>Ga0081606_1000815_pt1 | contig 11174 bp, 10 predicted proteins | sample EareggfetidaYelm_FD_71127 | JGI IMG/M metagenome (GOLD analysis project Ga0081606, IMG submission 71127) | Earthworm egg capsule microbial community from the University of Washington, USA - E. fetida Yelm (SPADES assembly) (version 2) | ecosystem: Host-associated > Annelida > Reproductive system...
CAAACCATAAATAAAGGCAATAAAATTAGCCATGAGCCACAAATAGTACCTAGACATTAGCCATCAGCCACTAACAAAGGCCAACGCATTAGCGTCAGCCAGTGACAAAGGCCTGACAGACATAGGCCTATTGATGAAGTATTCACACAGCAACAGTGAGGCAGTCACTCAGACAGAGAAAAGAGGACGATCAAAGAGACACCAACAGAATGTGAATCGAACATGACCGCGCATAATGAGAGCTTGTTTGCTGGTCCCGGATGGACTGCAGAGGTTGTGTAGGCCTATTGATCTTTTATTCATTTCCTTACTTCTGAGATGGTACCCTTCATCAGTCACCGCGGGACCATCATGCACTCTAGAAACCATTCACAACCAGTAAGCGTCACACCAGCGCAATAACCACACCACCACCACCACCACCAGCACAACAACAACCAACAACACCATTAGCATAAACACACGGCCATTACCCAAGTGCTTTAGGAGAACTGGATCAACTTAAGCACTGCAGCTTTATGCCATGGATAAAACAAACCATCCAACAATGACTTTTACGATTTATTTCTCCAAAAGTTGTAAATATAAGTAGAAATTTACACAGCAGCACTTCAAGAAGAAGAAAATCAATGTTGTTGTCTAGGCCAGAGTATAATATGTGGTTCTGCTTCATTGGTCGGTCATACTATAAACCCTGATAAGTCCGAGGTCATTGTGTTTGGCTTGTGCCAACGACTGCAATTGTTCCCCTCTACTTCCACTGTTGACCTTGCTGACATCCTTGCTCTGCTATCAAAAGCCATCAAAACACTTGGGGTGACTGTGGACAATGACCTCTCATTCCTCTGCTCCCACAAACCTTTGCAGATCTTGTTTCCATCATACCAGAGAAGTATATAGTCTGCTCTTCTGTCACAGCTTTCCTGTCTGCTCTCACCTTCAGTACGCCTACTCTGTTTTTGCAGAGATATCAGATCTTCAACTCAACAGGCTTCAATGGATCACAAATTCAATCGCTTGAGTGGCCATCTTGTCACTATCAACGTGTCTGAGGACCTCCACTTGCGACTTTTCCAGTTATATAAGGTTATGAACCTATTGTTCATCACCATAATAACATGTAGGCCTAACAACACTTAACCTAACCACTGCCAGGCCGACGTATGATTCCTGTCGCTCTGATTTGTTTCTCCAGAAAAGAAGTTATATAAATTTTGAGTTATAATTATAAAACTAGAATCTTTGAGCACCACTCAAATCCATAGAACTCTTTTTAACTCTTTAAAACCATAGAATATTTGTTGGAAACGTCAAGTATTCCGAGCTCTATATGAAGTCCTCTGGAAAGAACTTCAGTAACATAAAAGCCAAAATCTGAGTATGCATCTATGATATCCAATACTGGAGTGCATCTAAGCATCTGAAGTTAAATGCCAATAAAACAAAACTAATTTGGTTTGAAAGTTGAATCAGACCAAAGAACGACAGACAATCGAAAACCACAGGCAACATCTCATGAATTTTATTATACTGCATTCTAAGTAGGCCACCTAACATTAAGGTAACATTAAGGCAAGTAACATTCAGATAAGTAACGTTAAAATAAGTAGGCCTAACATAGAGATAAATAACATTAAGATAAGTAACAAATAAAATAAGAAACATTGAGATAAGTAACATTAAGATAAGTAACATATAAGAGAAGCAAAGTTAAGATAAGTAACTGTTAGACAAGTAACTTTAACATAAGTGACATTAAGGTAAGTAACATTAAGATGAGCAACATTAAGATAAGTAACATTAAGATAAGTAACTGTAAGATAAGTAACTTTAACATAGTAACACTAAGGTAAGTAAAACATATAAGGTAAGTAACATTAAAAACAGTACCAAGTACCATTAATGTAAGTACCGTTAACGTAAGTAATACTTGAATAACCCAATCCTACCATGGAGACGTCGAATGATCTGATTGACCGTCGTGCCGGGTCCTTCCGGCAGATGTGTGATTCCGGTCCCTCTGGGTGCAAGAGCATTTCCAAACGTTAAAGATCTTCCAGGAACTGCCCGGAAGTTTTGTTTCTCAGCCATAACTGGTCTTCTTTGCAGTCATTTTAATCCATCTCAGAATTTTACCACCTAGCAGCAAAAACACACCTTGTTTAGAGAACAAATTCAAGATAGGATAGAGCAACGTGAAACAGTGCACAAGGTAATAGACTAATAGGTCTTATTAATCCTAGTAATTATTAGGGCCCACAGTTTTCCGCTGCAAATTTTGGCAAATTCCGCGGTAAATTAGGTAAATTCCGCAGCTCACCGCGGAAACACACATGAAATTCCGCGGCTCACTGCTGCTACACAGGTGAAATTTCGCGGCTTGATTAAATCATGAAAAACATGTTATGAACTTATGAGTCCTTCATTATTCATTTATTAATGATCATTTTCATCAATCAACCATCACCATCAAACAAAAATCAACGTAAACAAACTTGTAACAGAGCTACTTTGAGGTAATTTTCTGTGAAAAAGTTGTTCGAATGAAAAACAAATTCCGTGGCAAAAAGATGAATTCTGCGGTAAAACCCAAATTCCGCGGCTTGGCTCAAAATTTCGCGGTCCACAGAAAACTCTGGGCCCTAGTCATCTGAGCGTCATAGCACTTTGGTAATCTGTTGTACTCTAATGACTACATCAAACTCCTTGCAATATATTAAATTACATTACTATTCAGTGCAAGGAAAGAACCTTGTAAAGATTATGTACCTATTTATATTGGCCTTACAATGCAGGCGCCACAGTATCACATTTAGGTCAATAGCTGAATCAGAAAATGGCATACCCATTTTAAATACATCAATTACACTAAGATACAATTAATTTGCCAATTCATTTTCATCATAATAAACAATCCTAATCGATGACTGGTGTAACGTGCTAGCACCATCATTTTCTTGGCCACTGTGCATTACAGAAGGTGGCATTTTTTTGAGTATTAACCTAAACTAGGTGACCTTGGAGGCATCCGAAGAATAAAACTGATTAATTTCCTTTAGAATTTGAAAATACAGGGTGGCATGCTAATCATGATAGTACTATATGAACCACCCCACTCTACTGGAATATAAGAGAATGGTCAAATGTAACAAAATGATAAAATTTTAGAGAAAAGCACTTCATCACATAACTATATCCCACTATTAGAAGAATATTTATCCCCAAATCTTCATCATCTGAGTCTTCAGGGCAGCAAAACTCTGAGGCCACGCATTTGTGGCAGCTCACAATCACTAGAATTTTTGTGCCAACTGGCATATGACATTTTGACATATGAATGACTCAAAATTTCAAAGAGAACTAGCAACAGTGAATTAATCATCAAACTTTTCCCATTTCTCGAATGATGTGAGCTCCGGAGAGGTGTGCGACTTGCCTGTCCATTGCAGTGGCCAACAATTAACTGCATTTGGTTTGGAAATGTCATGTGCATGACTTTGAAGCGTCTGGAACTTGTCGTCTGAGCTGGTCTGTGATTTGTGCATGGCATTCCTTCTGTGCATTTCGCTTGCTTCTGCAGACCTCGGTCGCATTGTCAAAGGCATCTGCATTGTGGATATCTTTGTTGTTTGCATTGAAGTTGTATCAGGTTGTAAGAGAGGCATCCCAGACAAAGGAACTAGTGGTGTCTGGGAGATGTCCAGATGCATGACTGGCAGCAGAGAGCCCTCTTGTTGTATCAGCGACAACTGGTTAATGCTCGGTTGCACAAGTGGCATTCTTGAGATGCCTGACTGAGCAGTTGACAACTGGGAGTTGCCAGGTTGTACAGGTGGCATTTGCGAACTGAGAGATTGAAGCCGAGGCACCTGAGAACCACCCGACAGAGCAGCTGGCATCTGGGATATGCCAGACTGGAAGAGTGGCATTTGAGATCGCACAAGTGTCTGTTGGGAGATTCCAGTTTGCCTGAATGGCATTTGAGAGGCGACTGGCTTGTCAAGCAGCATTCTGGATATACCTGGCATCTGGGACACATTACTCACTTGTTTGTGTTGTACATTAGAAATGCCCGACTGAGAAATTGGCATCTGGTAGACATCCAACTGCAGTAGGGGCATCGGGGAAATTCCTCGTGGCAGAAGTGGTGCCTGGAACATGTCCAACTGTGTAGCAGTTTGTGGCATCTGGGTGATGCCAGGCTGGACAGAGTTCTTCTGAACACTACTGTCCTCCAAACTTAATGATACCAGGGCTTCCTCGACCAGAGGTTTCTCCTGTGAAGGCTGGACCGTTTTCGATCTTTGGTCTAATGCAAAATCTGATTTTGTCTTTGAAGCTTCTGGAGGACGAACTGGTTTTTCTGTTGAAGCTGAACTAGCAGCCAACACATCAGACTTTGACTTCACACCATCATCGTAATAAAACTTTGTTCGTCTGGAGTCTTGACCAAAACCAGACAGCGTACCTACACTGGACATCGCTTTCTGTCTGATGCTCGTGGCCATTTTTTCTGTTATTGGATCCTTTCCAGTTAAACGTTGCACCTCTCTACGAATAGACTCAAATTTCATTCGAACTGCTTCATAACTGTTTCGCTGAAGGACATCCATCCATTCGTGGCACTGTTGCATCGTCTGTCCGCTGAAGTAGTGTCTCCTGCCTTCCTCTCCCGCGAAGGTGATCGTAAAAACAAACGGCCGGTCAGAAATTGCTTCCATTTCAACTGAGAACTGAGCAAGCACAAAAACTCCCAACGGGTCGTGGTCGGCAATCGATCCAAACTCGTTCGTCCGAAAATAAAAGAGAAGGTTACCCTGTAGTCGAAACCACCGCTCCTTATAGCCGCCTTTTGACGACCGGTATTGGAGTCGGCCTTCTCGGTCTGGGAGGCGTGATTGGGCGGTATGCCTCAGAGCAATTTCGTTGAAATGGAATTTCATGTTTTCAGAAACAACGACACCTAGATAACGCTTAAAGAAAGCAAGCTTTTACACTAAACCACCGTGATAAGGTTGAAATGCGTAAATTCCATCTATCCACTAGTTTTTGATTATGTATGATTGTTTCTGTTATTAATATACTTAGTTTACAGTCACTTTCACCTACGTAACTCGTCAGACGTTTTTAGAACCGACTGATCTTATAGCGCAACTCTACTCCCGGCAGTAAATCCGTAAATGTTCGTTTACTAAAATTAACTCACAGAAATGCAACTTTTCAGTACCGTACAGGGCTGTCGAGACCAACGAGGTAATAGAAGAACGGTCGAGACACATTTAAAAACCTAACAAACCTAAAAAGTTAGATTTCTATGTTTTTTTAGGTTTTTGATTTTCAAGTCAGAATTTTTACTGTTTCATGTCAAACTCAGGGCTTTTTTATATCATTCTATGAGTTGCCCTCTGTTTTTGTTTGGATGATTTCTATTAATAGCGGTGTAAATACTGCGTGGAGCAGTCCCTGTAAAGATGGCGGCCTCGGAGTGTGATATGCCGCGTAGGACTGTCAACGAATTCGTAGATAAATTGACAAAATACGACGAAATGTCAAAAGCTTACGATGAGCTGACTAATGAGGAGGCAATACTATTCTTTTGTGATTCGTAATTGTAATATCCAGACTTCTTAAGCGTCACTGGAAAGTCAAGTGCAGAGCACCAGCTTATTCACGAGCGCTGCGTCGAAGCACAGGGATTGTCCAAATAGTTGTCCATGAGAAATCAAGGTCCAGTTGCCAGAGGGTTAGAGGTAACAGAGAAACTGTTAAGGTCTGTGTCGTTTGGCTGTAGAATTGGAAGGTGGACAATCAAGTGAATCGAGGTAAGGGTTCTTGAAGCGGTGAAAGTTTACTTCTGAGGGGAAGCCCGAGGGGTGCTGGATAGAGGAGCCAGAATCAGATGATGTTGAGTGGTTATTGATAATGGTTGAAGTAAGGAAAAAGCACAGAATTCAGGAGGTGCAATGTTAGATATGACTCAGTTGGAGAACTTGAGACGAGTAGTGGGCATGGGCCAAGAAAGACTGAGATAAGAGGAGGATTGGGTAGAGTGGGTTGGCTGGGTGGTGAAGAGTTTGTGAAGGCATTTGGGCTGTGAGTCTGCTGCGACGGGTTCTGGTTCGAAGAGGCAACAGATGTAAAGATGCTTATCCACTACAGCACAGTTTTTGGTTATTTTTTAGATGTCTAACCATTATCTCCCTCGGCAATGCCTGTCTAAGCAGCTGAGGACCAATCAATCTAATCTTTATTACCACCAACTGTGTCACATCATCGCACCAACCCACTCTGCAGCTAAGTTGACGGACTGCAATAAATATTCCTTATATCTATTCAGTTAAACCTGTCTGGCTAAACCCAACAAGTTTGGAGTCGGATCTTCTGAAAAATAAGATGGCCATTTTCACAATTGATGAAACTTGATTCATACTTATGAACTGCACACTTGTTGTTCGGACGCTAAATGTGTTTATTTTATGCTTGTAAAGCAAAGAGTGAGATTAGCAGTTAGTCACTAAAGAGCATAGGCGTAGACTTAGGGGGGGCAGCCTGGGCACGTGCCCCCCAAATAATTGAGAAACGCCCATGCATTTATCACTTTTTACCACCTTTTCCCGCCCCAATATTTTGGTTTGCCCACCCAACATTTTTGACAAGTTTACGCCAGTGCTAAAGAGTATGCTTACTTACTTGCTCATTGACTTAATGTGGTGCTATTTTAGGAACATGTCAGCAAAGACCTGGAAGTTCTGGTTCAGAGACAGGCAGCCCTCGAGGCAAAGATGCAAACTCTACAATCGATGCTGTACGGCTATTACTTACCATACTACTTCAATCTTCGTGCTGTAAAACAAGCACTAGAGTTGTAAAATTTTTGGCCTTGATACCATAGTGCATTCTAAATTGCTAGCAGGCTACCCATCATCTATCATTTGGTCAATGAACCAACAGACCATGTGGGAGTTGTAGGCACTTGGTGGTAATTCAAAAGGTAGTCATGCAGTATTTGTAGGCCTACACATGAGGTGCTAATGTACCCATTGACCATGATATCTTTTAACCTACAGTAGACTAGTTTTAACTATTTCCATTGACTCCTAGAGACTGGAGAAAGGTTTAATTCTATATGCTGACTGATTGATAACGGTTGACTGCCAACTGCCACCTCCTACCCCATGGCTTCACTTGCCAAGTAAACTGCGCGTTATTAAGCCATGAGCTTGTGACCAATGGAACAACCGAATTTCAGTAAACAATTTGTTTGGTCTCTGAGCCTATGGGACCTGAAGACCTTAGGTCAGTGCTGTCCAACCTTTTTGACCCTGCGGGCCACACACGACATAATCATGAAGCGCGGCCCGCACCAGTAAACTCAAAAGTAACGACTAAAATTTGTTGAACATTAATATATTGTATTTGCGAAATTGTAATCTTTTGAAATCAGGTTGTCCATAACGTATGTACACGCTACTTTTGACAAATTTTACCCCAGATCTGTCACTCCTAAGTATGTCACATTTTCTACCTACAAATTAGCAATGGTCAAGTATAATTTGAATTTGAAATTGGTGTATAATCATTTATTTATACCACTGAATCTTTGATTTTCTTAAAATTAATATAAAATTTTGAATTTCTGTCTGAAAGCATGCACAACATATTAAACTACTGACATGGACGAAAGTTAATAGAGGAGTGACCTTGACGATCTGCTGAATACGTGCATCACAATAGAAGGCTACATTTCAGATTTTATATGCGTAATAAAAGAAATCAAAATAATAGGTGCGACGTCACGCGTGATCTTCAGATCCCTCCCTTTTTGCAAACTGACACATTTTCTCAGACTCCTCCCTCCCCTGAAGCATGAAGTACTATGCGCACGGCCATAAAACATTTATAAAGCGCCATTCAGTGATTCAAAGGTGCTCCCGACCTAAATTATTCCGCTCATGCAGGCTGCTATAGCCCAATACAAGAGCTTTGCTTATGCTTGTTCCTCAGATTGGAATTGCCTTCCACACTTCCTGCACCTGGAATTACCATCCCTCTCACCTCTCCAGTAGTACATATGATTTGAGACTGTCCTGTTTGCTAGCCCAAGCACTGATACCGTTAGGGAGCATTGCTAACTTGAGTGACGCTATGTAGTTATTTGATTACATTACATTACATTTTCTCTTACATGTGGGTTGAGAACCGTATATTTAATAAATTTAAAGAACTTGATTTGTGTTGATATTGTCAATTGTCAAGTCAAGTGTTGTCTTTTACTTGATTTTTTACACAGATTTCTAACAAATTTTGCCAGCACTGGCGGGCCGCATGAAATCAGTCGGCTGGCCGCATGCGGGCCGCGGGTTGGACAGCACTGCCTTAGGTCATTGATTTGCATCATAGAGTGGCATCAGAAATTAATTTCATTTTCGTTACTAGGCCAAATCTGCAGCTTGTTCAGAATGACTCCAAGCAACTCGCTGGAATGATTTCATTTACGTCAACTTTAGCGGAAAATGTGAGCAGCAAAGTGCGACAGCTCGATCTTGCAAAGGTGAGTAGAACTGCTTGTTGGTCAGTGTTGACAGAAGAGTACAGAGGTAAGGTGAAATATGGTCGTCTAGAACTAGGTAAGATCCTGAATGGCAGTCCATTTTGCTGTGCACAGGGTCTGTAATCCACAGTTGTGGATTTGAGCCTACAGTCGGATGGATGCATCAGGCTGATGAGCTCAGTGCATATTATCTGGCTCTACTCAAATTTACAGATGAGAGGTCTAATTTGCATGAGGGTTTGGCCTTGCTACAGGAGGTTCACAGAACTATTTTGGAATATGATGTAACTAGGTCAGTAAGGACTACTGTATTGGCTGACCTGTGCATTTGGTATCAGAGTTGATTTGTTGCAGTGCTCATGAATAAGCTGGAGCCCTGCTCTTGGCTTTTGAGTGGCGCTCTGTAAATTTTGAGATTACGATTACGATCGTTCTGTCAGTGGCCTGTTGTACTTGATGGATTAGCTATTGTTGTTGTAGAGTCGTGTAACGCTTTGCATGCAGAGAGTGGAGGACATCTTGGATCTGAAATTCTGTACAGATGGTGTTCAAACAGCTCTCCAGGACGAAGACTATGAAAAGGTGCAAGCAAATATTTTTAGAAAAAACCCTGAAAGGTCCAGACAAATATTTATGAAAAACAACAATAACATAACATTTTCATTTAATTTTCAAGCTGACAGAAGGCAATATGATTACAATTATAGTGTGAATGGATAATCACAAGCCGAAGTCGAATTTAACTGCATGGCAGCCCTGCTTGGTGCCCATCACATTAATTTAATTACCACAGCCGCCTAGCTAAAGAAGGACTAGTCAACCTTACGGGGGATATGGGATGCGAACTCGGTTCGCCAGCACCACTCGTAAAGATGTTATTCACTACTCTGTGGCTCCCTTTATATATTCCTTAAGTTATGTTTAATCTATCATGCATAAATTAAATACTGAAAGACTTTTAATTCTTGACAAATTTAAAATGTCTCAGTCACTTCTGACTTGAAAATTGTTTTCAGCTCTTAGCAGATTGTGCATTTTAGTGATGTATGTTTTGGCATAGTGCATACTGATGTGATATTTTAATGTGATGTATCTTTTGCATAATGTTTTTTCAGCGTCGTATCGTGCCAGCTTGCATTCGAATGTTGCATAATAATGTTAGCTGTTGTATGTTCGTGTCAGGCTGCCGCACACATTCACAGATTTCTGTCGCTCGATGAAAATGTTTTACGAATGAGTGCAGATGCCAATGAAGGTATGTATGTATGTGTGCCTCTGATCCTTTATTCAGCACTTGGTTAAGAACCTCTCCATCTTCAAGGTGCTGCAGAGGTGTATTTGTTATAAAACTTTCTGTTGAATAAAGTTCAAACTGTATATACAGTGAGAATTTTAGTTCTTTCTTTGTCAGTTTTCCTATCTTGCAAGGACTGAAATTTCAAGTCAGGGCAGGAGGGCCAAGATATGAACTGATTTGCAAGAAATTTTAGATAAAGCTTTATGCAGCCCATTGTAGTAAAATAATACTTTTAGACCAGACATTTCAACAAATGTTTACAAATCACCTTACTTACAATGCCATTGTCCATCAAATCTACAAGAGCATGGGAATATCTATAAATTTGGCCAGCTGTCCTCCCAATTGGCTATAATTACAATCGCATATACTATAAACATGCATGGCTTTTCTTGTCATCATTATGCAACTTTCGCTAGTCAAAATGCTCAACAAAGAAATAGAACCAATTATCGTTTATCGTTTAACATTCCTACTTTATGCTCACTTTGTTTTCTATTTATTTCTCTTTCTGTTGCATCAAAAGAATGATTTGTATGATGTATTTTAATTCAAACTGTTAATTATGCTTTGTTGTGGAAAATATTTAGCATAACGCTGCACTTCTAAAGTGAACAGAAACTACTGAAAGTGTAATTGTTGAAACTGCCTTAATGAAATTTGTTATAAGAAATTTAACAGCCTTGATATCTGGACTTTGTTGCCTGTTAATATTTTGCATTCAATAACTGTAATGTCAATTGTTATCAAGCCTTCTCATTTGAAAATACGAGACGGGCCAAAAATGGCACATTCCGCATTAAATAGGTGGGCCATAGACAGGCCATGTGCAGAAATGTAGCAGCCAAGTGGGGCGATGCCTGTTTGGCGGTTAGGCGGGCCACTCATGGCCCATACAGGCCCCCATTAGATGGGCCAAAAATGGCCCGTCTCAAATGAGAAGGCCTGATTGTTATTGGTGTTCAGTAAACGTCAAATCAATTTAATTGTTGTAGGTAGTACTTTAGATATGTCTTTCAAGCTGCTTCATGAGGCTCGAACGAAACTAAAAGCGATCATTCACAATAAGTTTGACGCTGCCGTTCGTTCGGCAGATGCCGCATCCGTTGAGCGATTCTTTAAGACATTCCCGCTTATCGGAGAACATGACGCTGGACTGGCCAAGTTCTCCAAGTACCTCTGTTCTCAGGTTGGATCTCAAACATCCTAGAACTGACACATTGTATTGTATGTGTTCATATATGTCTTATTTTGCACCATTTAAGTACCTTTCAAAAGTACTACAATGTGGTTGACAGTTCTAATCAGATGCATGTTAAGTTTAGT
>Ga0081606_1000554_pt2 | contig 11155 bp, 10 predicted proteins | sample EareggfetidaYelm_FD_71127 | JGI IMG/M metagenome (GOLD analysis project Ga0081606, IMG submission 71127) | Earthworm egg capsule microbial community from the University of Washington, USA - E. fetida Yelm (SPADES assembly) (version 2) | ecosystem: Host-associated > Annelida > Reproductive system...
CCGCCACGCATTTACGAAAACATCCTGACCCAGGTGATGATACGCATTGAAGATGCGGGTTGGATCAAGCGCAAGCTGTTTCACACTTGCATGAAGATTGCGCGCCGCGTCGGCATGCGCATTCTGGACAAGAAACCGGACGTGTCGCCAAGCGACCGCCTGTGGTATGCGCTTGGTCATCTGATGGTGTACAGCCCCTTGAAAAATGTGCTCGGCATGTCGCGCCTGCGCGTGGCTTACACCGGCGGCGAAGCGATTGGCCCTGATCTGTTCGACTTCTATCGTTCACTCGGCATCAATCTCAAGCAGTTGTACGGCATGACGGAAACCTGCGTGACGGTGTGCATGCAGCCGTCGGGCGATGTCAAGCTCGATACGGTCGGGCGCCCCATGAAGGGGGTGGAGGTGCAGATTGCCGACAACGGCGAAGTGCTGGTGCGCTCGCCGGGGTTGATGCAGTCTTATTTCAAGCGCCCCGATGCCACGGCGCAAGCCATCGATGAAAAGGGCTATTTTCATACCGGCGATGCGGGCTTCTTCGATGGCGATGGTCATCTGAAGATCATCGACCGCGCCAAGGATGTCGGCAAGATGGCTGGCGGCGCCATGTTCGCGCCCAAGTATATCGAGAACAAGCTGAAGTTTTTCCCCTTCATCAAGGAGGCCGTTACCTTCGGCAACCAGCGCGAGCAATGCACGGCCTTCATCAATATCGACATGGATGCCGTGGGCAACTGGGCGGAGCGGCACAACCTGGCCTATGGCAGCTATACCGATCTGGCGGCGCATCAGAGCGTCTATCAATTGGTGGCCGGGTGCATCGAGAAGGTCAACGCCGACCTGGTGCAAGACCCCTTGCTGGCCGGCTCGCAGATTCATCGTTTTCTGATCTTGCACAAGGAGTTGGACCCCGATGACGACGAGTTGACGCGCACCCGCAAAGTGCGGCGCAGCTTTGTTGCCGCGAAATACGCGGTATTGATCGAGGCCCTGTATGCAGGCCGGCAATCGCAGTACATCGAGACGCAGGTGAAATTTGAAGACGGTCGCCAGGGCATGATTGCGGCTGATTTGAAGATTGCCGAGGCCAAGACCTTTGTCAGGCAGGCGCAGACATGAATACCAGAGACATCACGACCGCGCCGCCGCTGCAAACCGGGCACCAACCCGCCCGCAAAATCGGTGTGGTGATGCTGGACTTGCAAAACATTTCCCTGTCCTTCGGCGGCATCAAGGCCTTGGCCGATGTGTCCTTCAATGTGCGAGAGCATGAAATCCGCGCCATCATCGGCCCCAATGGCGCAGGCAAGAGTTCGATGATCAATGTCATCAACGGCATTTACCATCCGCAGAAAGGCAAGATCATCTTTCGCGATCAATTGCGCCGCGGCATGTCCCCGAGCAAGGTGGCGCGCCAGGGGATTGCGCGCACCTTCCAGAACATTGCGCTGTTCAAGGGCATGACCGTGCTCGACAATATCATGACCGGGCGCAACACCAAAATGCACTCCAGCTTTCTGGCCAATGCCATCTGGTGGGGCAGAGCGCGCAATGAGGAGATGCGGCACCGGCACAAGGTCGAAGAACTGATCGATTTCCTCGAAATCCAGCATATTCGCAAGACGCCGGTCGGGCGTCTGCCCTATGGCTTGCAAAAGCGGGTGGAGTTGGCGCGCGCGCTGGCGTCCGAGCCTGAGCTGCTGTTGCTCGATGAGCCAATGGCGGGCATGAATGTGGAAGAAAAGCAGGACATGTGCCGCTTCATTCTGGATGTCAACCAGCAATTCGGCACCACGATCGTGTTGATCGAGCATGACATGGGCGTGGTGATGGATATCTCGGATCGCGTCGTCGTGCTCGACTACGGCAAAAAGATAGGCGACGGCACGCCTGCGGCAGTGATGGCCAATCAGGAAGTGATCAAGGCTTATCTTGGCAGTTCCCATTGAAGTATCCGAACGCGGAGAAAGCAGATGCTATTTTTCTTTGAGGTGTTGTTGAGCGGTTTGCTGTCCGGCCTGATGTATTCGCTGGTGGCCTTGGGCTTCGTGCTGATCTACAAGGCTTCGGGCGTGTTCAATTTCGCGCAGGGCGCGATGGTGTATTTCGCAGCATTGGCCGTGGTGGGCTTGATGGACAAGGGGCTGCCGATGTGGGCCGCGATCATCGGCTCCTTCATGGTGATGATTCTGCTGGCCATTGCTACTGAGCGCCTGGTCCTGCGCAAACTGGTCAATCAACCGCCGATCACCTTGTTCATGGCCACCATCGGCCTGGCGTTTTTTCTCGAAGGGCTAGGCCCCCTGCTGTTCGGCATCGAAGTGCGCGCGATCGATCTTGGCATTGTCGATGAGCCTATCATGCCCATCATGGATCGCCTGGGCATCGGTATCTCCAAATTCGACCTGTTTGCCTCCGGCACGGTGATTGCGCTGGTCGCGCTACTGGCCTTGTTCTTTCAGCGCACCAAACTGGGACGCGCCTTGCGCGCGGTGGCGGATGATCATCAGGCGGCCTTGTCGCTGGGTATTCCGCTGCAACATATCTGGGCCGTGGTCTGGGGCGTGGCAGGTTTCGTTGCGCTGGTGGCCGGTTTGCTGTGGGGTTCGCGCAATGGCGTGCAATTCGCGCTGACGATGACGGCGTTGAAGGCGCTGCCGGTATTGATTCTGGGCGGCTTCACCTCCATTCCCGGCGCGATTGTTGGCGGCCTGATCATCGGTGCCTCGGAAAAATTGGCCGAGATTTACATCCCGCCGGTGTTGCAGGGGGCATTCGACGGCAATTTTGGCGGCATCGAAGGCTGGTTCCCGTATGTGTTTGCGCTGCTGTTCCTGCTGGTGCGGCCAGAGGGATTGTTTGGCGAGCGGCACATCGACCGGGTTTGAACGAAACGCCGCGCGCAGGAGGAACGCAATGCTTTACCGTGAAGCCGGACAGTTCAAGACCTCGTATATCGCCGACAGTCAGATTTTTCCGATTCGTCAGGACCGCATCGGCATGGCGCTGCTGCTGCTGGTGGCCTTCGTCGGCATTCCCTTGCTTGGCAGCGCGTATTGGTTCTCGGCGATTCTGATTCCGTTTCTGGTGTTTGCGCTGGCGGCGCTGGGCTTGAATATCCTGACCGGGTATGCTGGTCAATTGTCGCTTGGTTCGGCCGCTTTCATGGCAGTTGGCGCGTATGCCGCCTACAACTTCCAGCTGCGCATCGAGGGCATCCCGATTCTGCTGTCCTTCATTTTGGCCGGCGCCTGCGCGGCGCTGGTGGGCATGGTGTTCGGCTTGCCTTCCCTGCGCATCAAGGGTTTTTATCTTGCGGTGGCAACGCTGGCGGCACAGTTTTTTGTGGTGTGGGTGCTGACCAAATTTCCCTGGTTTTCCAACCATAGTTCGTCGGGTGTCATCAGCGCGCAAAAGGTGGTTTTTTTGGGGATGGACATCAACTCGCCGGTGCGGAAATACCTGTTCGTGCTCGGCATCGTTTGCGTGATGGCGCTGCTGGCCAAGAATCTGGTGCGCTCCTCGACCGGTCGCGCGTGGATGGCGGTGCGCGACATGGATGTGGCCGCCGAGGTGATCGGGATTCAGTTGATGCGCGCCAAACTGCTGGCGTTCGCGGTCAGTTCGTTTTTCTGCGGCGTGGCCGGCGCACTGTATGCGTTCTGCTATCTCGGCTCGGTGGAACCGGACGGCTTCTCGCTGGATTTGTCATTCCGCATTCTCTTCATGATCATCATCGGCGGCGTTGGCAGCATTCTCGGCGCCTTTCTTGGCTCGGCCTTCATCCTGCTGTTGCCCATCTTGCTCGACAATGTATTGCCGCCGCTGGCCACATTTCTGCATCTGCCATTCACCAATGCCACGGTGTCGCATATCCAGATGATGCTGTTTGGCGGATTGATCATTTTCTTTCTGATCGTTGAGCCGCATGGGCTGGCGCGCCTGTGGCAGATCACCAAGGAAAAACTGCGCCTGTGGCCCTTTCCACACTGAACGAGTCAACCAGTTTTAACCAGGAGACACACATGAAAAGCATCAAACACCCAGGCCTTGCCGCAATCCTTGCTGCAAGTCTGCTGCTTCCGGCGCAGTCGGCAATGGCGCAGGCCAACGACCAGTTCATTGCGATTCCCAGTTATCGGGTCGGCCCTTATGGCACCAATGGCCAGTCGTACTACGGCGGCTATGTCGATTATCTCAATTACGTCAACATGAAAGAAGGCGGCATCGATGGTGTCAAGATTTCGTGGGAAGAGTGCGAGACCGAGTACAACAACGCCAAAGGCGTCGAGTGCTATGAGCGCATGAAAAGCAGAAACCCCGTCACCAGGGGCACTGCCATCAACACGATGGCGACCGGCATTTCTTACGCGCTGATCGACAAGACCGCAGAAGACAAGGTGCCGCTGCTGATGCTGGGCTACGGGCGCACCGATGCGGTGGATGGCTCGGTGTTTCCTTATGCCTTCCCCTTGGTGACGACTTACCAGATGCAGGCCTCGGCGGTGGTCAAGTTCATCGCGTCAAGAAATGGCGGTTCGCTGGCCGGCAAGAAGATCGTGTTCCTGTACCACGACTCGGCCTACGGCAAGGAGCCTATCGTGGCCTTGCAGGCAGAGGCCAGTCTCGGCAAGTTCACGCTGGTGGAGATTCCTGTGGCCCACCCCGGCAACGAGCAGGGCGCGCAATGGCTGAGGATACGCCAGGAGAATCCCGACTACGTGATTTTCTGGGGCTGGGGTGTGATGAACCAGACGGCGTTGAAGGCGGCGCAAAAAGTCGGTTATTCGCGCGAGAAAATGGTGGGCTCATGGTGGGCTGGCTCGGAAGAAGACACCATCCCCGCCGGTGACGCCGCCAAGGGCTATATGAGCGCAACCTGGAATGTGACGGGCAAGGATGTGCCGCTGATCGCCGATATCGAGAAAGTGGTCTACGGCGCCGGCAAGGGCAATATGCAAGACAAGGGCAAGATAGGCTCGGCGCTGTATAACCGCGGCGTATCGGGCGCCTTGGCGACGATAGAGGCGGTGCGCACGGCGCAAGGCAAGTTCGGCAAGGGCAAGGTCATGAGTGGCGAACATATGCGTTGGGGCCTGGAAAATCTGAACATCACCAATGCCCGTTTGCAGCAACTGGGCGCGACCGGGCTGCTGCCGGAGATCAAGACTTCCTGCGAGAACCATGAGGGTTCGGGCAAGATCAAAATCCAGCAATGGGATGGCAGCAAGTGGGTGCTGGTGTCGGATTGGATAGAGGGCAACAAGAACCTGATTCACCCCTTGTTCAAGGCTTCTGCCGCCAGGTACGCCAAGGAAAAGGGAATTACCCCGGCCTGCATGCAGCAATAAACCCGGGGCGCGCTGACTCCAGCGCGCCACTTTTCTGTTGGCACGGGAGCGAGTATGAGCACCGCACTAAGCATCAACAACATCGAGGTCATTTACGACCATGTGATTCTGGTTCTTAAGGGCGTGTCGCTGGCGGTGCCGGAGGGCAAAATCGTGGCGTTGCTCGGCGCCAATGGCGCGGGCAAAAGCACCACCTTGAAAGCCATCTCCAATCTGCTGACCGCCGAGCGCGGCAATGTCACCAAGGGCAGCATCGCCTTCCGGGGCGAGCGGGTGGACCGGATGACACCGAACGATCTGGTCCAGCGCGGCGTGATTCAGGTGATGGAAGGGCGGCATTGCTTCGCCCACCTGACGGTGGAAGAAAACCTGCTGACCGGCGCCTACACGCGCCGCATCCGCCACGCCGAAGTGAAGCAGGAACTGGAAAAAATCTACGCTTACTTCCCGCGTCTGAAGGTGCGCCGCAAATCACAGTCGGGCTACACCTCTGGCGGCGAACAGCAGATGACGGCGATTGGCCGCGCCATGATGGCCAAGCCGTCGATGATCCTGCTCGATGAGCCATCCATGGGACTGGCACCGCAGATCGTTGAAGAAATCTTCGAGATCGTCAGAGACCTCAACACCAGGGAAAAGGTCTCCTTCCTGCTGGCCGAGCAAAACACCCTGGTGGCGCTGCGCCATGCCGACTTTGGCTACATTCTGGAAAACGGTCGCGTGGTGATGGAAGGCGCCGCCAGGGAGTTGGCGGACAATGAAGATGTCAAGGAGTTTTACCTCGGCGTGTCAGCGGCGGGGCGCAAGAATTTCCGCGACATGAAGTTTTACCGGCGTCGCAAACGATGGCTGGCTTGATGCCTTGAGCAATATCGGTGCTGGTGCAACATTTGGAAAGCTAACCTCATGGACACTCTGGAACGACGCGACCCGCAACAACGCGATGCCGCGCTCATGGCCGCCCTGCCGACGCTGGTGGCGCGCGCGCAGGGCGCAGAAGGCTGGAAACAGATACTCAAGGACGTGCGCGCCGGCGACATCGACAGCCGCGCAGCGCTGGCGCAATTGCCGGTGACGCGCAAATCAGAGCTCAAGGATTTGCAGACTGCGCGGCCGCCGTTTGGCGGACTGAACACGACACCGCACCGCCAACTGCGCCGCCTGTTCGTCTCGCCCGGCCCGATTTTTGATCCGGAGGGGCAACAGCAGGACTGGTGGCGTTTTGCGCGGCCGATGCGGGCATTGGGCCTGCATGCCGGGCACATCATCCAGAACTGTTTCTCCTACCATTTCACCCCCGCCGCATTCATGGTCGAAGGCGCGGCAGCCAGACTCGGCTGCGCGGTGATTCCTGCCGGCACCGGCCAGACCGGGTTGCAGGTGCAAACGATGCGCGCACTGCAAGCCGACGCTTATGTCGGCACGCCATCCTTCCTCAAGATCCTCCTCGAGAAGGCGCAAGAGATGGGGCTTGCGCTGGCCAGCCTGCAACGCGCCCTGGTCAGTGGCGAAGCCTTGCCGCCATCGCTGCGCAACTGGTTTGTCGACCATGGCGTGCCGCATGTGCTGCAACTCTATGCCTCGGCGGACATCGGCAATATCGCCTACGAATCCATCAGCGAAGGCCGGGTCAATCCCGGCATGGTGCTCGATGAAGACCTGATTCTCGAAATCGTCCATCCGGGCACCGGCGATTTGGTCGCGCCGGGCGAAGTGGGCGAAGTCGTGGTGACCTCTTTCAACCCTGACTATCCCTTGATACGCTTTGGCACCGGGGATTTGTCCGCCGTGCTGGCGGGCATCTCTCCCTGTGGCCGCACGAATACGCGCATCGAGGGCTGGCTGGGACGCGCCGATCAAACCACCAAGGTGCGCGGCATGTTCGTGCATCCGCAGCAGGTGGCCGAGATGGCCCGTCGCCACGCCCTGATTCTGAAAGCGCGCCTGGTCGTCAGTGGCGGAATGGCCAATGACAGCATGACCCTGCATTGCGAAACCACAGACATGGAAGCTGCCGCGCAGCAGGCCGCAGCGATTGCCGATAGCGTGCGCGACATTACCAAGTTGCGCGGGGAAGTGAAATTTGTCGCACCGGGCAGTTTGCCCAATGATGGCAAGGTCATTGAAGACGCGCGCAAGTATGAGTGAAATGAGTGGATTTTCTTGACAGGAGCCGCCATGTCTCAGCATTCCGCCACCATCCAATGGCTACGCTCGCCCCACCCGCAAGATGCGCGCACCTATTCGCGCAGGCATGTGGCATCGCTCGCGGGCGGCCAATGGGTCAGCATGTCCGCCGCCGTGGAGTACCAGGGTGATGCGCTCTGCGCCGACCCCGAACAGATGCTCATCAGCGCCGTGGCAAGCTGCCACATGCTGACCTTCCTCGCCATCGCCGAGCGTCAGAAGTACCGCGTGGAAAGCTATCAGGACAATGCCGTGGGTTACCTGGAGAAAGTCGAAGGTGCCGGCATGGCCGTCACCCGCATCGAACTCTCGCCCCAAATCTCATTTGGTGGCGACAATCTGCCGGATGCCGCAGCCTTGTCCCGCTTGCATGCCAGCGCGCACAAGAACTGCTTCATCGCCAACTCGATCAACGCCAAGGTCAGCGTGGTGTGAACATGGCCGCCCACACCTCCGAGGCGGCCTTGCTGGTGCGCGAAGATAGCCATGGCGTCGTCACCCTGCGCATGAATCGCCCGCGGCAATTCAATGCCATCTCCGAGGCCATGCTGCATGCCTTGCAGCAGGAATTGCATGCCATCGCGTTGGACGAATCGGTGCGCTGTGTCGTTCTGGCCGGCGCCGGGCCAGCCTTCTGCGCCGGTCACGACCTGCGCGAAATGCGCGCACGACCCACACTGGCGTACTACCAGGCGCTCTTTTCCCAATGCAGCCGCGTGATGCAAAGCCTGCAAGCCTTGCCGGTCCCGGTGATTGCACGGGTGCAAGGCATCGCCACCGCCGCCGGTTGCCAATTAGTCGCCAGTTGCGACCTCGCCATCAGCACGGACACGGCACAGTTTGCCGTCTCCGGCATCGATGTCGGCTTGTTCTGCGCAACGCCGTCGGTCGCGCTATCCCGCAACGTCTCGCCCAAGCGCGCGTTCGACATGCTGGTCACAGCGCGCTTCATCGATGCGGCAACCGCAGTGGATTGGGGCCTGATCAACGCGGCAGTACCGGAGGATCGACTCGACTCCGCCATCGCAGAAAAGACAGCCCGGATTCTGGCCAAGAGCGCCGTTGCGCTGCGCCATGGCAAATCGATGTTCTACCGGCAGCGCCAAATGAGCCTGGCTGATGCTTACGCATACGCCAGCGATGTCATGGCGCGCAACATGATGGAAGAAGATGCCAGCGCAGGCATCGACGCCTTCCTGGAAAAACGTCCGCCACCCCTCGCTCGACTCGGATCGTGTGGCGGTCTTGGACATCGACCGCCTGAAGATTCTGCGTTTCATCGAAACGCAGAAGGAACCTGACGTATCAAAGGTTGTGGTGCTTCGATGAGCAAGATCCTGGAGTTTCAAGCGCTGAACAAGCGATTTGGCGGCACCCACGCCGTGAACGACATCACATTCGACATACGTGCAGGGGAAGTCCTGGCATTGCTGGGCGAGAACGGGGCAGGAAAATCCACGCTCATCAAATTGCTTGCCGGTATCTACCCATCAGACAGCGGTGAAATTCTGTTCGACGGACGCCCTCAATCCCGGTGGAGAAGCAACGACCGATCCACACAACCCGTAGCTTTCATCCATCAGGATCTTGGGTTGGTAGAGTGGATGACCGTGACAGAGAATGTGGCCCTGGGGATGGGCTATGCCAAAAGGTTCGGTCTCATCGACTGGAAAGCAGCCGATAAGCGCGCACGGCGTGTGATGCAGCGTGTTGGATGCAACATCGATCCAGGCCGCCGGATTTTCTCGCTCACGCGTGCTGAAAAGTCATTGCTGGCGATTGGACGCGCACTTGAGGTGCAGGCACAAGTTCTGGTGTTGGATGAGCCCTCGGCCAGTCTGCCCATGGCTGACGTAGAGCGACTCTTCGGTGTACTGCGAGAACTGCGTCAACAGGGTATGGCCATGATCTATGTGTCGCACCGCCTGGACGAGGTGATGGCGATTTCGGACCGCGCGGCGGTGATGCGCGATGGCAAGTTGGTCGATGTCAAAGAGACGGCGAAAACCGATACCAGTGAGTTGGTCCGGCTGATTATAGGCAAGCCGCTATCCAAGACCGTTCGCAAGGCCCAGTCTGATGGCGCTGGTCCCGAAGTTCTTGAAATGGAAAATTCCGCAAGTGGCAATGCCGGGCCATTGAGCTTTTCCATTCGTAAAGGAGAGGTCGTTGGTTTGATCGGCTTGCGCGGAGCGGGTCATGAAGCCATCAGTCGTGCGATCTTTGGGCGCGAACCTCTGTCTGCCGGAAAGATGAAATTGTCCGGCAAGCAGGTAACTTTTCACACGAGCGCAGACGCAATCGAAGCGGGAATCGCATACGTAGCAAGCGAGCGCCTCGATGAGAACCTGATCCCTGCCATGAGTGTGTTGGAAAACCTCTTTCCCAATCCGACACTCACTGGCGCGAGGGGGTTGGCATTTGATCGACGCAAACGTGAGGCGATCGACGCCATGCGCCTCATCGATCTTTTTGATGTGAACCCACCTGCGCCTACGGCAGAGGTGCAGCAACTATCGGGCGGTAACCAGCAAAAAGTGGTTCTGGCTCGGTGGTTCAACCTGGACAAAGACTTGGTCGTCCTCGAAGAACCCACGGCCGGGGTGGATGTTGGTGCGAAGCGCCAGATTTACGAAATTCTTCGACAGCACGCCGACAGGGGTACTGCCATCGCCGTCGTATCGACCGACTTCGAGGAAGTCGCCACGGTATGTACGCGTGTGCTGGTATTTAGAAACGGTTTGATTGCCGCAGAACTCGAAGGTGACTCCATTACGGTGGAGAACTTATTGACCCTGGCCGCCGGTGGATTTTCGAAGATGGGGCAGGAGATTACAGAAATGGGGACAGAAAAATGACCACCTCCATTCAATCCACGGCGCTGGAGCCGGATCGCTCTTTGGATGGTGATGCAGCCACTTTGGTGCAGCGACTCACCCGCGCAATGCCTGTCTATGGCCTGGTTGTTTTGACCGTCTCGTTGGCGGTACTTTTTTCTGTGATGTTGCCGGATACGTTCCCCACGCTTTTCAATCTGCGAGCCATCCTGGCTGACAAGTCAGTCATTGCAATCTTGGCCTTGGCGGCGACGATTCCCATGATCACGGGAAAGATCGATCTCACCGTCGGCTACGGAATCGTGTTTTGGCACATCCTGGCAATTAGTTTGCAAACTGAATTTGGTATCCCCTGGCCGCTTGCCGTCGCGCTGGTCATCGCTTGCGCAGGGCTGTTTGGCATGCTGAACGGGCTGCTTGTGGAAATGGCCCAGATCGACTCTTTCATCGCGACGCTCGGGACCGGGACGGTGATCTATGCGGTAGCGATGTGGCACAGCGGTGGGCGCCAGGTGGTGGGTGAATTGCCCGACGGTTTTGTTGAGATCGCCGGCGGCAATTTCCTCGGTTTGCCAATGGGCGCTTATTACGTACTGGTCGTGAGTGTCGTCATGTGGTTGGTGACAGAGTTCACCCCATCTGGACGGGCCCTGTATATCATTGGCGCGAATCCCAAGGCGGCACAGCTCAACGGCATTGCCGTGCGCAAGCATGTGATGAGTGCGTTTGTCGCATCGGGTGCCCTGTCCGGTTTTGCTGGCGTATTACTGGCATCACGAT
>Ga0081606_1000818_pt1 | contig 11127 bp, 12 predicted proteins | sample EareggfetidaYelm_FD_71127 | JGI IMG/M metagenome (GOLD analysis project Ga0081606, IMG submission 71127) | Earthworm egg capsule microbial community from the University of Washington, USA - E. fetida Yelm (SPADES assembly) (version 2) | ecosystem: Host-associated > Annelida > Reproductive system...
TGGCCACGCCATCCATGCCGATGGGAAGGACAGCGACACCCTGGACAGCCAGGCCGCAGACCTGGCCGATGCACGCGGCATCGGCCCCTTCGAGGCACCGGACAGCGACCCGCCCCAAGGCGGAGCGCGCTGCACCGCAATCCTGCGCGCCCTGCACGCCTGGGCCGCGCCACGCGGTTACCAACTGATCGACCTGGATGACCAGGACGATGCCTGGCATGCCGTGCTGGTCAAAACCGAGTACCACGATGAATTCCTTGCCCTCAGCCAAGCCCTGGGCCTGCGCACACGCAAGCCGCAACAGGCTTATCTGGATTGATCGGGCAGGACCACCATTATCAAAGGAATCAAAGGAGCTTGAAAATGATGCGCGACCCGGATGGAAAATTGAAAACCTACGGAGAGAAAATCAGCGCCTGCCTTGGCGCATTGGATCATTTTTCCAAAAAGAGTGTTGGCCACGCCATCCATGCCGGTTGGAAGGACAGCAACACTCTGGGCAGCCAGGCCGCAGACCTGACCGATGCACGCGGCATCGGCTTGAAGGAGGGCGTGCCGCAAGCGATGGAATTGCGCGATTCTTTCGGCCAAACTTCCTGGCCGTCGTTTGCGAATTTCAAAAAGAATCCACCGCTGGAACCTGGCAGTTTCACCTTCGTCATCCCCAAGGGGGCTGACGTTTTCAATAACCGAGCCACGGGCCATTCCGCTCGTGGTCGATGCGCGCATCGGTTTGTTGTCTTTAAGGTATGATGTCGCGCGCAATGGAACGGTACTCATTTCATCATCTCACTTCGGAGGAAAATCATGGCAAATCGAAGCTATCTGTATGCAAGCAATGTCGTTCCCGGCCCGGATGTGAAGGCGCAGGCGCACACGGTCGCCGGGATTTCCGAATGGAACTACGATATCCCCATCGTCTACAAGCTGCTTCTTTCCGGTAATCCGAGGCCATGCCGGTCTTTCATTTGGAACACGCCGCACGACATCGCGCTGGTGGGTGGCTATGCACCGGGAGTTGAGCGTCTCACGGCGTTCCTGAACAGAATTGACTTGCCTGCGGCCAGACCGCTGATTGAAGAGACGCTTGGCTTCCTCGCGGATGCCGGCAACATCAAGCAGTATTTCATCCTTGAGTGCGGCGAAATCTTCGAGATGGGCGATGACCCCATGCAAGTACAAAATGCCCGGCTGCTTGAAGAGATCAAAAATCTTGACGCGGCAGTCGAACAGGTGCTCGGCAGTTTGCGCCCTGCCAAACCTTCGCCATGGTCTGTCATTGCCAGGCTTTTTGGCGCGAAGCCGCCCCCAACTGCCGAGGACCCTTTGCAGGTCGTCCGCGATTTGGGTTTGGGTAATTGGTCGAATGTCCTGTATCACGAGCTTGATTAATCTTGACCGACTCCGACATGTTCGCGCAAGAGCCGCTTGTGCCACTGGCTGAAGCCCTCCGCCCGCAGACTCTGGACGAGATTGTCGGGCAGTCTCATTTGATGGGAAAGGGCAAGCCCCGGGCCTGGGCACGCGCAAACCGCAGCCGGCTTGCCTGGACCGATTTGGTACCATATGACAGACGATTCATTGTCATTCACCCATCGTTTACTCATCCTTCACCTTCACCTTCACATTAAACGGAGATTTTCATGATTGCCAGCCTGTTCAACCTCTTCATCAAGAAGATAATCCGGACCAAACCGCCAAAGCAGACGCGACGGCCGGAATTGATGGTTTTCAAATGCCATGACAAAAATTATATCCTCATCAACTCCAAAGCAGTCGGCGGTTCGACCAATGGGGTGCCGGATGATACTGTCCAGAAATTGACTAGGGACAAGAATGGCGTGCGTCAGATGAGCAGTAAGTGGATTGAAAACAATCTTCGAATCATGGTGAATGAAGGAGAAACAAGCAAGGAGGAGAAGCAGGAAATCATGGCCGGGTTGAAGAATGGGGCAACCAAGAGAATTTATGCCCAAACAGATGCCAATGGAACGACATACCATGTCATCGAAGATGTCATGAAAGAGGGCAAGCCCGACCCCAAAGATGCCTGCGTCAGCAATGTGGCGTGGAAATCGGTAGACGTTGTAATGTTTATAATAGAGTCCCATGTCCAGGCCGCCAGAGATTGAACCGCCGATGCTGGCGTTGCGCCACCAACAACTGGTGCCGCGCATCAAGCATGTGAACTTTCGCAAGGCGCTGCAAGAGCGCGGCTTGCCGGAGGAGCATCTGCCTGCGACCACGCCGCTGTGCGGGGAGTTGCTGGTGAGCTATACCTTCGACTTGCCGGAGCAATTCGTCATTGCCAGGCTTTTTGGCGCGAAACCGCCCCCAACTGCCGAGGACCCTTTGCAGGTCGTCCGCGATTTGGGTTTGGGTAATTGGTCGAATGTCCTGTATCACGAGCTTGATTAATCTTGACCGACTCCGACATGTTCGCGCAAGAGCCGCTTGCGCCACTGGCTGAAGCCCTCCGCCCGCAGCCGATTTGGTACCATATGACAGACGATTCATTGTCATTCACCCATCATTTACTCGTCCTTCACTCACCATTCACATTTCACGGAGATTCTCATGATTGCCAGCCTGTTCAACTTCTTCATCAAAAAGATAATCCGGACCGAACCGCCAAAGCAGACGCGACAGCCGGAATTGATGGTTTTCAAATACGAGGGCAGAAATTATGCCGTCGTCAAATCCAAGGCGGTCGGCGGCTCGACCAATGGCGTGCCGGATGATACTGTCCAGAAATTGACCATGGACAAGGATGGCGTGCGTCAGATGAGCAGTGAGTGGATTGAAAACAATCTTCGAATCATGGTGAATGACGGTGAAATAAGCAAGGAGGCGATGCAGGAAATCATGGCCGGGTTGAAAGATGGGGCAACCAAAAGAATTTATGCCCAAACAGATGCCAATGGAACGACATACCATGTCATCGAAGATGTCATGAAAGAGGGCAAGCCCGATCCCAAAGATGCCTGCGTCAGCAATGTGGCGTGGAAACCGGGAGACTTTGACAAGCCCCAATCCGGGCCGCCAGAGGTTGAACCGCCGACGCTGGCGTTGCGCCGCAAACAACTGGTGCCGCGCATCAAGCATGTGAACTTTCGCAAGGCGCTGCAAGAGCGCGGCTTGCCGGAGGAGCATCTGCCTGCGACCACGCCGCTGTGCGGGGAGTTGCTGGTGAGCTATGCCTTCGACTTGCCGGAGCAATTCGTCATGGTCTCCCCGCGCCAGTTGAAGCAGGCCGGTATCGTCGTGTCCGAGATGCCTGCGTTGGCGCTGGACAACTTGGCGCGATCGATGCCAGAGCCGCAGCAGTCGCGCCTGAACGGCTGCATCGCGATCAACACGGGCGGCGACCTGGAGGCCACGCTGCTGCTGCTCGATGCCTTTTGGGAGCAGATGCAGGCCAGCCTGGGCGGCGAGATCGTGGCGGTAGTGCCACGGCGCAACCGCTTGCTGCTGTGCGCTGGCAACGATGCCCAGGCGCTGGAGCAGTTGGACCGGCAGGCCCGGGTTTTCTTCTCCGAAGAGCAGGACGCCCACGCCCTTTCCTTGCAGAAAATGGTGCGCCGCAATGGGCGCTGGCAATTGTTCGGGGCGCATTGATTTCCCCCGGTGCACGGCAACGAGGCCGCAGGAGTACGAGGTGTCGATCAGCTTTATCTTGGGCAATCTGGCAGGGCGCGCGCTGGTGAGCTATGCCATCGTTTTGCTTGTCTGCTGCGCAGCCCGGCGCTTGGATTGGCGCGCGGCATTGCGTAGTTCCGTGCGTTGGTACAGTTGGCTGGCGGTGGCCGCGCTGACGGTGCTCGGCATGGGTGGCGCCTTGGTGCGCCAAGGAGGGGCGTTGTGACGCCCGCCGCAGGCAGCGGGCGCCGCCGGGTCGTTGGCGCCACCGTGCTGGCGCTGCTGGGCGCCCCGGTCTCTGCGCAGGCGCAGACGGCGGCGCAAAACCCGCGCGCCCTGCGCGAGATGCAGATCCATCGCGTGGCGCAGTTGGGTTTGGAAATCTGGGTGGAAAACCAGCCCGCCTGGGAGACCCGGCTCAGCACCACGCCCCATGGCCACCCCTGTTTCGAGGCGCAAAGCCCGGACAGCTATTTTCCGCCGGCCGTCCTGACCTATGCCTCCTGGCCCAGGGAGCGTGTGCCGCAGGAGCAACTGCTGCCGATCGCCACGACCGCAATCCGCCAGGCCAGTCAGAACTTTGGCTGGAACCCGGGCCAAAGCCGTGGCCTGCGTCCCGTGGCTGCGACCCATGGCGTGCTGCAAGGTTTCGAGGCCGATTTTCCCGGCCAGGCCGACGGCCAGCCATTGGATGTGAAGGTCTTCGTCGGCCAGACGCCAGGGCGTTTTCCGGTGGTCGCGTGGGTCTATACCCAGCGCAAAAGGATGGAGCAACTGCGGGAGGTCTTGCGCCGTTCCTGGGGGAAGCTGAAGTATCTCGATGCGTGACAGCGCCTGCGCGCCGTATTTTTCCAACCCCGGCCAGGAGACCCGACCCCGGCGCCTCATCCTCCTGCCAACTCCCGCACCTGCTGCAACGCCGCCGGGTCTTCCATCGTGCTCAGGTCGCCCGGGTCGCGGTGCTCGGCAATGGCTTGCAGGGTGCGGCGCAGCAGTTTGCCGCTGCGGGTTTTGGGCAGCGCGCTGACAAAGTGCACGCGCGACGGCCGCGCCACTGCGCCCAACTGGCTGTCCACCTGTTTCATCACCTCGCCTTCGAGCTTCAAGCGCGCAGCGTCCGAGTCCAGCGCCGCGCTGTCACGCGCCACCGCAAAGGCCATGGCCTGTTGGCCCTTGAGCGCATCGGCCACGCCGACCACCGCCACTTCGGCGATCTGCGGGTGCGCGGCAATGCATTCCTCGATCTCGCGCGTGCCCAGGCGGTGGCCGGCCACATTGATCACGTCGTCGGTGCGGCCCAGGATGAAGTGGTAGCCATCGGCATCGCGCAGGCCCCAATCGAAGGTGTTGTAGATCAGCCGCCCGGCCAGGCTCTTCCAGTAGGTGTCGACGAAGCGCGCATCGTCGCGCCACAGGGTCTGCATGCAGCCCGGTGGCAGCGGGCCTTCGATGGCGATCACGCCTTTGTGCCCGGGGCTGGTCAGTTCCTGGCCGCTGGTTTCGTCGATCAGCTTGATCTGGTAGCCATACATGGCCTTGCCCGGGCTGCCAAAGCGGCTCACCTGCGGCTCCACGCCGTTGGCCAGCGTCAGGATGGGCCAGCCGGTCTCGGTCTGCCAGTAGTTGTCGATTACCGGCACCTGCAGCGCGTCGCTGATCCACTGCGCCGTGGGCGCATCGAGCGGCTCGCCGGCCAGCCACAGGGCTTTGAGGCTTTTGACGCTGTACTTGCCGAACCACTGCGGGTCGTGCTTTCTCAGCACCCGCAGCGCCGTGGGGGCCGAGAACATGTGCGTGACCCGGTACTTCTCGACGATGCTCCACCACACGCCTGCGTCGGGCCGCATGGGCAGGCCCTCGTACAGGATGGTCGTCATGCCGGCGAGCAGCGGGCCATAGATGATGTAGCCGTGGCCCACCACCCAGCCGATATCGCTGGTGGTGAAGAAAACCCCTGCCGGCGCCGCCCCGTCGTCAGCCACAGAAAAAATATGCTTCATGCTCGCCGCCAGCGCCACCGTATATCCGCCCGTGTCGCGCTGCACGCCCTTGGGCCGGCCAGTGGTGCCGCTGGTGTACAGCGTGTAGCTGGGGTGGGTGGACTCGACCCACTCGCAGGGCACCACGGCGCCGAGCTGCTGCTCGCGCAGCAAGGCCCATTCGTGGTCGCGGCCCGGTTGCAGCGGCATCTCTGCCAGGCCCCGGTCGACCAGCAGCACGGCGGCGGGCTTGTGCTTGGACTGCGCGATGGCCGCGTCGAGCAGCGGCTTGTAGGGCACCACCTTGCCGGCGCGCGAGCCGGCATCGGCGCTGACCACGAGCACGGGTTCGGCGTCTTCGATGCGCGCCGCCAATGATCCCGAGGCGAAGCCGCCGAACACCACCGAATGCAGCGCGCCGATGCGCACGCAGGCGAGCATCGCAAAAACGGCCTCGGCAATCATCGGCAGGTAGATCAGCACGCGATCGCCCTTTTTCACGCCCAGGCAGCGCAGCGCGGCCGCCATGTGCTGCACCTCGGCGTGCAGTTCGGCAAAGCTGTAGCTGCGCTCGGTGCCGGTTTCGGTGGAGATGGCCACCAGCGCGGGCTGCCGTGCCCGGCGCGCCAGGTGCCGGTCGAGCGCGTTGTGGCACAGGTTGGTGCGGCCTCCGACAAACCACTGGGCAAACGGCGGGTTGCTGTAGTCGCAGATCTGCCGGGGCGGGGTCTGCCACTCGATCAACCGGGACTGCTCGCTCCAGAATGCGTCGCGGTCGTCGATGGACTGGCGATAGAAGTCGGCGTATCGGGGCATCGAGAGTCTCCTTTGATGATTGATCGATCGATCGACGGACAACTTGGCTGACTGGTTGATTGGCTGATGGCTACTTGATCAGCCCGAGCACCGGTTTGAACGCCGGATGCGCGCAACTGCCCAGCCATTCGAACGCCACCATCTCGGTCGTCACCAGTTCGGCGCCGGCAGCGGCCAGGCGGTCGAAGGCGGCGTCGCGGTTGCGTTCGGTGCGCGAACCGCAGGCGTCGGTGACCACCCACAGCTCGAAGTCGTCGTCGATCAGGTCCAGCGCGGTTTGCAACAGGCACACATGGGCTTCGCAACCGGCGATGACGATGCTGGCGCGCTCGGCGCAGGCTGCAACGGCGGGCTTTTGCAGTTGTCTGGGCAGGCTGCGCACATTCCCGCCCCGGGTTTCGCCCGGAGCGCTGCCCTGGGGCTTGGCGAGCGGTCGCAGCCAGTCGCCCAGGCCCTCTTGGGCAGCGCTGAAGCGCATCTTGGCCAGCGTCTTGCGGCACTGGGCGCGCAGCGCGGCGTCGTTGGCGCCCAGGCGCGCGGGGTTTTGCTCGGTGCCCCACACGGGTATGTCGATCATGCGGGCGATCCCGGCCAGGCGGCGGGCATTGGCCAGCACGGCGGGGCCGTCGACGATGGCGGGCATCAGGCGCTCCTGGTAGTCGATCAGGACGAGTTGGGAGTCGGTGGCGTCAAGCAGCATGGTGTGTCGGTTCGTTCGGTGTGCGCGGATGGCCGCAGGCGCGGCCCATGGCCCGTCATCCGTGGCCGGACAAGGCCCGCTCGAAATCGTCCTGCAGGTCTTGCACTTCCTCCAGCCCCACCGACAGGCGGATCATGCTGTCGGCAATGCCCATCGCGGCGCGCACTGCGGGGCCGGCCTCCCAGAAGATGGTGTGGGCCACCGGGATGATCAACGTGCGCGCGTCGCCAAGCCCTGTGGCCTTGATCGGCAATTGCAGCCGGTTGCACAGGGCCAGGCATTGGCCGGGGTCGCGCAGTTCGAAAGACAGCAGCCAGGCGCCGGCCTTCAGGTGCCGGAGCGCCTGCGCATGCTGGGGGTGCGAGGGCAGCAGCGGGTACAGCACGCGCGCGACGGCCGGGTGCTGTTCGAGCCATTGCGCCAGCGCCAGCGCGCTGGCGCTGCTGTGCTCCATGCGCAATGCCAGGGTCTCTGCGCCCAGCGCCAACTGATGGGCGGCCTGGGAGGACAGCGTGCCGCCCATGTCGCGCAGCCCCTTCTTGCGCAACTGTTGCAGCCCCCATCCTTGGGGGTCGCCCTTGCGGTATGCGGCAAAGATGTTGGGGTAGCCGGACCAGTCGTACAGCCCGGTGTCGGTGATGGCGCCGCCGAGCGCGTCGCCCTGCCCGCCTATGCTCTTGGTCAGCGCGTTGAGCACCAGCCCCGCGCCCACGGTCGCGGCGCGAAACAGGTAGGGCGAGGCGATGGTGTTGTCCACCACATAGAGCGCCCCATGCTGCCGGCACAGCGCGCCGATGCCCGCCAGGTCCGGGATCTGGGTGCCGGGGTTGGCAATGGTCTCGACAAACACCATGCGGGTCTGGGGGCGCAGCGCAGCGGCAACGTTGGCCGCATCGGTCACGTCCACCGTGGTGACGCTGATGCCCAGGTCTGACAGCGTGCCGAACACGCTGTGGGTGTTGCCGAACACGAACTGGCTGGCCACCAGGTGGTCGCCGGCCTTGAGCAGGGTCAGAAAAACGGCGCAGATGGCCGCCATGCCGGTGGCGAACACGATGGAGCCGTGGCCATGCTCCATCTGCGTGATCTTGCGCTCGAGTGCGGCCGTGGTTGGCGTGCCCTGGCGCGCATAGTTGAAGCCGCCCTTGGCGCTGCCCTGGAACACGGCGATCAGGTCTTCGACCTTGTCATGGCCGTACTGCACCGACGAGTGGATCGGATAGTGGACGGCGCCCTGCTCGGCGCCGCCCCAGCGGTCGGCATGCACGATCCGGGTGGTGAAGCGGGGGGTGTTTGCTGTGGTCATGGTGCTTGGCCGGAGAGCCATCAATGCTCGGGCGCGATCTGCTCGGCGTAATCGTACAAGGCGCCGAGGATGCCCTGCCCGCGCTCGTCTGCGGTGTCCGCCAGTTCATCGATCCGGGCAGAGAACTGATCGACCGTGCGCGCCCCGCCCGCGCCATGGATCAGGCGGGCGGCGCAGTGCGCCTGCCAGCGTCCGGCCTCTTCGGGTGCGAGCGTCGCCGGGAAGTTGCGCGCCCGGTAGCGCCAGAACAGTTCGACCAGGCGCGGGTCGTCGAAATGCACCCGGGCCTTGCCGTTCATGCCGGCTGCGCTGGCACGCAGGTCATCGAGCAGGCGGCGGTCGCGGTCGCCGACGAACCCGCGGTACAGGTCCTGGTCGACATCGGGGGCCGGCTCTGACGGTCGGGCGAACACGGCAGCCCAGACGCGGCCCATGTCGGGCAGCGCGCGCGCCGCCTGGGCATGCTGCGCCGCCTGGGCCAGATCGATGCCCCAGCGCCGGGCCAGCGCGGGCGTGAGCGTATTCACATTGCCCACCACCATCGGCGACCGGTTCAGGTGAATGGTCTTGACCGGCAGGCGCGTCACGCCCTCGGGCAGCGCATCGGTTCGGGTGAACATGCGCAGACGCATTTCGTCGACGCCCAGGGTGGCCAGGGCTGCGGGGTCATGGGCCAGGTCCCAGGCAATCAACTCGTTCTTGTTGACCGGGTGGCCGGCCAGCGGCCACATCACCGCCAGGCAGCCGCGCTCGGCCGGGAACATGCCCGACACATGCAGAAACGGCCGCGCCGTGCCGGCGCCACCGGACAGGCGCAGTTCGGCGGCCACCCGATCCTTTTTGTGCAGGCCCAGCGCAAAGTCGAACAGCGGGCGGTTGTGCTGGCGAATCAGCCGCGCCAGCGCAATCGTGGCGCGCACATCCGACAGCGCATCGTGCGCGGCCTCGTGCAGCAGGCCGTTGGCCCGACACAGGTCTTCGAGCCTGAAACTGGGCGCACCGTCTTCATGGCGGGGCCAGTGGATGCCGTCGGGCCGCAGCGCGTAGGTCATGCGCACCACGTCGAGCAAATCCCAGCGGCCGCATTGGTTTTTCCACTCGCGCGCGTAGGGGTCGATCAGGTTGCGCCAGAACATGAAGCGCGTGATCTCGTCGTCGAACCGGAGGGTGTTGTAGCCCACGCCAATGGTGCCGGGCCGGGCCAACTCGGCCTCGATGCGGGCCGCAAACTGGTGCTCGGGCAGGCCATGCGCGCAACAGTGCTGCGGCGTGATTCCGGTCAGCAGGCAAGCGGCCGGGTCGGGCAGGTAGTCGTTGGCCGGCTGGCAATGGAGCATCAGCGGTTCGCCGATGGCATGGAGCTCGGCATCGGTGCGGATGGCCGCAAACTGCGCCGGGCGATCGCAGCGCGTGTCGGTGCCAAAGGTTTCATAGTCGTGCCAGAGGAAGGTGTGGGCAGGCATGGCTGTCGGGTGCCGGGTAGAAAAGGGCAAGTCGGGGCGAGCAGGGACAGGACGCCAACTGTAACCAGAATTGGCCGCCGGGAAACCGGCTTTTCGAGCCGCTGTCGGGCGCATGGCAACGCCATCGGCGCCAAGCGCGCTGCATCGCAGGGGCTGCGCGATGCACCGGTCAATGCCGGCGCATTCAATCCTGGCGCGTTCAGTCGGCGGGCCTGACGTTGGCGTCCTCGATCACCTGGCGCCAGAGGATGGTCTGCGCGGCCAGCAGGTCGCCAAAATCTTGCGGGTTGGCGTAGCTCATCTGCGCGCCCAACTGCACCATCGACTGCTCCATCCCGGGCTCTTGCAGCAGGCGCGCGATCTGGCCCGAGAGCCTGTCGACGATGGGCTGTGGCAGGCCCGCCGGGGCCAGGATGCCATACCATGTGGTGCCCTCGTAGCCGGGCAGGACGGACGACAGCGGCGGGATGTCCGGCGCCAGCCGGCTCACGCCGGGCGTGGTCACGCCGAGCGCGCGCAGTCTGCCGGCACGGATGAACGGCAGTGCGCCGGGCAGGCTGTTGAACGACAGCGGGATCTGCCCGCCCACCACGGCCGACGCCGCTTGCGCCGAGCCTTTGTAGGGCACATGCTGCAGTTTGACTTGGGCTGCCGCATTGAACATCTCGCCCAGCAGGTGGTTGAACGAGCCTGCGCCGACCGAGCCGTAGGCGATGCCGCCCGGGTTCTTCCTGGCCAGCGCAATCAGTTCGGCCGTGCTCTTGGCCTCGAAATCCGGATGCGCCACCAGCACGAAGGGGCCGCGCGCCAGCAACGCGACGGGCGTGAAGTCGCCCAGCGCGTCGTAGCCGGCCTTCTGGTGCAGCACGGCGTTGATGTTGTGCGACGGCGAGGTCAACAGCAGCGTGTAGCCATCGCTGGCCGCCCTGGCCACGTAACGGGTTCCGATCAGACCGCCGGCGCCGGCGCGGTTTTCGATGACCACGGGTTGGCCCAGCGCGCTCGCCAGCCTGTGCATGACGAGCCGGGCCAGCAAATCCACGCCGCCACCGGGCGCCTGCGGCACGACCATGGTGATGGGCCGGCTCGGGTAGGCCGCATCGGCCCCGGCGGCCCCGGTAACCCCGGTGGCCCCGGTTCTGGCGAGCGCCACGGAACCGGCCAGGGTTGCGGCGGCAAGGCCGATGCAGCGCAGCGATCTGGTCACGGACATGCCGCTCTCCC
>Ga0081606_1000819_pt1 | contig 11122 bp, 10 predicted proteins | sample EareggfetidaYelm_FD_71127 | JGI IMG/M metagenome (GOLD analysis project Ga0081606, IMG submission 71127) | Earthworm egg capsule microbial community from the University of Washington, USA - E. fetida Yelm (SPADES assembly) (version 2) | ecosystem: Host-associated > Annelida > Reproductive system...
AGGCCGGGGGGCCGGGGGGGCCGATTCCCCCCGAGGGGGTGGTGCCCCGGCGTTTTGCCGCCGACGCGCCGGCCACCGTGAAAGCCGCCGCCGACGTAGCGCCCGACGACATGATTCTGGACATCGGCCCCGACACGGCGGCCCGCCTGGCCCGGCAACTCGAATGCGCCGGCACCATCGTCTGGAACGGCCCGGTCGGGGTGTTCGAGTTTGCCGCATTCGACGGCGGCACCCGCACCATCGCCCGGGCGATTGCCGAATCGGCCGCATTCAGCATTGCCGGCGGCGGCGACACGCTCGCGGCCATCGCCAAGTACGGCATCGCCCGGCAAGTGGGCTACATCTCGACCGGCGGCGGGGCCTTTCTGGAGATGCTCGAAGGCAAAAAGCTCCCGGCCCTGGCCATCCTGGAGCAGCGCGCAACGGCCGCCGGGCAAGCCGCAAGCGCGCCGGCGCCGCATCGACCCGCGTAGCCGCCATCGGCCGGCAGCGGCAATTCCTGCGGCACCAGACGCGCGCCGGGACGCTGCCACCATGGCGCCGCGCCGCGCATACCCGCGCTGGGCCGGAGCCACCAGCAGGCCACCCATCCTCCATGTGGCCCTATTGCCCATATTGGCCCGCATGACCCGCATGGCGGCCCATACGGGCCTGCCGGTCGGCACGCGTCAGTGTGGTGGGCTGCTGACGCCCCTGGCATGGCGCCGGGCCAGCCAGGCGCTGATCTCGCCCATGATGCCGCGACGGAATGCCAGCACGCAGACCACGAAGATCAGGCCCGTGACCATGGTCACTGATTCGCCCAAGGTTCTGAACCACTGCACATGGCTCAGCGCCGCCAGCAGGTTGCCGAATTCGCCGATCTTGTTTTCCAGCAGCACCACCACGGCAGCGCCGACCAGCGGGCCTGACAGGGTGCCCAGGCCACCCAGCAGCGTCATCAAGATGACCTGGCCGGAGGCAGTCCAGTGCACGTCGGACAGCGTGGCAAAGCCGAGCACCAGCGTCTTGAGCGCGCCCGCCAGGCCGGCCAATGCGGCCGACAGCACGAAGGCCAGCAGCTTGAAGCGGTGCGTGTCGTAGCCCAGCGAGATGGCGCGCGGCTCGTTCTCCTTGATGCCCTTGAGCACTTGGCCAAACGGTGAGTGGATGGTGCGCACGATGAGCAAAAACGCCAGCACCACGATCACCAGCACCAGGTAGTACATGGCCAGATCGCTGTGCAGATCGATCAGGCCGAACAGCTTGCCGCGCGGCACGCCCTGCAGGCCGTCCTCGCCCCCGGTGAACGGGGCCTGCACGCAGGCAAAGAACAGCATCTGGGCCAGCGCCAGCGTGATCATCGAAAAGTAGATGCCTTGGCGGCGGATCGCCAGCCAGCCGAACAGCAGCCCGAGCAGCGCGCCGCCGGCACTGCCCAGCAGCAGGCCCAGTTCCGGCGTCAGGCCCCAGACCTTGATCGCATGCCCGGCCAGATAAGCCGCGCCGCCCAGGAACGCGGCATGGCCGAAGGACAGCAGGCCGGTGTAGCCCAGCAGCAGGTTGAACGCCGAAGCAAACAGGGCAAAGCACATCAGCTTCATCGCGAACACCGGGTAAGCGCCCAGAAATGGCGCCGCCAGCAGGGCCAACAGCAGCAGGCCGTAACCGATGGCCCGGGTGTTTCTGGAATTCATGCCGGCGCCCTCCTATTTTTCTTTGCCGAACAGCCCGGCGGGACGAATCAGCAAAACGATCACCATGATCACGAACACCACGGTGGAGGAGGCTTGCGGGTAGAACACCTTGGTAAAGCCCTCGATGACGCCCAGCCCCAGCCCGGTGAGGATGGCGCCCATGATCGAGCCCATGCCGCCGATCACCACCACGGCGAAGACCACGATGATGAGGTTCTGGCCCATCAGCGGGGTGACCTGGTAGACCGGGGCTGCGAGCACGCCGGCAAACGCGGCCAGCGCTGCGCCAAAGGCGTAGGTCAGCGTCACCATCAGCGGCACGTTGATGCCGAAGGCTTCGACCAGGCGCGGGTTTTCCGTGCCGGCGCGCAGATAGGCGCCGAGCTTGGTTTTCTCGATCACATACCAGGTGCCCAGGCACACCACCAGCGAGGCCAGCACCACCCAGGCCCGGTAGTTGGGCATGATCATGAAGCCGAGCCCGGTGGCGCCTTCGAGCAGTTCGGGGGGGTCGTAGCCCAGGCCCGAGACCCCGTAGACCGAGCGGAACACCCCTTCGATCAGCAGCGTCAGACCGAGCGTGAGCAGCAGGCCGTACAGGTGGTCGAGCCGGTAAATCCAGCGCAGCAGCAGGCGCTCGATCAGCGCCCCGAACAGGCCCACCACCAGCGGCGCCAGCACCAGCATCCACCAGTAGTTGAGCCCCCAGTAGTTCAGCGCCATCCAAGTCATCAGGGCGCCGGACATGAACAGCGCCCCGTGGGCAAAGTTGATGACGTTGAGCAGGCCGAAGATCACCGCCAGCCCGAGGCTCAAAATGGCATAGAACGAGCCGTTGACCAGCCCCAAAAGGAGCTGGCTCAACAGGCCCGACAATGAGACGCCGAAGATTTCCATGGGTAAGCAAGTGGCACTGGGGCACTGGTCAGGGGGTGGGAACGGGCTGCGCCGGCCGTCGGGGGCGTCACTTCCAGAGCACGCATTTGCTCTCGGCCTTGGTGGTGAATACCGCGTCGCCCGGCAGTTTCTTGATCAGTTTGTAGTAGTCCCAGGGCTTGGTCGATTCCGAAGGTTTCTTGACCTCCATCAGGTACATGTCATGCACATAGCGGCCGTCGGCACGCAGTTGGCCCGAGCCGAAGAAGTCGTTCATCTTCATGCCGCGCCAGGTGCTCATCACCTTGTCGGCGTCCACCGTCTTGGCGGCTTCGACGGCCTTGAGGTAGTTCATCGTCGCCGAGTAGTCGGCCGCCTGTATCGACGAGGGCATGCGCTTGGTTTTGTCGAAGAAGCGGGCAGCGAATTTGCGTGTTTCATCGTTCATGTCCCAGTACCAACTGGTGGTGAACTGCAGGCCCTCGGTGTTGCGCAGGCCCAGGCTGTGCACGTCGGTCAGGAAGATCAGCAGACCGGCGATCTGCATGCTCTTGCTGATGCCGAACTCTTTGGCCGCCTTGATCGCGTTGATGGTGTCGCCACCGGCGGTGGCCAGGCCCAGGATTTGCGCCTTGGAGCTTTGCGCCTGCAACAAGAAGGACGAGAAGTCCGATGCGTTCAGCGGATGGCGCACCGAGCCGACCACGGTGCCGCCCTTGGCTTTGATCACGGCGCTGGTGTCGGCTTCGAGCGCGTGGCCGAAGGCATAGTCTGCCGTCAGGAAGAACCAGCTCTTGCTGCCGGCATCGACGATGGCCGAGGCCGTGCCCTTGGCCAGTGCCACGGTGTCGTAGGCATAGTGCACCGTGTAAGGCGAGCATTGCTCATTGGTCAGGGCCGAACTGGCCGCGCCGTTGTTGATGTACACCCGTTTTTTCTCGGCCGCCACTTTGGCCGTCGCCAATGCGGTGCCGGAATTGCTGCCGCCAAACACCATGGTCAGGCCCTGGGTGTCTATCCATTCGCGCGCCTTCGAGGCGGCGATGTCGGCCTTGTTCTGATGGTCTGCGCTGAGCAACTCGATCGGCATGCCCAGCACCTTGCCGCCAAAGTCGTCGATCGCCATCTGTATCGCCAGCGCGCCGTTCTTGCCTTCGAGGTCGGCGTACAGGCTGGACATGTCGGTGATGAAGCCGATCTTGAGCTTGTCTGGCGTCTGTTGCGCCCATGCGGTCGAGGTGGCCGAGGCGACCAGGCAGGCAATGCCCAGCATCGAGGCCAGCACTTTGGATCGTTTCTTCATGGATCTTCTCCTGTGGATGAAAACCGGGGATTGGGATAAGCGGGGTAAGCGGGGGAGGGGGGGGAGATGCGTGGCGGCAGGGCGGGTCTCAAACGCCGAGCAGTTCAGTGAGCACGGGCATTTTCTGCGGGAGCTCGCGGGCGCCGAACTGCTCGACGATGCGGCCATGCTCCATCACGTAAAAACGGTCGGCCAGCGGCGCGGCAAAGTGGAAGTTCTGCTCGACCATGACCACGGTGTAGCCCTTTTCGCGCAGCATGGTGATCATGCGCGCCAGGGCCTGAACGATGACCGGGGCCAGGCCCTCGGAGATTTCATCGAGCAGCAGCAACCGGGCGCCGGTGCGCAAAATGCGCGCCACGGCCAGCATCTGCTGCTCGCCACCGGACAGCCGCGTGCCCTGGCTGTTCTTGCGCTCGGCCAAGTGGGGGAACAGGGCGTAGATTTCCTGCACCGACATGCCCGCCGAGCCGGTTTTGAGCAGCGGGGGCAACAGCAGATTTTCTTGACACGACAGGCTGGAGAAGATGCCGCGCTCTTCCGGGCAGTAGCCCACGCCCAGGTGGGCAATGCGGTGCGTGGGCAGGTTCACCGTCTCGACGCCGTTGATCCTGATCGTGCCCTGGCGCGTTCCGGTCAAACCCATGATGGCGCGCAGCGTGGTGGTGCGGCCCGCGCCATTGCGCCCGAGCAGCGTGACCACTTCACCGGGCCGCACGACGATGTCCACGCCATGCAGCACATGCGACTGGCCATACCAGGCCTGAAGGTTGCGGATTTCGAGCGCCGGGGTGTTCGCTGCAGGGGCCGCCATGTCAGTGCGCCCCCTGCAATGGGCCGTCGGTCGTGCCCATGTAGGCCTGCATCACCTGCGGGTTGTTCGACACTTCGGCGTAAGGCCCTTCGGCCAGCACTGCGCCGCGTTGCAGCACCGTGATGCGATCCGCGATGCTGGCGACCACTTTCATGTTGTGCTCGACCATCAGGACGGTGCGGCCGGCGGCCACCTTCTGGATCAACTGCGTGACCCGATCGACATCCTCATGGCCCATGCCCTGGGTGGGTTCGTCGAGCAGCATCAGTTCAGGCTCCAGCGCCAGCGTGGTGGCAATCTCGAGCGCGCGCTTGCGGCCATACGGCAGGTTCACGGTCAGTTCGCCGGCCAGTTCGGCAAGCCCTACTTCGCTCAACAGTTGCATTGCGCGCTCATTCAACTGGTGCAATGTGCGCTCGCTGCGCCAAAAGTAAAAAGAGCTGCCGAGCTTGCGCTGCAAGCCCAGGCGCACGTTCTCCAGCAAGCTCAGCTGCGGGAACACGGCGGAAATCTGGAACGAGCGAATCACGCCACGGCGGGCGATCTGCGCTGGCTGCTCGCGCGTGATGTCATGCCCGTTGAAGCGGATGACGCCCGAGGTAGGCTCCAGGAATTTGGTCAACAGGTTAAAGCAGGTGGTCTTGCCGGCCCCGTTGGGGCCGATCAGCGCATGGATGCTGCCCCGGCGCACAGCCAGGTTCACATCGCTGACGGCAGTAAAGCCCTTGAACTCTTTGGTCAGGCTGCTGGTTTCAAGAATGACATCGCTCATTGCGCCTGGACCGCTTCATCGGGTGCTGAAAGAAAAAAAGAACCTTGGCAACGGGCCGAGGTCTGCGTGGACTCGTCGCGCCACGCATCGTATGCCACCAACCCGGCAGTAGCTACTGGGACAAATGCTGATGGGCGCTGACATTGTCTATTGAATTGGTAGCATCCAGTGTGTATGAATGTTGCGCCGGCAGCACAGGAACCCTGGGCCGCCGGAGCGTATGCAGTGGCAAGCAAAGACTACTGCAGGGTTTCCTTGGCCGCCACCGGCAAAGGCATGGGCAGCACGGCAATCCCCTCTTCGATCAGTTGCAGCGCATCATGGGGCGTCGCCTGGCCGCGAATCGCGCGCTCCGGCACTTCGCCATGGTGCATGCGCCGCGCTTCCTGGGCAAAGCGCGGCCCTACATCCTCGGTATTGGCCATCAGTTTGCGCGCCAAGGCCAGCCGGGCGGCCTGCGCGCCGGCATCGGCCGCAGCACTGTCGTTTGCCCCCGGCGCTGCGCGCGCGCCGAGGTTCAGCCGCGGGGCGCTCAAACGCTTTTCGATATGCTCGTCCGCGCACAGCGGGCATTGCACCAGGCCGCGCTGCTGCTGGCTGCGAAAGTCCTCCTCGCAGGCAAACCAGCCCTCGAAGACATGGCCTTGCCGACATTGCAGATCAAGCACCTTCATCGCAGTTCAGCCATGGCGGCGCAGCAGGTAGCGATAGACAAAGCCGGGGAATGCCAAGGTCAGGAACAGCGGCCCGGTGATGGCATAAAACTCCCAGCCCTGCGGCGCGATCTGCCCGGCACGGCGCTCCAGCAACAGCGCCAGCCCCCCGACCACAAAGTACAGCACGACCAGTTCGGCCAGCCGCGCGGACAAGGGCTTGCCGGCGCTGGCCACAGGCCCGAGCAGCCCCCAGCGCTGGTTGACGAAGGGCCCATTGGCCGCCATGAAGGCGGCCACGATGATGAGCCAGACGGAGCCGGAAAGAGACATGAAACAACCTGGTTTTCAAAGCAAGCATGCGCCGGACGGGCCGCAGCATCCACGCCGCCGAGCCACTGCGGATCAGCGGTGGTGCCGCAGGAGGTGATGGTATCAGTGCCAGCGCCCCGGCCGGCATGGCTCAGTGCCCGTGTTGGCACATGCCGTCTCGTTCAGACAGCAAACAAGCCTGGCGCTTGCGCGCCAGGCGCTGCGGCGATCCCCAGGTGCCGGAAGGCGGCCTGCGTGGCGATGCGTCCGCGCGGTGTGCGCTGCAAGAAACCCTGCTGTATCAGATAGGGCTCGATCACGTCTTCGATGGTGCCGGTTTCTTCGCCAATGCTGGCGGCGATGTTGTCCAGCCCGACGGGGCCGCCGTCGAAGCGGTGGATCACGGCTTCGAGCAGTTTGCGGTCCATCACGTCCAGGCCCTCGGGGTCTACGTCGAGCATGGCCAGGGCGCGCTCGGCAATGTCCTTGGTGATGTGGCCGTCGGCCTTGACCTGGGTGTAGTCGCGCACGCGCCGCAGCAGCCGGTTGGCGATGCGCGGCGTGCCGCGCGAGCGGCGGGCGATCTCCAGACCCCCGGCGTCATCCATCGGGACACCGAGCAGGCCGGCGCTGCGCTTGACGATGCGCGCCAGTTCTTGCGCGCTGTAGAACTCCAGCCGGGCCACGATGCCGAAGCGGTCGCGCAGCGGATTGGTCAGCATGCCGGCGCGCGTGGTCGCACCGACCAAGGTGAAGGGCTGCAGGTCGAGCTTGATGCTGCGCGCCGCAGGGCCTTCGCCGATCATGATGTCGATCTGGTAGTCCTCCAGCGCCGGGTAGAGGATTTCCTCGACCACGGGCGACAGGCGGTGGATCTCATCGATGAACAGGACATCCCGATTTTCCAGGTTGGTCAGCAGCGCCGCCAGGTCCTTGGGCTTTTCCAGCACCGGTCCGCTGGTCTGGCGCAGGTTCACGCCCAGTTCTGCGGCAATGATGTGGCTGAGCGTGGTTTTGCCCAGGCCGGGCGGGCCGAACAACAGCACATGGTCGAGGGCTTCGCCGCGCTGGCGCGCTGCGCCGATGAAGATCTCCAACTGCTCGCGCGCCTTGACCTGGCCCACGTACTCCTGCAGCAGCTTGGGACGCAGCGCCCGCTCGATCGCCTGCTCCTGGGGCGAAGCGGGCGCCGCAGAGACAACGCGCCGGGCGGGAGCAGGGGCGAAGTCGTCGGTTTGCAGGGTCATCGCAGGGCTTATGGATTGGTCCACGCGTAGTAGTTGGGGCCCTCGTAGGTGTACTCACGATAGTGGGCGATGATGAAGTCCCGCTCGGCCTGGTTGATGGTGTAGAAGGGTACCTGCTTGTAGGAGAAGCGGAATACCGGCGATGTGTTGGCGCTGTGGTCAGGCGATGCGTACCACGCAATGCCCTCGTAGCGGTATTGCGGCATATTGTTTTTCACATCGTCGCGCTCTTGCGCGCTGGCCGTGAAGAAATGGGCGCCACTGTCCGCGCCATAGAAACGGTACATGGGGATGCTGCCCGGCTGAGCCTGTGCTTGTGCGTAAAAGGCCACCCCTTCATACGCAAAGTCGGACAATCTCTGGATCACGTAGTCCCGCTCGGCCACATTGGTGGTGAAGAAATGCGTGCCTGCTCTGTTGTTGTAGAAGCGATGGACTGCAACGCGCTGGTTCGATGCGTCGGCCGGCGCTGCTGCCAGCCATTTTTTCAGTCCGGCCTCATAGGCCACGTCGAAGCGGCCAAAGATCTCTTTCGCAGACATGTTGAAACAACTGGAGGTGCCGCCGTACAAGGTGCCGATCACCTTTTTGGCGCTATTGAGCAGGGCCGCGCCGCTGCTTCCGTACTCGGTCGTTCCCCGGTACCAGTACACCTCGTAATAGTTGCCCGTCTTTCCGTCGCAGTCGAACGACCCTGACTGGCTCATCGCGGTGCAGGTGGTCTGCTCTCCCAAACGGCCCAAACTGATCTTCAGCATGTCGCCAGCCGGGTGGTGCAGCGTTGCCACCGAAGAATACTTGGCCTGGGCGCTGGCATCCCAGCCGGCAAAGAAGGCCCCTTCGGGCGGTGCGTCATTGAGCTGGAGCAGCGCGGTGTCGGTGCTGTCCGAGGAATACAGCAGCTTGGCGCCACCCCGGCGGTGGACAGAGCGGCTCGACAGCGTGCGGCTGCGGCATGAGGACGAGCGGTAGAACCAGTTCGTCTCCAGCGTGTCCGCCTCGGCCTGCGACGAAATGCAGTGGTGGGCGCTCAGGAAATACGGTGTCCCCGAAGATTGGCTGTCGTTGAGCAAGGTACCGGTGCACGTATAGGCATCGCCCCGCGATACGAAGCTCGTGCGTGCCACGGCGTTGCGCTGGTCGGCATAGTCATTCTCGCAACTGGCGTCCCGGTTGCATGGCATGGCATCGTTGATCTTGGTCTCGAACTCCTCCTGCGTGGGCAGGGCCAGGTTCTCGAAGATATGCGATACGCGGGTGAGCGCCATGTCGAGCGCAGCCACGTCGGCGCCTGCGGGCAGTTCCAACTCCAGCGTGACCTCGTCGGCGCCCAGATCCGGCGTCCACCAGGTCTGGCCGTCGAGGCTGCGGTCGCCGGCCAGCGCGTTGCTCTCGATGCGCTGCAGCACCTCCTGGCCCGAGATCTGGAACACCGTGGCGGGCGCGGCCTGGCGATACAGGCGCAGCACGGCACTGCCGGGCAACTGCCGCACGACGATCCCCAGCCGCAGGCCATGGGCGCCTTCGGCAGAAACGCTGATGGCGGCGACCTGGCCGCCGCCGGCCACAGGCTGCCATTGCAGTTGCTGCAAAGTCGGCGCGGCGTCCACGGCGCGGGCCAGGCCGACCAATTTGCGGGGGCTTGCGTCAGAGACGGCGGACCGGATTTCCTCCTGCTTCAACGCGCCCAGACGGATCCGGGACGGAATCGGGATTGCGCCCACATGGCGCGACTTGACATGCGGCACACCCTGGTCGGCGCTGGCGGGCTGCACCCGGCCGTCCACCTGCTCCACCTTCGCTACCGACGGGGTCTGGGCGGCCGATGGGGCGCCGTCCTGGCCCGCGCCGCCACAGCCAGACAGGAGGGCGGCCGCCAAGGCGCCCAGCATGCCCATGCGGGCCACAAACCCGGGATTTTTCATTTCTCGTCCTCACTCAGTAAGGTGGTTGGATGTTCGCAGTGTGCCAAGCATGTGACAAGACGGCACGCAAGCGTCCGGATGCTACTTCGTCAAGGCCTTGAGCGCCCACTTGATGCCGTCGCTGACCTCTACCTGCGCCGGCAGCGCCTTGAGCGCTGCTGCGGCCTCCTTGTCGTTGTAGCCCAAAGCCAACAGGGCCTGCAGGATATCCGCCTGCGCGCCGCTGACTGCGGGGCCATGGCTGGCGCCCAAGTCCGCGCCCAGCTTTCCCTTGAGTTCCAGCAGCAATCGCTCGGCAGTTCTTTTGCCAACGCCCGGCACCTTGACCAGGCGGGCCGCCTCCTGCCGTGCAATCGCCTGGGCCAGATCCGCCACGCTCATGCCGGAAAGTATCGACAGCGCCATGCGCGGCCCCACCCCCGTTATCTTGATCAGCGCGCGAAACGCCTGGCGCTCAGGCGCAGTGGCAAAGCCATACAGCAGTTGGGCGTCCTCGCGCACGATGAACTGCGTGAGCAGGCTGATACGCTCGCCCACGGCGGGCAGATTATAAAAGCTGCTCATCGGCACATTCACCTCGTAGCCCACGCCGTGGCAGTCGAGCAGCACCTCGGGGGGATTTTTCTCCAGCAGAGTGCCGGTCAATTTGCCTATCATTGCTGTCCTTTGTCGGCGCCCGCGCAAACTGCTACAGCGCCATCTTGCCATGTCCGTTGCCTGACTGGAATTATCAGCGTGATCCTGCGCCACACCTTCACCCCGCACGACAACACCCGGTTGACGCAACTGTGTGGCCCGGCCGACGCGCACCTGCGCAGCATCGAAGCCGCCCTGCAAGTGCGCATGGCGCACCGGCACGAGCAATTCAAGATCGAAGGCCCCAAGGCCCGGGCCATGCAGGCCATGCAATTGCTGCAAGCGCTGTATGAAATGGCCGAGCGCCCGATCGCCGAAGACACGCTGCAACTGATGCTGGCCGCAGACCAGGCCCTGGTGGCTGCGCCCGAGGGCGCCATCATGCTCAGCACGCGCCGGGCCGACCTGCGCGCGCGCACGCCCACGCAGAGCCTGTACCTGCAGAACATCGCCAACCACGACATCACCTTGGGCATAGGCCCGGCCGGCACCGGCAAAACCTTTCTGGCCGTGGCCTGCGCCGTGGACGCGCTCGAGCGCAGCGCCGTGCAGCGCATCGTGCTGACCCGCCCCGCCGTCGAGGCCGGCGAGCGCCTGGGCTTTCTGCCCGGCGACCTGGCGCAAAAGGTCGACCCCTACCTGCGCCCGCTGTACGACGCGCTCTATGAACTGATGGGCTACGACAAGGTGCAAAAAGCGTTTGAACGCAACGCGCTGGAAATCGCCCCGCTGGCCTTCATGCGCGGACGCACGCTGAACAACGCCTTCGTGATCCTCGACGAAGCCCAGAACACCACGCCCGAGCAGATGAAGATGTTCCTCACCCGCATCGGCTTTGGCGCCAAGGCCGTCGTCACCGGCGACGTGAGCCAGATCGACCTGCCCCCGGGCGCGCTGAGCGGCCTGAT
>Ga0081606_1000820_pt1 | contig 11117 bp, 9 predicted proteins | sample EareggfetidaYelm_FD_71127 | JGI IMG/M metagenome (GOLD analysis project Ga0081606, IMG submission 71127) | Earthworm egg capsule microbial community from the University of Washington, USA - E. fetida Yelm (SPADES assembly) (version 2) | ecosystem: Host-associated > Annelida > Reproductive system...
AGTGGTGTTCAGCCCTTGGCCCGCTGCAGCCGTGTCGTGAAGAAGAAGCGCTCGCCCGGGTGCGTGGCCACTGAACGCACGAGCACCTCGCCGTCCGCATCCAGGTAGTGCCGCAGAATCTGCAGCGTCGCGCTGCCAGCCTCGACGTGCAGTCGCTTGGCCATCGCGGCCGACGCGTCGACCGCGCGCACCTGCTGCACGATCTCGGCCACGCGCAGGCCGTAGTGCTGCTCGATGAGCGCACTGAGCAGTGTGTCGGGGGCGGCACGCACATGTGCTTCGAGCGCCTCGTACTTGGTGTCGACGTAGATGTCGGTCCAGCCCAGAGGCAGGCCCTGCGGGCCTGCCTCCATGCGCATGCCCGAGATTCGCAGCCAGCGCGTTCCCGCCGCGCACCCCAGCAGCCGAGAGAGCGCGGCATTGCTCGAGATGGTGTCGATCTCGGGCGCCAGGCGCAGGTGCGCGGCACCGTATTGCATGAGGTCTTCCACCGACGCCAGCGACTGCTGGAAGCCCGCGCGCGCCACCGCCGACTCCACGCGCGTGCCTACGTTCTTGCGCCGCGATACCAGCCCTGCGTCCTGCAGCTCCTGCAGCGCCATGCGCACCGTATGCCGGCTGGTCTGGTAGTGGTCGCGCAGCGCGAGCTCGGTCGGCAACAGCGAGCCCAACGGGAAGTGGCCCGAGGCGATGCCCTCCTTGAGATGGCGGGCAATGTCGGTGAAGCGCGGTTTATTCATCTTGGCCGTGATTGTGACCCAAGGGTAAACGCGCATCGCCCATATGTTCGGACATATTAAAGTAAATATGTCCGAACATATGAAGATCCATGCATGCCTTCCGCCTCCATCCCGATGGCCAGCACCGTCGTCGATTCGATCCTTTTCCGTGACGCCTTCGGCACGGCGCAGATGCGCGCGCTGTTCTCCGACCACGCGCTGATCCAGCGCTACATCGACGCCGAAGTCGCGCTGGCGCGGGCCGAGGCCAAGGCAGGTGTGATCCCCGCCGACGCGGCCGAGACCATCGCGCGCGAATCGCGCATCGGGCGCATCGATTTCGATCACATGCGCCATGAGACCGACATCGTCGGCTACCCCATCCTGCCGCTCGTGCACCAGTTGGTGGCGATGTGCGGCGACGCGGGCCGCTACGTGCACTGGGGCGCGACCACGCAAGACATCATGGACACGGCCGTGGCGCTGCAGGTGCGCGACGCGCTCGATGTCATCGATGCGCAGATCCGCGACCTGCGCGGCATCCTCGCGGACCTCGCGCGCAAGCACCGCGACACGCCGATGGCCGGGCGCACCCACCTGCAGCAGGCGCTGCCCGTGACCTTCGGCTACAAGGCCGCGATCTGGCTCGCGATGTTCGATCGCCACCAGCAGCGCCTGGCCGAGCTGCGTCCGCGCGTGGCCGTGGTCGAGTTCGCGGGCGCCGCCGGCACGCTGGCTTCGCTGGGCGACAAGGGCTTCGAGGTGCAGGCGGCGATGGCCGAGGAATTGAAACTTGGCGTGCCCGCCACCACCTGGCACGTGGCACGCGATGGTTTCGCCGAGGCGGTGAACCTGTTGGCGCTTGTGACCGGATCGCTGGGCAAGATCGCCCTGGACATCATGATCATGGCCTCGACAGAGTTTGCCGAGGTCTACGAGCCCTTTGTCAAAGGCCGTGGCGCGAGCAGCACCATGCCGCAGAAGCGCAATCCGATCTCCAGCGAGCTGATGCTCGCGGCCTCGAAGGCGGTGCGCCAGCATGCCGGGCTCATGGTCGACGCGATGGTGCAGGACTTCGAGCGCGCCACTGGCCCCTGGCATGCCGAGTGGATCGCGATTCCCGAGAGCTTCATTCTCACGGCCGGCGCGCTGCACCAGGCCAGGTTCGCGCTCGGCGGGCTGATCGTCGATGCGCCGCGCATGAAGCACAACCTGGGCATCAGCCGCGGCCTCATCGTGGCCGAGGCGGTGATGATGGGTATGGCGCCCCACATCGGTCGCCAGCAGGCGCACGACGTGGTCTACGACGCCTGCCGCACGGTCAACGAAAAAGGCGGCACGCTGGCAGAAGCGTTGGCGGCATTGCCCGAGGTCACGGCGCATTTCGACCGCGCCGCGATCGAGCGCCTGACCGACCCCGTCAACTACCTCGGGCTCGCGCCGCAGATGGTGGACCGCGCGATCGCGCGGTCTGCCCAAGTGACGGCCTGAGTCGCCGCGAACCACCACCCGCCAAGGAGACAGACAGATGATCGACATGAAGAAGCTGGCAGCCCGCGCGCTGCTGGCCGTGGCCTTTGCCGCCGCGCATGGCGCGTGCGCCCAGGCCTACCCGGCCCGACCGGTGACCTGGGTCGTGCCTTTCGCCGCGGGGGGGCCCACGGATGCGCTGGCGCGGGCCATGGCGGACAGGGTGGCGCGCGAGCTGGGCCAGCCGATCATCATCGACAACGCACCGGGCGCGGGTGGCACGGTGGGCACCGCGAAGGCATCGCGTGCGGCGGCCGACGGCTACACCATGCTCGTCGGGCACATGGGCTACATGGGCGCAGCCCCCGCGCTCTACAAGAAGCTCGCCTACGACCCGGTCAAGGACTTCGCGCCGGTGTTTCGCTTTCCGGACACGCCGCTGGTGCTGATGGTGCGCAAGGAGCATCCGGCCAAGGACATCGAGGCGCTGGTCGACTTCGGCAAGGCCAATCCCGACAAACTCTTCATCAGCAACGCCGGTGTCGGCTCGAGCTCGCACCTCATTGCCGCCTTGTTCGCCGCCTCGGCCGGCATCAAGATTTCGCAGGTTCCATACAAGGGCGCGGGGCCGGCGTTGGTCGACGTGATCGGCGGCCAGGTCGACGGCATCTTCGATCAGACCAATACCGCCCTGCCGCAGATCGAGGCGGCCAAGGCCCGGGCGCTGGCCGTGACGTCCAAGGCCAGGCTGGCGCAACTGAAGGACGTGCCCACGCTCGGAGAAACCGTCCTGCCCGGCTTCGAGGCGTCCACCTGGTACGGCATCTACGCGCCCAAGGGAACGCCGCAAGCCGTGCTCGACAAGGTGCAGCAGGCCTATCTGAAAGTGATGGGCGACAAGGCGTTCACCGACCGGCTCGCCGAGCAGGCGATACAGATGCTGCCGCCCGAGCAGTACACCGGCAGCGCACTCGGAAAGCACACCGAGGCGGAGGTGATGCGCTGGAAGGCCGTGGCGGCCAAGGCGCACATCTCCCTGGACTGAGGGGATGGATGCGATGACAGCCATGCGCATCGAGTCCGACGCATTCGGGGCGATCGAGATTCCCGCCGACCGCTACTGGGGCGCGCAGACCCAGCGTGCGCTGGGCGTCTTCGAGATCGGCGAAGAGCGTTTCCCGGCATGCCTGATCCATGCCTTCGGCTTGCAAAAGATGGCCGCGGCACGCGCCAACCTGCGCTGCGGCGTGCTCGATGCAGCCAAGGCTGCGCCGATCATCGAAGCCGCAACCGAGCTGCGGGGCGGTCGCTTCGATGATCACTTCCCGCTGACCGTGTGGCAGACGGGCTCCGGCACGCAGACCAACATGAATGCGAACGAGGTCATCGCCAACCGTGCCAACGAGTTGCTGGGCCAGCCGCTGGGCACCAAGTCGCCGGTGCATCCGAACGACCATGTCAATGCATCGCAGTCGTCGAATGACAGTTTCCCGACGGTGATGCACATCGCCACCGTGCTTGAAATCACGCAACGGCTACGGCCCGCGTTGCAGCTGTTGCAAGAGCGCCTGCGCGAACGCAGCGAGGCCTTCGCGGATGTGCTGAAGATCGCGCGCACCCACCTGATGGACGCTGTGCCGATGACGCTGGGGCAGAGCTTCGATGCCTTCGCGCGCCAGATCGGCCACGGCATCGACCGCATCGACGCCACGCTGGCGCGCCTGCATCTGCTGGCACAAGGCGGCACGGCGGCGGGCACCGGGCTGAACGCGCCGCGAGGATTCGACGCTGCGTTCTGCGAGGAGTTGAGCGTGCTGTGCGGCGCGGACTTCGCACCCAACCCCAGCAAGTTCGAAGGCATGGCCTCGCACGATGCGCTGGTGGAAGTGTCGGGCGCGCTCAACGTGCTCGCGACCTCGCTGGTGAAGATGGCCAACGACGTGCGATTGCTGGGTTCCGGGCCTCGCTGCGGGCTTGGCGAGCTGCGCATTCCCGACGACGGTCTTACGAGCTCGATCATGCCGGGCAAGCGAAACCCGAGCATCGCCGAGGTGGTGGTGCAGGCCGCGCTGCAGGCAATGGGCAACCACGTGACCATCACCATGGCGGGCGCCTCGGGCAACTTCGAACTCAACGTGGCCAAGCCGTTGATCATCCAGAACCTGCTGCAATCGATCCGCGTGCTGGCCGATGCGTGCCGCGTGTTCGCCGAGCGACTGGTCAAGGGCATAGAGCCCGATCGAGCGCGGCTTGCGTCGAACGTTGATAACGCGCTGCTGGCGGTGACGGCCTTGAACCCCGTGCTGGGCTACGACCGTGTGGCGGGCATCACGCGCGCGGCGCTGGCGCAAGGCATCACCCCGCGGGCGGCGGCCATTGCTTTGGATCTGCTCAGCGGCGACGAGTACGACCGGCTCGTCGATCCTGCGGCGATGGCGGGCCACGCTTGAACTGCGTCCCTCGGCGCGCCAAGCCTTGAGCAAATCCAGCCAGCGCGACGATGCCGCCGCACACGGCAAGCGCCAGGTCAAGAGCAATGGACATGTTGTCGCGGCTGTGCAGCACCAGGCCGACTGCGACGGAGAAAATCCCGGCCAGCCTCGTGCCTTGAGACGCTGCGGCTTCAGCGCAGCATCGACGACATCGCCGAGCAGCAGTTCAGCATGCGCACGGCTGCTTCCACCGTGTCAGCACTGAAACGCAGCGTGACGCCGTCGACGCGCTCGAAGCTCGGCCATTGGCAGAACAGGTCGGCCATCATCGGCGACGGGGTGCGCAGCGTGACCACCTGCGGGCCCTTGAAGACCAGCGGACGGGCATTGGCACGCGCGGCCAGCGCTTCGATCACGCCGGCACGGATCGCCTGGCGCGATTGCTCCGACGAGAGCGACACGCCGCTGTTGAAGCCCGTCGCCTTCTTGGTCTGCACGAAGGTCGCGTGCGGAAAGAGCGCGCGGTTCTCGGCGATGAACATGTCGTCGCCGCTGCCCATCACCACGGGCACGCCGTACGCGCCGGCCAGCGCGCCGTAGATCCCGGCCTCGCCCAGTTCCTGATCGCCAAAGCGGATGCCCGCAAAGGCAAAGCCGTTGATCGTGTGCGCGAGGATGCCGCGGCCCTGCGCGCGCGCGTGGTAGCCGACCATGCAGAGCGCCTGCACACCGCCTTCTTCCACGCCGGCCACCATGCTCAGGTAGCGCGGCTTGCCCTGCACGACACGGGCGCGTGCGTCGAGCATGTCGGGCGGCATGTTGCGAAAGCCGCCGTGCGAGTCGTTCACCAGCACCTCGGTGGCGCCGGCGTCGAAGGCGCCGGCAATCGCGGCGTTGGCCTCGTGTGCCATCAGCACGCGGGCGCGTTCGTATTCGGGGTTGCCCTGGCGTGTCTGCTCGTGGTGGTAGACGCCCGCCACGCCTTCGATGTCGGTGGAGATCAGGACTTTCATGAGCGTGTGTTTTCTAAACGAGAGGTGACAGGGAAGACGCCGGCAGCAGCTCGCCGAGGGCGGCGCGGTGGTTGCCGTCGCGCCCCGTGACGGGCGTGGCGCGCCACAGCGCATGAAAAATAGCCTGCTCGGTGCTGTCGGCTGCGGCCTGGAACAGTCCGTCGAGCAGCGTGTCGTGCAGCATCGCGACGGCCGGCATGGGGCGGTCGGCGCGGTCGGGCACGGTGTAGGCGGTAGAGAAAGCCAGCACGAGGTCGCCGCTGCCGTGGCCGAAGACCGAACCGGTGCGGGCCAGCCCCGGGCCGGCGCGCAGTGCGAGGCGGCGCAACTGGCGCGCGTCGAGCGGTGCATCGGTGGCGACGACGATGATGATCGAGCCTTTCTCGGGCTCCGACGCTTCCTTCGGTGCGTGCTGCAGTGCTGCGAGCTTTTCGCCCACTGCATGCCCGGCCAGCACCAGTTGCGGCTGGCGCCCGTAGTTCGCCAGCACCAGCGCGCCGACCGTGTAGGTCGTGCCGTCGACTATCGCCACGCGGCGCGACGCACTGCCGATGCCGCCCTTCAGTTGAAAGCTCGACATGCCGCGCCCCGCGCCGACCGAGCCCTGCGCAAAGTCCGCATCGGTGGCGGCCAGTGCCTGCAGATAGTCGGCCTCGGTCACGGCGAGCCGCTGGATGTCGTTGAGAAAACCGTCGTTGCACTCGAAGACCAGCGGGTTCACGGCGGGCAGCGTGCGGCCGGTCTCGGGGTTGGCCGCCGCGCACGCGCGGATCTGCGCTGTCGCCACGGTGCCGACCGAGAAGGTGTTGGTCAGCGCGATCGGCGTTTCCAGCACGCCGAGTTCGGCCAGTTGCACCAGCCCCAGGCTCTTGCCGAAACCGTTGAGCACCACGGCTGCGGCCGGCACCTTGTCGCGGAACGGGTCGCCCGCGTGCGGACGGATCACGGTCACGCCGGTCTGCACCGGGCCGTCGGCCAGCGTGCGGTGGCCAACCGTGACGCCCGCGACGTCGGTGATGGCGTCGCGCGTGCCCGCAGGCAGGGTGCCGATGAAGGGCAGGGAGCTCGTCGAGGCCATGAGAGCAAAGAACTTACTGGCGCTCGATCTTCGGATCGAGCGCGTCGCGCAGGGCGTCGCCCAGCAGGTTGAAGGCCAGCACGGTCAAGAAGATGGCCAGGCTCGGGAACAGCGCCACGTGCGGCGAGGTCACCATGTCGGCACGCGCTTCGTTGAGCATCGCGCCCCACTCGGGCGTCGGCGGCTGTGCGCCCATGCCCAGAAACGACAGGCTGGCCGCCGTGATGATCGAGGTGCCCACGCGCATCGAGAAGTACACGACGATCGACGAGATCGTGCCCGGCAGGATGTGCCGCACGATGATGGTCCAGTCGGACGCGCCGATGCTGCGCTCGGCCTCGATGTAGGTCTGCTGCTTGAGCACCAGCGTGTTGCCGCGCACCAGGCGCGCAAAGGCCGGCACGCTGAACACCGCCACCGCCACCACCACGTTGGTCATGCTGCTGCCCAGGATGGCCACCACGCCCAGCGCCAGCAGGATGCCGGGGAAGGCGAACAGCACGTCCGAGATGCGCATCACGATGCGCTCCCACCAGCCTTCGTAGTAGCCCGCCAGCAGGCCGCAGGCCGTGCCGATGATGCCGCCCACCAGCACCGACAAAAAGCCGGCCGCCAGCGAGATGCGCGTGCCCGCCAGGATGCGGCTGAAGATGTCGCGGCCCAGCGGATCGACGCCGAACCAGTGCGTGGCCGAAGGCCCGCTGTTCAGCATGTCGTAGTCGAAGAAGTTCTCGGGGTCGAAGGGCACGATCCATGGTGCGAACACCGCGATGCACACCAGCAGCCCCACGAAGATGGCTGCCACGATGCCCACGGGCTGCTTCTTGAAGCGGCGCCAGCATTCGCCCCAGGGCGTGCGGACCTTGCCCGCGGTTTGCCCCACGGCGACAGGAGAAAGAGGAACGATGGATTCGGCAGGCACGCCGGAATCTTGCGTCATGGCTGCGTGCTCACTGGTAGCGGATGGTCGGGTTGATGAGGCCGTACAGCACATCGACCACGAGGTTGATCAGAATGAATTCGAGCGAGAACAGCAGCACCAGCGTCTGGATCACAGGGTAGTCACGCATCTGCACGGCATCGACCAGCAGGCGGCCCAGGCCGGGCCAGTTGAACACCGCCTCCACGAGGATCGAGCCGCCCAGCAGAAAGCCGAACTGCAGGCCCATCATCGTGACCACCGGTATCAGCGCATTGCGCAGCGTGTGCTTGAACACCACGCTGGATTCGCGCACGCCCTTGGCGCGCGCGGTGCGCACGAAATCTTCCTGGATCACTTCGACGAACGAGGCGCGCGTGAAGCGCGCCATCACGGCCGCTACGGCCGCGCCCAGCGTGATCGAGGGCAGGATGTAGTGCTTCCAGGTCGCGGCGCCCACCGTGGGCAGCCAGCCGAGTTGCACCGAGAAGATCTGCATCAGCAGCATGCCCAATGCAAATGCAGGAAAGGAGATGCCCGACACCGCCAGCGTCATGCCGATGCGGTCGGGCCATTGGTTGCGGTACACGGCCGAGACGATGCCGATGCCCATGCCGAAGATCACCGCCCACACCATGCTGGTGATGGTCAGCATCACCGTCGGAAAGAAACGCTCGCCGATCTCCGTCGACACCGGCCGCCGTGTGCGGATCGAGGTGCCGAAGTCGCCTTGCAGCATGTGGCTGAAGAAGCCCACGAACTGCTGCAGCAGCGGCTTGTCCAGCCCGAGCTCCGCGCGCACCATGGCCACGGTCTGCTCGTCGGCGCCCTGGCCGGCGGCAAGGCGCGCCGGGTCGCCGGGGAGCATGTGGACGAACAGGAACACCAGCACGGCCACGATGAGCAGTGTCGGGATCAGGCCCAGCAGGCGTTTGAGAAAGTAATTCAGCATGGGGTGCAGATGTCGCGTGCGGGCGGTGGCACAGTGCCGCCGCCGGCCGGACAATCCATCAGAAAACAAGGAACCGGCGATCAGTTCGACACGGCAATCTCGTCGATGTTGATGTTCGCGTCAGGCATGACGTAGACACCCGACAGGCGCTTGGCGTGCGCCGACAGGTTCTGCTCGGTCACCAGCGGCACGCGCGGCAGGTCCTTGCGGATCTCTTCCTGCGCGGTCTTGTAGAGCGCGGCCTTTTCCTTGTCGTCCACCGTGATCAGCGCCTTGGCGAGTGCGTTGTCGACCACGTCGCTCTTGTAGAAAGACATGTTGTTGAGCTTCGGCGCCCACGACTCGGAGGCGAACAGCGGGCGCAGGCCCCAGTCGGCTTCACCCGTGGACGACGACCAGCCCGTGTAGTACATGCGCACCTTGGCCGTCTTCGGATCGGGCCAGGCCTCGACCATCTCGGTGCGCTGGCCCACTTCGAGCGCCTGCACCTGCAGCTTGATGCCCACCTGTGCGAGCTGCTGCTGCACGAACTGGATCGTCTTCTGGCTGGTCGTGTTGTTGTAGGCGCTCCACAGCACCGACTCGAAGCCGTTCGGGTAGCCGGCTTCGGCCAGCAGGGCCTTGGCCTTCTTCACGTCGTAGGGAATGGGCGCCATCTTTTCGGCGAACTTCACGCCCTGGGGCAGCACGCCTTGCGCAGGAATCGCATAGCCGCCGAAGGCGACCTTGGCCAGCGCTTCCTTGTTGATGGCGTAGCCGATGGCTTCGCGCACCTTCGGGTTGTCATACGGCTTTTGCAGCATGTTGAAGGCCAGGAAGCGCATGATGATCGAGGGCGATGCCATCACGTCGAGCTTGTCGCTCTTCTTCAGCAGCTCGGCCTGCTCGTAGGGAATGGGGAAGGCAAAGTCGGCTTCGCCGGTCTGCAGCATCGCGGCGCGCGTGTTGTTTTCGAGCACCGGCTTCCATTGCAGGTTGTCGATCTTCGGAAAGCCCTTCTTCCAGTAGCCGTCGAACTTCTTGGCCTTGACCGCGTCGGTCTGCTTCCACTCGACGAACTCGAAGGGGCCCGTGCCCACGGGGTGGAAGGCGATGTCCTTGTTGCCCCACTTCTTGAGCGCGGCCGGCGAGATCATCGCGGCCGAGGCGTGGGCCAGCGAGTTGATGAAGGGGCCGAAGGGCTCCTTGAGCGTGATGCGCACGGTGCTCGGATTCAGCGCCTCGACCTTGCCGACGCGGTTGAACTGGTTGTGGCGCAGCAGCTTGTTGTCCTGGTTCAGCACGCGGTCGAGCGTGACCTTCACGGCTTCGGCGTTGAAGTCGGTGCCGTCGTGGAACTTGACGCCGCTGCGCAGCCCGATGGTGTAGACCAGGCCGTCCTTGGAGACCTCGTAGCCCTCGGCGAGCGCGTTCTGCACCTTCAGGTCCTTGTCGAACTGGAACAGGCCTTCGTAGAAGGTCTTGGTCACGGCCGTGGTGATGGTCGTGTTGGTGTTGTACGGGTCCAGCGTTTCCGGCTGGTAGCCGATGGCCAGCACCACGTCTTTGGCAGCCAGTGCCGAGCCCGAGGCGGCGAGCGCGGCCAGGCCCAGCAGTGCGGATGCCCAGCGCATGGAGAAAGAAGATTGCTTCATGGAAGAACTCCAGTCGGTTCGTGGAAAAAATGCAGGGGGCCTGCGGTGAAAAAACGGTTCGGAATCAGAAAGCGCCGCCGATGGCATGCCGTGCCACGAAGTGGCCCGGCGCGACCTGCACCAGCGGCGGCACGTCGGGCTCGTCGCCCACGGCGCGGATCGGGCTGGGAATCTCGCCTTCGAGCAGTGCGCGCGGCTGGTGGCGGCGCGACGGGTCGGCCACCGGCACTGCCGCCATCAGCTTGCGCGTGTAGGCGTGCTGCGGCGCTTCGAACACCGCGCGGCGCGGGCCGATCTCGACGATCTGGCCCAGGTACATCACGGCCACGCGGTGGCTGATGCGCTCGACCACGGCCATGTCGTGCGAGATGAAAAGAAACGCCACGCCCAGCGCGCGCTGCAGGTCGAGCATCAGGTTGACGATCTGCGCCTGGATCGACACGTCGAGCGCCGACACCGATTCGTCGGCCACCACCACCTTCGGGTTCAGTGCGAGCGCGCGCGCAATCGCGATGCGCTGGCGCTGGCCACCCGAGAACTCGTGCGGATAACGCTGCGCCGCTTCGGGCGGCAGGCCGACCTTCTGCAGCAGCCAGTCGACGCGCTGCTGCGCCTCGGCGCCCTTGGCGATGCCGTGGATGAGCAGCGGCTCCATGATCGAGAAGCCCACCGTCACGCGCGGATCGAGCGAAGCGAACGGGTCCTGAAAGATGAACTGGATGTTGCGGCGCAGCGCCTGCAGCGCGCGCGTGGGCAGCTCGCGGATGTTCTTGCCGCCGAACTCGATCGCGCCGCTCTGGCTCTCGACCAGGCGCAGCAGCGAGCGGCCCGTGGTCGACTTGCCGCAGCCCGATTCGCCGACCAGCGCCAGCGTTTCGCCGGGGTACAGGTCGAAGCTGA
>Ga0081606_1000821_pt1 | contig 11112 bp, 9 predicted proteins | sample EareggfetidaYelm_FD_71127 | JGI IMG/M metagenome (GOLD analysis project Ga0081606, IMG submission 71127) | Earthworm egg capsule microbial community from the University of Washington, USA - E. fetida Yelm (SPADES assembly) (version 2) | ecosystem: Host-associated > Annelida > Reproductive system...
TCAGATGTCGTAGGCTGCGCGCAGCCATCGGAGCGCAGCGCAAGGCGCATCGCTTGCCCATACCGAGCTGTATTGGCAAGCGATGCAACGCCGCGATGCGCTTCGATGGCCAGCGCAGACCGACAGATGATCGGTGACGCGACACTAGGCTGAACCGGGCGCGCATGTCCTGCACCCACGCGGCCGGCCTCGGCACCGCCGCATCCTGCGCAGCCACTTCAGACAACCGATCGCCAAGTCCGCCAAACATGCGCCGAGGCCGCAACCCGGCGGCATGGCGGCGTATTTCGTAGCAGCGTGGCCGATCGTTTCGGCATCGTGAGCGCCGCCAGGGCCTGCGCGGCAAGCCCATGCGCGCCACGATCTGCGCTACCAAGGCGCCGTGCCCGCCCGATGAGGTCACCCACCCGTTCAGCGCGCAGCGGCCAAATCTGTGCTGCGGGTGACCGATGTCACGCAGGTCTCGGACTGGCATGGCCCGCTGTGCGCGGTCTGCGTGATCGACATGTTCACCCGGCGCACCGTGGGCTGGCGCGTGGGCCGCTCCATCTGCACGGACTTCATGCGGAGCGCGCTGGAGCAGGCGCTGTGCGACCGGCGGCCGGAGCGCGGCGGCGCTTGCGTGCCACTTCGGGCGCCGTTCGCAATACAGATGCAGTGAATCCGTCCACTGGAAGGACCTCGTGTCGCGTCACCGATCATCTATCGGTCTGCGCTGGCCATCGAAGCGCATCGCGGCGTTGCATCGCTTGCCAATACAGCTCGGTATGGGCCGAGCGCTGCGCCCTGCGCTGCGCTCCGATGGCGGCGCGCAGCCTACGACATCTGATCGGTGACGCGAGACGATGGCGAATACGGGTAAATCATTAAAATGGAACGTTGCGTTCCGAAAATAAATAAACCAGAATGCAACCCATCGAAGCCGTCGCTTCACTCTCCGGGGCCTCGCATGCGTGATGATCCGTTCGTCCCCTGGCTGCGTGCGGCGCTGCTGGCCGCTGCGGCGCTGGCCGCGCCCTCGGTGGCGCTGGCGCAAAACGGCAGCGACTACCCGAGCAGGCCGATCCGCCTGGTCGTGCCCTACCCGCCCGGCGGCGGCACCGACGTGATCGCGCGCATCGTGCAAGAGCGCTTGCAGCCGCTGCTGGGCCAGCCGGTGCTGATCGACAACCGCGGCGGCGCTGCCGGCTCCATCGGCACCGAACTGGTCGCCAAGTCGGCGCCCGACGGCTACACGGTGCTGTTCACGCTGTCCTCGCACACCATCAACCCGGCCATCTACGCCAAGCTCGCGTTCGACACGGCGAAAGACTTCGCCCCCGTGGCCATGGTCGCCTCGCTGCCGCAGATCCTGGTGGCCCACACGCAGTTCGCGCCCAACAGCGTGGCCGATCTGGTGGCGCTGGCCAAGACCCGGCCCGGCGCGATTTCCTTTGCCTCGGCAGGCAACGGCTCGCCCGGGCATTTCGCCGGCGAACTGCTCAAACTGCGCACCGGCACCCGGATGACACATATCCCCTACCGTGGCGGCGCTCCGGCCGTGACGGACGTGATTGGCGGCCAGGTGCCGCTGCTGTGGGTGTCGATTCCTGCGGCGATGCAGTTCGTCAAAGCCGGCAAGCTCAAGGCGCTCGCGGTGTCGACCGCCCGGCGCAGCGCGGCATTGCCCGACTTGCCCACGATGCAAGAGGCCGGCATTGCCGACTTCAATGTCGACTCGTGGTACGCCATGTTCGTGCCCGCCAAAACGCCGCAGCCGGCCATCGACAAGCTCAACCGCGCCATCAACGCGGTGCTCAGGCAGCCGGACCTGCGCGACAAGTTGCTGGCCCAGGGCAGCGAAGGCGTTGGCGGCACGCCGGAGCAACTCGGCCAGATCGTCAGCACCGAACTCGTGCGCTGGCAGCAACTGGCCAGGCAAGCCAACCTCCATCCCGATTGACTGGCGGCTCCCCATGGAACACTCCACTGCGCCCTCCAGCGCGCCCTCACCCATCGCCGAACTGGTCGCGCGCGCCCGCGCCGCGCAACGCATCTGCGCCACCTGGTCGCAGGCGCAGGCGGACACCGCCGTGGCTGCGGCCGGCTGGGCCATCATCGAGCCGGCGCGCAACCGCGCGCTGGCCGAGTTGGCCGTGGCCGACACCGGCATGGGCTGCGTTCAGGACAAGGTGCTGAAAAACCACCGCAAGACCTTCGGCCTGCTGCGCGACCTGCACGGTGCGCGCTCGGTCGGCGTGATCGGCCAAGACCCGGCGCGCGGCATCGTCGAGATCGCGCGCCCCGTTGGCGTGGTGTGCGCCATCACGCCCTCGACCAACCCGGGCGCGACGCCGGCCAACAAGATCATCAATGCGCTCAAGGGGCGCAACGCGGTCGTCGTCGCGCCCTCGCCCAAGGGCTGGTCGACGGCGGCGCGGCTGATCGGGTTCATCCACGCGCAGTTCGATCGCATCGGCGCGCCGCGCGACCTGGTGCAACTGCTGCCTGAGCCTATCGACAAGCAGGCGACGGGCGAGTTGATGCGCCTGTGCGACCTGGTGGTGGCCACCGGCTCGCAGGCCAATGTGCGCGCGGCTTATGCCAGCGGCACGCCGGCCTTCGGCGTGGGTGCGGGCAACGTGGCCGGCATCGTCGACGAAACGGCCGACGTGCACGCAGCGGCGGAGCGCATCGTGCGCTCCAAGACCTTCGACAACGCGACCAGTTGCTCGTCGGAGAACAGCCTGGTGATCGTCGATGCGGTGCGTGCGCCGATGCTCGCGGCGCTCGCAGAGCGCGGCGCGGTCATGCTCACGGCCGCGCAGAAGGCCACGCTGCAGGCGCTGATGTGGCCCGGGGGCAAGCTCTCGGCGGCCGTCATCGGCCAGTCGGCGCGCTCGATTGCCGAGCGCGCGGCGGCCCTGGATGACGCCCAGCGCGCGGGCTGGCTGGCGCTTGCCGCGACCGGTCCGCGCATCCTGATGGTGGCCGAAGACGGCGCCGGCCATGGGCATCCGTTTTCGGGCGAAAAGCTCAGCCCCGTGCTCGCCATTCATGGCGCGCAAAATTTCGCCGCCGCCGCAGCCATGGTCGAGCGCATCTACGCCCATGAAGGCGCCGGCCACTCGGTGGGCCTGCACAGCGCCCTGCCCGAACGCGCGCTCACGCTGGGCCTGACGCTGCCGGTGGCGCGCGTGATCGTCGACCAGGCGCACAGCATCGCCACCGGCGGCAGCTTCGACAACGGGCTGCCCTTCTCGCTCTCCATGGGCTGCGGCACCTGGGGCAAGAACAGCTTCTCGGACAACCTGAACTACCGCCACTACCTGAACATCACGCGGGTGTCGCGGCCGATACCGGAGCAGATGCCGAGCGCAGACGAGATCTTCGGCGACTTCTTCGCAAGGCACGGTGCGCAGTGAGCCGGCCGGCCGTCCCCGCAGTTCCCACCGCTCCCGCCGCCCTCACCGTCCACGCGCTGATCGGGCGACAGGCGGCGCAGCGGCCGCAGGCCGTGTACGCCTGCGCCACGGAAAGCGGGCACCAGATCACCTACGGCGATCTGGCGGGCAGTTGCCTTCTGGTCGCGGCCCTGCTGCGCAGCCATGGCCTGCGGCCGGGCGATACGGTCGCGCTGGTCATGCCCAACGGCCTGCAAACGCTGCGCCTGCTGCTCGGTGCGATGCACGGCGGCTTCTGCGTGAACCCGGTCAACCTGCTGTTGCAGCCCGAGCAGATGCGCGCCGTGCTCGCGCATTCCGATTGCCGCGCGGTCTGCGTGGCGCCCGACCGGCAAGCCCAGGTGCGCCCGTTGCTGCAAGGCCTCGACCGCCCGGTGGCGCTGATCGTGGTCGACCCCGATGCGCAAACGCTGCCAGGCCCGGACCGGCTGCCGGCGAACGCAGCCAGCGCATCGAACGCCGCCGACGCAGCGCCGCCCGCGCCCGAGGCGGTCGCGCTACTGATGTACACCTCCGGCACCACGGGCCAGCCCAAGGGCGTGCTGCTCACGCAGCGCAACCTCGCGCTCAACGCGCAGGCCATCGGCGCCGAGCACGAACTCTCGCCCGCCGACCGCGTGCTCGCGGTGCTGCCGCTGTACCACATCAACGCCCTGGTCGTGACCATGCTGGCACCGCTGGCGCATGGCGGCAGTCTTGCGCTGGCGCCGAAGTTCTCTGCCGGGCGCTTCTGGGAGCAGGCCGCGCGCACGCAGTGCAGTTGGATCAACCTGGTGCCGACCATGATTTCCTATCTGCTCGAAGGCCCCCGGCCAGCGCTGGCGCAGACGGCGGCCATCCGCTTTTGCCGCTCGGCCTCGGCGGCGCTGCCGCCCGGGCAGCACCGCGCCTTCGAGCAGAAGTTCGGCATCGGCATCGTCGAGACCATGGGCCTGACCGAGACCGCAGCGGCGTCGTTCTCCAACCCGATGAACCCTGCCGCGCGCAAACCCGGCTCGGTGGGCCGCGCCTCGGGCTGCATGGCCGGCGTGGTGGATGCGGCGCTGGCCGCAGTGCGCAACGGCGTGACCGGAGAGCTCGTGATCAGCGGGCCGAACGTGATGCCCGGCTACTACAAGAACGAGCCGGCCACCCGCGCCAGCTTCACGCCCGATGGCTGGCTGCGCACCGGCGACCTCGGCCATCGCGACGCAGACGGCTTCTTCTTCGTCACTGGCCGGATCAAGGAACTGATCATCAAGGGCGGCGAGAACATTGCGCCGCGCGAGATCGACGAGGCGCTGCTGCGCCACCCTGCGGTGCTCGACGTTGCAGCGGTCGGCGTGCCCGACCGCCACTACGGCCAGGAAATCGGCGTCTGCATCGTGCTGCGTGCCGGCATGTCCTGCACGCAAGAGGAACTGCGCGCCTTCAGCACTGCGGCGCTCGGCCGCTACAAGACCCCGGGCCATTACCGCTTCGTGAGCGATCTGCCGCGCGGGCCTTCCGGGAAAGTGCAGCGCCTGAAGCTGCTGGCGCTGTTCGAGACCTGACGCAGCGCCGCAGTTGGCGTTGGCGTTGGCGTTGGCGTTGATCAGCTTCGGACGGCACCCGGGTAATCACTGAAAATGGAACGTTGAGTTCCGAAAAATAACAACCTAAGATGCACATGATCGGAACGAATGGTTCCACTTTCAGGTTGCTTTCATGTGTGACGAAGAGTTCGACTACATCGTCGTCGGCGCCGGATCGGCCGGCTGCGTGCTCGCCGGCCGGCTGAGCGAAGACCCGGCGCTGCAGGTGCTGCTGCTCGAAGCCGGGCCGCCCGACAGGTCACTGTGGCTGCACCTGCCGATCGGCTACGGCAAGACGATGTGGGACCCGGCCTACAACTGGCGCTTCAGCACCGACCCCGACCCGAACCTGCATGGCCGCCGCATCTACTGGCCGCGCGGCAAGACGCTGGGCGGCTCCAGCGCGATCAACGGGCTGATCTACATCCGTGGCCAGCGCCAGGACTACGACCACTGGGCCGCGCTCGGCAACCAGGGCTGGGGCTACGACGATGTGCTGCCCTACTTCATCCGCTCCGAAGGTAACCAGCGCGGCGCAAACGCCTGGCACGGCGGCGCCGGGCCGCTGAGGGTGTCGGACATCGCGGCCAGGCACGAACTCATCGAAGCCTTCATCGCCGGCGCGCAGCAGACCGGCGTGCCGCGCACCCGGGACTTCAACGGCGCCACGCAGGAAGGCGCCGGCTACTACCAACTGACGACGCACGAGGGCTGGCGCTGCAGCACGGCCACGGCCTACCTGACACCGGCCAAGCGCCGCCCCAACCTGCGCATGCTCACCGGGGCGCTGGCCTGCACACTGGTGTTCGAGGGCCGGCGCGCCGTCGGCGTCAGCTATCGGCAAGGCGGCCGGATCAAGACCGCGCGCTGCCGGGCCGAACTGCTGCTGTCGGCCGGGGCCATACAGTCGCCGCAGTTGCTGCAGCTATCGGGCATAGGGCCGCGCGCGCTGCTGGAGCGCTCGGGGCTCCCGGTGGTGCACGAATTGCCCGGCGTCGGCGAGAACCTGCAAGACCACCTGCAGATTCGTCTCGGCTACGAGTGCACCAAGCCCATCACCACCAACGACCAGCTCAATGGCTGGTTCGGCCGCTTGGGCATGGGCCTGGCCTGGCTGCTGCGACGCGCTGGCCCGCTGGCCGTCGGCATCAACCAGGGCGGCTGCTTCATGCGCGCCCTCAAGGATGCCAACGGCCAACCGGCGGCGGCCAGGCCCGACATACAGTTTCACGTCGCCACGCTCTCGGCCGACATGGCCGGCGGCAAGGTGCATCCGTATTCGGGCTTCACGATGTCGGTGTGCCAGTTGCGGCCCGAGTCGCGCGGCCATGTCCGCATCCGCTCGCCCGACGCCGCCGAGCCGCCCGCGATACAGCCGAACTACCTGGCCACCGCGCTCGACCGCGCAACCACCGTGGCCGGCGTGCAGGCTGCGCGCGCGATTGCCGAGACGCCCGCGCTCGCCCCCTATGTCAAGCGTGAAGTGCAGCCCGGGCCGCAGGCCGCGAGCGCCGCCGAGTTGCTCGATTTCTGCCGCCACCACGGCGCCACCATCTTCCATCCCGTCGGCACCTGCCGCATGGGCAATGACCCGCTGGCCGTGGTCGATGCGCGCCTGCGCGTGCACGGCATCGCGGGCCTGCGGGTGATCGATGGTTCGGCGATGCCGACGCTGGTCTCGGGCAACACCAATGCGCCCATCGTGATGATGGCCGAGAAGGCCGTCGACCTGATCCGGCAAGACGCCAGGGCGCTTTAGTGACGCGACACTGGCCGCCGGTTTTTCCTGCCCCGCTTCACCCCGCTTCACCCCGGCCGCGAGCGCCCGCAGAGGCGGCGGCCACGACAACCGATCGACAACCGATCATCGGAGACAAACACATGAACACGAGCGCCAGCGACCGGAAAGCGATTCGCAGGGTGGTGATTTCGGCCCTGGTGGGCGCCACCATCGAGTGGTATGACTTTTTTCTGTACGGCGTGGTGGCCGGCATCGTGTTCAACAAGCTCTACTTTCCGGGCAGCGATCCGGTGGTCTCGACCCTGCTGGCCTACACCACCTTCGCCGTGGGCTTCGTCACGCGGCCGCTGGGCGGCGTGATCTTTGGCCACTTCGGCGACAGGATCGGCCGGAAGAGCATGTTGATCATCACGCTGATGATCATGGGCGTGGCCACCTTCCTGATCGGGCTGGTGCCCACCTACGCGCAGATCGGCATTGCCGCGCCGCTGCTGTTGCTGCTGCTGCGCATCGCGCAGGGCATAGGCCTGGGCGGCGAGTGGGGCGGCGCGGTGCTGATGGCCTACGAGTACGCGCCCAAGGAGCAGCGCGGCTGGTACGCCTCGCTGCCGCAGATCGGGCTGGCCATCGGCCTGTGCCTGGCCTCGGGCGTGGTCGCGCTGCTGTCGGGCCTGCTCAGCGATGCGCAGTTCCTCTCGTGGGGCTGGCGCATCGCCTTCCTGATCTCGGGCGCGATGGTCGGGGTGGGCCTGTACATCCGCCTGCATGTGCAGGAAACGCCCGAGTTCGCGGCCGTGAAGGCGCGCAACGCCGAGTTGCGCGTTCCGTTCATCGACATGCTCCGCCGCTACCCCGGCAACGTGCTCAAGGGCATGGGCGCGCGCTACATCGACGGCGTGTTCTTCAACATCTTCGGCGTGTTCTCGATCAACTACCTGACCGGCACGCTCAGCGTTAGCCGCACCGACGCCTTGCTGGGCGTGATGGCCGCAGCGGTGGTGATGATCTTCTTCATCCCCTTTTTCGGCCGGCTCTCGGACCAGCTCGGGCGCAGCAGGGTTTTCATGTGGGGTTCGCTGATCACCGCCTCGTCGGCGTTCCCGGGCTTTTGGCTGATGACCCACAGCGGCGGCAACATGGCCTTGGTCTGGCTCGCGATCATCGTGCCCTTCGGCATCCTGTACGCCTCGGTGTACGGACCGGAGGCGGCCCTGTTCTGCGAGCTGTTCGATGCCAAGGTGCGCTACACGGGCATCTCCTTCGTCTACCAGTTCTCGGGCATTTTTGCCTCTGGCATCACGCCGATCATCGCCACCGCGCTGCTCAAGTCGGGCGGCGGCCAGCCCTGGCAAATCTGCCTGTACCTGCTGTTCGCGGGCGCGGTGTCGGCGCTGTGCGCATGGCTCATCGGGCGCAGTCCGGCAGCCGAGCCGGCGCCGGCTACAGGCGCCCTTTCCAGGGCACCAGACGGCGCTCGAGCCAGCGCATCAGCAGGTCGAACAGGTACGCCACCACCCCGATGACGATGATGCCCATGATGACGATGTCGGTGCGCAGGAAGTTCGACGCATTCAGCACCATCTGCCCCAGGCCAATGTCGGCGGCCACCATCTCGGCGGCCACCAGCGTGGTCCAGCCAAAACCGATGGCGATGCGCATGCCCACCAGGATCTCGGGCAGCGCCGACGGCAAGATCACATGGCCGATCAACTGCATGTAGCTTGCGCCCAGCGAGTACGCGGCATTGATCTGCTCCTGCGACGCGCTGCGCATGCCCTGCCTGGCGGCCAGCGCCAGCGGCGCGAAACAGCTCAGAAAGATCAGCAGCACCTTGGGCAGTTCATCGATGCCGAACCAGATGATGATCAGCGGCAGGTAGGCCAGCGGCGGCAGCGGCCGATAAAACTCCAGCGGCGGATCGGCGATGCCGCGCCACCAGCGGCTCATGCCCATCGCAATGCCCACCGGTATGGCCGTGGCGCAGGCCAGCAAGAAGGCCGAGAACACGCGCAGCATGCTGGCCAGGAAATGCTGCCACAGCGGCTTGTCGTTGGCCTGGCCGGTCAGGTATTGGCAAAACTGCGCAAACACCGCCTGCGGCGTCGGCAGGAACAGCGGCGAGACCCGGCCCGTGTTCGTGACGATGAACCACAGCGCGAACAGCACCAGCACCGTGGCCACGCTGATGGCCAGGCTGGGCCCCTCGCCCGGCATCTCGAAGGCGCTGGTCTTGGGCTTGGGCTTGGCGCCGGCCGGTGCGGCCATGCCGCCTTCAGGCGCGCCCGGCCGCCCGGCGTCAGACATGCCGGGCCTCGCGCTGATGGATGATCGAGAGCACTTCTTCGCGCATGTGGATGAATTGCGGCTGCGACTTGACCATGCGCGCATCGCCGTGCGCGAGGAACTGGCGCGAGAACGGCAACTGTTCGCAGACATGCGCAATGCGCCCCGGGCTGGGGCTCATCACGATCAGGCGCGTGGCCAGGAACAGCGCCTCCTCCACCGAATGCGTGATGAAAAACACCATCTTGTTCGACTGCGCCCAGGCCCTGAGCACAATCTCCTGCACCTGCTCGCGCGTGAATGCGTCGAGCGCCCCCATGGGCTCGTCCATCAACAGCAAGGCCGGGTCGCTGGCCAGCGCGCGCGCAATGCCCACGCGCTGCTGCATGCCGCCCGACAGTTGGTGCACCGCGTGCCCGGCGTACTGCTGCAGGCCGACCAGCGCCAGCTTTTCTTGGGCAATGCGCTCGCGCCCGGCCCGGCCCATGCCGGCCAGCCGCAGGCCCAGCGCCACGTTGTCGAGCACGTTGAGCCAGGGCATCAGCGCGTGCTTTTGGAACACCACGCCACGCTCGGCGCCCGGCCCGGTCACCGGTGTGCCGTCGAGCAATATCTGGCCGCTCGACGGCCGCAAAAAGCCCGCGATGCAGTTCAGCAGCGTGGTCTTGCCGCAGCCGGAGGCGCCCAGCGCGACGACGAAATCGCCGCCCTGCAGCGTCAGACTGACCGGGGCCAGCGCTTGCAGCGTGCCGCCCTTGACCGCGTAGTTCACCGTCAGGTCGGAAATGACCAGTTCGGGCATCCGGGCGCCCCTGGCCTACTGGCGCATCGCCTTGTCGACATAGACCGTGGTGACGTAGGCGCCGTAGTCGGGCCGAACCTCCTGCACCCGGCCCTGCTCTTTCAGGAACGCCGCCGTGCCCGCCATGGCCTTGGCCGCGCCGCCGCCCAGCCAGGTCGGCGAGACCTGCTCGGCCAGCGTCGGAAAGTAGTAGCGCGCCATCGCCGGGCCTACGTCCCTGGGGTCGGCGCGGGACCACTTGGCCAGCGCCTTGATCTGCGGCGAATCGGGCGTCCAGTGCTTGCCGCCGGCCTTGTATTCCTCGTTGGCGCGGTTGAGCGCCTTGACGAAGGCGATCATGAAAGCCTCGTTGGCCGCAGCCCATTTGGCATTCACCACGATGCCCTCGAAGGTCGGCGCGCCGCGCTGGCCGATGCTGCCCGAGGTGGCGATGACCCGGCCCTGCTCCTTGATCCTGGACAGCACCGGGTCCCAGATGAAGGCGGCGTCGATGTCGCCGCGCTCCCATGCGGCCGCGATTTCGGGCGGGCGCATGTTCATCACGTTCACGCCCTTGGGATCGACGCCATCCATCTTCATGCCGGCCATGAGCTGGTAATGCGCGGTCGAGACGAACGGCGTGGCCACCTTCTTGCCCGCCAGGTCCTGCATGCGCGCGATGCCCGAGTCCTTGCGCGCAACGAGTGCCTCGGCATTCGCGATGTCGGCCGAGATCCAAAAGAGCTGGATGCCCTGCCCCTGGCTGGCCGCCGCCGTCAGCGGGCTGGAGCCGGTCTCGCCCATCTGCACGGCGCCCGAAGCCATCGCGCGGATGACATCGCCACCCCCGGCGAACATGCGCCAGTGGATCTTGTAGCCGGTGGCCTTCTCGAGCTCGCCCGACTCCATCACCAGGCGCAGCGGCACCAGCATGTCCTGGTGGGCGAAGGTCAGCGCTTTGGTTTGCTGCGCGCCGGCGCTGCCGCACAGGGCGCCCAGCGTGGCGGCCAGGAGGCTCCAGTGCAGCCACGGGCGCAATCGGCAGGGTGCAGGAAATGGGCGCAATGAGGTCATCGGGAGGCTCCGGCAGATGCATCTGGCCGCGACTTTGCACCGATTGCCTGGCGCCAGAAAGTACCAGCACCGATGCGCGCATGGAGCCAGCCGGTGCCGTTCTGGTGCATCGGCGGGCACTGGTGTCGCGTCACCGATCATCTGTCGGTCTGCGCTGGCCATCGAAGCGCATCGCGGCGTTGCATCGCTTGCCAATACAGCTCGGTATGGGCTGCGCGATGCGCCTTGCGCTGCGCT
>Ga0081606_1000822_pt1 | contig 11089 bp, 7 predicted proteins | sample EareggfetidaYelm_FD_71127 | JGI IMG/M metagenome (GOLD analysis project Ga0081606, IMG submission 71127) | Earthworm egg capsule microbial community from the University of Washington, USA - E. fetida Yelm (SPADES assembly) (version 2) | ecosystem: Host-associated > Annelida > Reproductive system...
TTTATATATAATTCTTTTAACTGCGCATCATCAATTATAGATGGGGCATCAATCATAACATCCCTTCCGGAATTGTTCTTTGGGAATGCAATAAAATCACGGATGGTTTCCTGTCCGCCAAGGATGGCAACCAATCGATCCAAACCAAAAGCCAGTCCACCGTGAGGTGGAGCGCCAAATTGGAACGCATTCATTAAGAAGCCAAACTGGTCTTCAGCCTGTTCCGGAGAAAATCCTAATAGCGAGAACATCCGGCTTTGTAATTCTTTGTCGTGTATACGGATCGAACCGCCGCCAATCTCGTTTCCGTTCAATACCATATCGTAAGCATTGGCACGAACTTTTCCCGGTTCTGTTTCAATCAGTTTCATATCTTCCGGTTTTGGAGACGTGAACGGATGGTGCATGGCGTGGTAACGGCCGCTTTCTTCATCCCATTCCAATAAAGGAAAATCAACTACCCATAACGGAGCAAAAACTTCCGGGTTTCTTAAACCTAAACGCGTTGCCAGTTCCATTCTAAGTGCCGAAAGCTGTGTTCGTGTTTTGTTTGCAGATCCGGATAATACAAAAATCATGTCGCCGGCTTTTGCATTGGTGGCTTCCGCCCATTTTTTCAGATCTTCCTGATCGTAGAATTTATCTACAGATGATTTGAAAGTCCCGTCTTCTTCACATTTTACGTAAACCATTCCGGATGCACCAACTTGTGGGCGTTTAACCCAGTCAATTAAAGCATCGATTTCTTTTCTTGTGAAGGTTGCACATCCTGGAGCGGCAATTCCGACTACCAATTCAGCTGAATTGAAAACACCGAAATCTTTATGTTGCGCTACTTCGTTCAGTTCGCCAAACTTCATGTCAAAACGGATGTCCGGTTTGTCGTTTCCGTAAGTTTTCATGGCGTAATCGTAGGTTATTCTTGGGAATTGGGCTACTTCAATGCCTTTTAATTCTTTTAGCAGATGTCTTGTCAATCCTTCAAAAACGTTTAGGATATCTTCCTGCTCGACGAATGCCATTTCGCAATCGATCTGTGTGAATTCAGGTTGTCTGTCCGCACGCAGATCCTCGTCGCGGAAGCATTTTACTATCTGAAAATATTTGTCCATTCCGCCTACCATTAGCAATTGCTTGAAAGTTTGAGGCGATTGTGGCAAAGCGTAAAACTGTCCTTCGTTCATTCGGCTTGGGACAACGAAATCACGAGCGCCTTCCGGAGTAGATTTGATTAAATACGGAGTTTCCACTTCGCAGAAATCCAAATCTGATAAATATTTACGCACTTCCATAGCCACTTTGTGACGGAAAAGCAAGGAGTTTTTTACCGGATTCCTACGGATATCCAAGTAACGGTATTTCATTCGGATGTCTTCGCCACCATCGGTTTCATCTTCAATCGTGAAAGGCGGAGTCAGTGCTGTATTCAGAACGTTCAATTCGGAAACCAGAATTTCAATAGCACCTGTAGACATATTGGCGTTTTTGGATTCCCGCTCGATAACAGTCCCTTTTACCTGAATTACAAATTCCCTTCCAAGCGATTTTGCTTTTTCAAAAACGGCTTTGTCTGTTCTTTGCTCGTCAAAAATTAATTGTGTAATTCCGTAACGGTCGCGCAAATCAACCCAAATCATGAATCCTTTATCGCGTGATTTCTGAACCCAGCCGGCAAGCGTTACTTCCTTATTGATAGATGAGGCGTTTAGTTCGCCGTTATTATGACTTCTGTACATTGGAATAATTTTTTGCAAAAGTAAAAAACAAATATCAATTTACTATGCAAAGTTTAATCAAACCTTTAGGGAAGCAATTTATAAAAATCCTATATTTGGGTTCACAAAAATTAAAACTAAATCTTCATGAAAAAACTGTATTTCATTTTAACAGTGTTTGTATTTTCAAGCATAGGTTTTGCCCAAAACGATGTAGTAAAATTTCAGGCAGACATTGCCAAAAGAAACGGCGATGTAATTTACATAAAGGATAACAACAAAATCGTTCAGGAAATCAAAATTGACAAAGGCCTTTTCAAAGCGTCATTCCCGATAAAGGAAGGAATGTACCAAATGTTTGACGGAGTTGAGTATGCTCAATTGTATCTAAAAAACGGTTTCGATTTAAAACTGACCATGGATGCTTCCCAGTTTGACGAGTCGATTAAATTTCAAGGGAAAGGTTCAAAGGAAAATAACTATCTGGCAGCAGAAGTACTGTCTGAAGATAATTCGGCTTATGAAAAAATGCTGACTTTGGACGAGGCAGGTTTTAAGCAGGCAATTGAATCAAAGAAAGCACAAAGCATTGAAAAGATGAATAAAGCGGGCTTAGATGCAGCATTTATTGCTTTGTATAAGAAAAATATTGATACAAATCTGGCCGGATTAGAGCAGTATTTCAATCAGGTGACTGCCAATAAAAAAATGAATAATATTAAAGCACCCAATTTTGAATTTGAAAACCATGCCGGTGGGAAAACGACTTTGGAAAGCTTAAAAGGAAAATACGTTTACATCGATCTTTGGGCTACATGGTGCGGGCCTTGCCGTGCTGAGATTCCTTCACTGAAAGAATTGGAAGCTAACCTGCACAATAAAAACATAGCCTTTGTCAGTGTTTCTATTGATGCTGAAAAAGATTACGAAAAATGGAAAACCTTTGTAAAGGAAAAACAGCTTACCGGAATTCAGTTGTACGCAGATAAAAACAACATGGATTTCATTAAAGCATTCAATGTAAATACAATTCCGAGATTTTTATTGATTGACCCAACAGGAACTGTGGTTGATGCCGATGCTGCCAGACCTTCAGATCCAAGATTGAAAGAACAATTAAATAGTTTGCTAAAATAAACAGTTAAAATACTGATACTCTTGAAAGTCCCGAAATTCGGGGCTTTTTTATTTTCTAATGTTAAGTTTTCATTCAATGTTACCAAATTGTTAAGTAAAAGTTTTTTTAATGTAAAATAATCGATACATTTGTTATGTTAATATGAATAATAAAAACCTACAACTATGAGAAAGATTATGATTTTAGGGGCATTGGCAATCTCAGCATTGACTTTTGCGCAAACAAAAAAACCGGTTTTAGAGCAAGAAGGAAACTTAGTAAAAGCTACTTACTATTATGATAACGGACAGATCCAGCAACAAGGACATTATAAAGATGGCAAACTGGAAGGAAGCTGGGTTGCTTATGATGCTAACGGAAACAAAAAATCTATAGGAGAATATGCCAACGGCCAAAAAACAGGAAAATGGTTTTTCTGGAATGACCAATCGCTAAGCGAAGTAGATTACTCAGGAAGCAGGGTTTCTAATGTAAAATCATGGAAACAGGATGCTCTTGCAAAAAACTAAAAAGGAAATTGTTAAGAAGGAAGTCTCGGAAAACCGGGACTTTTTTTATTTAGGAGCACAACGTCTTTCATCTTTTAGAACTTCACACCCGCTTTCCGCACTACGCGGTAGTTTGCTCCAATCGGGGCTATTAACGACGTTTTTGTTTTTTTTACAACAATGAAAGTCTGATCAGGCTAAATTTTTTCAACTTCTAATCAAATAAAAAAGGGAACCCAAATTGAGTTCCCTTTTTATTTTAAAAAATATAAAGCAATTAATTGTGTTTCGGAGTAAATCCGTCTTCGCTTAATTCTTTGTGCTCATAATCGGCTACCATTTCTGCTTCGTAGTCAATTTTTTCACCTTTAGAGAATTTACCGATAATCTTTTCCATTAACTCATAAATCACCGGTACGATAATTAACGTTAAGAATAATGAACTTATTAATCCACCGATGATTACCCAAGCCAGTCCGTTTTTCCATTCTGCTCCGGCACCCGATGCCAATGCAATTGGGAACATACCGAATACCATCGCAATGGTCGTCATCAGGATCGGACGCAAACGCGCATGGTTCGCCTGAATCAAGGCAGTTCGGATGGATTCACCGGCTGCTCTTCGCTGGTTGGTATAATCTACAAGCATGATCGCATTCTTACAGACGAGCCCGATAAGCATGATGATACCCAAAATGGTAAAGATGTTCAATGAATTGTTGGTTAATGCTAAAGCCAGCATGGCACCAATGAACGAAAGCGGAATCGCAAACAATACCACAAACGGGTGAATGAAACTGTCGTACAATCCAACCATTACAAGGTAAACCAAAATAATAGCGGCCAATAATGCAATTCCCAAAGTACCGAAACCTTCTGACTGGTTTTCCTGGTCACCGCCCCAAATGTAGCTTACACCTGTAGGTTTTGGTAATTTGTCCAGTTTTTCCTGCCATTGCGTTACGATCGTTCCTGCCGGTACTCCGATATTCTGACCTTGAACCGTAACCGAAGCTGTTTTGTCTCTACGCTCCAGTTTACTTGGGCCCGAACCTTCTGTAACGGTAGCAAATTGTGCCAGTTTTATTTGTTGACCTGCATCATTAACAAAAATCAGGTTGCTTACATCATTAATATTCTTTCTGTCGAAAGCATTGTATTTGATGTTGATGTCGTATTCGTACTCTCCAGCCCTGAATTTACCATCAGTATTTCCGCTGTAAGCCGTCTGCATGGTCATACCTACAGTCTGTAAAGTCAATCCAAGAGACGACATTTTATCACGGTCAACCTTTACGTTGATCTCAGGGTTTCCGTCTTCAACTGTTAATTTGACTTCGGTTGTTCCCGGGATTTTTCTCAGTTCGGCTTCCGCTAATTTGGCAAATTTCATTGCGCTTTCTGAATCAGGACCGGTAACGATTAATCCCAGTTTAGCATCTTCCGCAGTACCTAAGATGCCTACCGGAACCGTTTTTACTTTGGCACCGATTAAAACTTTCTCCAGCTGGAGTTTGATTTTGGCTGCATAAACCGAAGCATCATCCGTTCTTTCTGATTGCTCGATCATTTTTACGTCAATCTCCGCTTTGTAAGTTGTCGCCTGTGAGGATCCCATACTTTCTGAAGTTTGTCCTACCGTAGTAATCTGGCTGTGGACGTATTTTTGTGCTTTTAAATATTCTTCCGCTTTTTGCGTCATGAAGTTGGTTTGTTCCAAGGATGCGTCTTTTGGGATTTCTATCTGAACCAGGAATTCACCACTATCAGACGCTGCGAAGAATTCACCACCAATAAATCCGCCCATTCCTAACCCGATTGTTGATGCAAAGAACAATACGACTACAACAACTATAGTTTTGATGTAATGATCTAAACACCATTCTAATATTTTGGTAACCCAATTGGTAAATCGTGTTAAATAGCTTTCGAAACCAAGGATTACTCTTCCGAATAGGTTTTTGCCTTCAATGTGTTCCAGTTTTCCGAAACGGGAAGACAACCACGGAATAATCGTAAACGAAGCCAAAAGCGAAAGCAGGGTCGAGATTACAACGGTCATACAGAACTGCGTGATGATGTTGGATACCAATCCGCTACTCATCGCAATCGGTAAAAATACCACCACGATTACCAAAGTGATCGAAGTTACCGTACCACCAATTTCTGCTGTTCCATCATACGACGCACGGATTCGGCTTTTACCCATTTCCATGTGCCTGTAGATATTTTCGAGGACCACAATCGCATCATCCACCAGGATTCCGACGACAAGCGATAATCCCAATAAACTCATTAAGTTTAAGGTATATCCTAAAAGATAGATTCCGATAAAAGTAGCAATCAATGAGGCCGGGATCGAAACCATTACAATCAGCGAGTTTCGGATACTGTGAAGGAAGAACAACATTACGAGTGCCACTAATATTACGGCAATCAATAAGTCATGGATTACAGAATCCGCAGCTTCTAAGGTGAAAACCGTACTGTCTTTGGCTATGGCTAATTTCAGTTCACTTTTCTCATACGTTTTTTCCAGATCGGCAATTGTTTTTACCAACTGCTCACTTACCGCTACCGCATTGGCATCTGATTGTTTTACGATTTGTACAACGATGGCGCTTTTCTGGTCTACACGCGCTACTTTTTCTGCGATTTTCTGCGTATCCTGAACATCGGCGATATCCTGCAAACGAATCTGGACTCCGTTTTTCGAAGAGATCACTAAGTTTCTTAACTCGGCAACATTTTTATATTTACCCGCTAAACGGATTAATATTTTCTGTTCACGAGTTTGTATGTTTCCGGTAGGGAAATCAAGGTTGGAGCTTAAAATGATCTGTTGAACCTGTGGTACAGATAATCCGTAACCCTGCATTTTCGTTGCATCTAGGTTTACCTGGATTTCACGTTCCTGACCGCCAATGATATTTACTTGTGCCACACCTTGTACACGGGATAAAACCGGAGCCACTTTTTTGTCGATCAGGTCGTAAAACGAAGCTTCGTCCATTTTTCCGTTCGCACCTAATGTCATGATTGGCAAATCGCTCAAAGAGAATTTGGTCAGAGAAGGCGGATCGGCATCATCTGGCAAATCACTTAGAATGGCATTTATTTTTCGCTGCGCATCGTTCATGGAGTTGTCAGCATTCGCATTCGATGTTAATGTGATCGAAACTATCGAAAGGCTTTCATAAGATTTGGAATCGATCTTTTTGATGTTTTCCAGCGAAGCGATCGCATCCTCGATTTTTTTGGTAACCGTATTTTCAATCTCACTCGGGGAAGCTCCCGGATATACTGTTGAAACTGTAATTACGTTGGTTTCGAATTTTGGGATCAGCTCATAGCCCAGTTGGCTGTAACTGAATATCCCACCAAGGATCAGTATTGTAAAAAGTACAATAACTAACGAGGGACGTTTTATGGATAGTTCTGCTATTTTCATATATCTTTATCTATTGGTTTCGGCAACCCGATTATTTAATGACTTCTACTTTGTTTCCGTCCTGTAGGTTGATCTGACCGGTTGTGATTACGGTTTGGCCTTCTGATAAACCGTTTAGGATTTCAACCTGATCTCCTAAAATCCTTCCGGCTGTTACTTTTTTCAATTTGGCAGTTCCGTTTTCTACCACAAAAATTTCATTGCTGCTTACACTTCCAACGAAAGCTACGCGAGGAACAATAGTCAGGAGTTGTTTTTGCTGTTTCGAATCGAACTGAGCCGTACCGTACATACCGGCTTTTAAATCGTTAGAAGCGTTGTTGGTGATTTCAATTTCAATCGGGAAATTCAGCGTGGTATCTGCTTTTGAAGCGATGAACGTGATTTTTCCTGAGAAGCTTTTATCGGAATAAACGCTTGAAGTTACCTTAACCACGTTGCCAACCTTTAATGCAGCAACCTGAGTTTCGTTAACGTTTACCTTTAGTTTTAATTTAGAAACATTCACGATTTCGAACAAAGAAGTTGCCGGAGTTGCAGAGATGATAGAACCTGGTTCGATGAATTTCTCATTGATGAATCCGTTGATCGGAGCTTTGATTCTCGTGTCGCCAACATTGATATTGGCCTGCGTTAAGTTAGCTTTGGCGTTTACCATCTGAAGTTTTGCCTGATCTAATTGCTGTTTGGTTACACCACCCGTTTTGTATGCGTTCTCATAACGGTTGTAATCGGTAACGGCGTTTTGGTAAGTGGCATTGGCATTTTGTGCGCTCACGTCTATGGCATCGCCCCTCATTATGGCAAGAGTTTGTCCAACAGTTACATAATCACCTTCTTTTACCAGTACTTTTACTATTTTTCCTGATTTCTCTGCAGAAAAAGTCAATTCCTGAATCGGCTCGAAAGTACCGTTAGTGCTGAAGTCAAGAGAAACTTCTTCTCTTTTAACCGTTGCTGTTTTTACAGATACGCTGGCATTTTTTTCGGCAACAACGTCAATCTTTTCCTGATTTTCCTTTTTGTTCTTCTGTAGTACAAAAAATACCAGTGCTAAAGCAGCTATAATTACTAATACTGTTATAATATTCTTTTTCATCTTATTTATTAGTTAGAGTTTTTAATTCGCCTTTTGATTTTATTAATTGGATTTCTGCCAGCTTATAATCTAAAAGGGCAGTGGTGTAATTGTTTTGCGCTTCTACCATTGCGGTTTCGGCATCGAGCAAATCGGTTAAGGAAGCCAGTCCTTGCGTATAATTGTTATTGGTGTCGCTTAAAACTTCCTGGGCCAGCTGGGCATTTTCCTTTTGGCTTTGGATTGTCGTCAGGCTGTTGTCGATTTGTTTTCTGGCGTTTTCATAATCCAGGTCTAATGCCAGTTTGGTTTCCTCAAGATCCACTCTTAAAGATTGCAGGCTGTTTTCCGCTTTACGCACTTTGGCACGGGTTCCGAATCCGGTAAAAATGGGCACTCGCAGGTTCAATCCGATTGAAGCGTAGTCTGACCAGTAAACACCGTCTTCCGGTTTTTTGAACAAAGGCATTTCCGGGCCTTGTCCAATGTAGTTGTAGCTTCCTGTTACCGATAAAGTAGGGTAGTATAAAGCCTGGATTGATTTCTTTTGGAAAACCAGCAGCTGCTCTTGTTTTTTCAACAATAAATATTGGGTTCTTTGAGTAGCATCCGGAGCATCTGTAAGCGTTTGTGGCGTTACTTCGAATTCCGATTGTGGGATTACAATCTTAGTTTCTATCGGCATTCCCATATAGAATTTCAAGGCATTTTCCTGAAGTTCCACACCATTCAGAACCTGTTGGCGCTGGGTGCTGATGTTGGTAATACGCACCATTATACGATCTAAGTCGATTTTTTTCGCCAAACCATTGTCGTATTGTCCTTTGATGATGTCTTTAACCTTATTGGTGTTTTTAAGATTGTTTTCTACAACCGCAAGATTCTGACGTCTCACATACACCTGATAGTAAGCCTTGGCAACATTTTCTATAACCTGCTCATCAGTTAGTTGTGCATTGATCTGGTAAAATTCACGTGTTGTCCTCGCTGCTTTCAATCCAATAAAAACAGCCTGGTCGTATATTGCCTGTGTTAAGGTAACTCCGGCTCCAGAAGTCCATTTTTGGCCTAATGGCGCTAAAATCGTAGTTCCCGGTGCGCCAAAGAAATCTCCTGGTAAGGCATTCAACTGTAATATCGGGTTAACCGTTAAGCTTCCGTTGGCAGTTACTTGAGGTAAAGCTCGGGAACGGGTTTCCTGTATTTCGTATTCGCCGTTTTCAATCTGAAGCTTGGCTTTCTTGGCATCGGCTTTGTTCTGCAGTGCATAATTGACCGCATCTGTCAGAGTAAGCGTTTGTCCTTCCTGTGCCTGCATCCATCCGGCAAGTAATAGGAATGGTATTAAAAATTTATTTTTCATAGATTGTGATTATATATAGTTAAAGTGAGTTTAAGTGTGATTCGAGCAATTCAATGCCTTTCTGTGTTCCGATAGCGCGAGTGTGGTATTCTAAGGCTTTGGCTTCCAGTTCGTAGGCGTCTTTTTCCATCATGGTGTTTTCATTGATAGAAAAAACGAGTGTATAATAAAATTTAATCGAAGTTTCAACATCGGTTTCCTTGCGGTATAAACCTTCAGAAATTCCTTTAACGATATTCTGGCGGAAGAATTCGCTGCAATCCTCAATTTCATTGGCCATCATTTTTTCATAAATTTCCGGGTAATGCTTTTTGAGCTGGTACGCCGGAGACTGGTCAAAAGACTTGAACATTTCCTTGAACATTTCGCGCATCTGGAAATTTTCCTCAATCGCATTGTATCCTTTGGAAATTACATCGTCCATCATGTGATGGATGTTTTGATGCACGATTTCTGTTCCTTCCTCGATTAGGGTTTCCTTATTGCTGAAATATTTATAAATCGTTTTTTTTGAGATACCCATTTCACCAGCAATATCGTCCATGGTAACGCTCTTAAAGCCAAGCCTTAAAAACATATCCGTCGCTTTTTTGATGATTTTATCTTTCATGTAAATGTTAAAATTTCGGGGCAAAATTAACTTGGAAACTTTTAATACTAAAATAGTTTCCAAAGTATTAACGAAAATTTAACATTGGCAAAAATGAGCATTTTTGTAATGCCGAAAGAATAGCCTAATTTAGCCGAAAATATTTTTCATGCACTCCATTTCACAGTATCAGGAAATAGTTTTTTCTCATTTCAACCAGTTGATTGTACAGAAAGAACCTAATAATCTTTACGAACCTATCCGATATATATTAGGTCTTGGCGGAAAAAGGCTCCGTCCGGTTTTAACATTAATGGCCTGTGAGGTTTTTGATGCAGACTGCCATAAAGCGATGTCGGCGGCAACTGCTGTTGAGGTTTTTCACAACTTCTCCCTGATCCATGATGATATTATGGACGATGCGCCACTGCGACGCGGAAACGAAACCGTTCACGAAAAATGGAATTTGAATACCGGAATTTTATCCGGCGATGCGATGCTTATTTTGGCTTACCAATATTTTGAGGAATACGAACCGACTATTTTCAGGGAACTGGCAAAGCTGTTCAGCAAGACTGCTCTGGAAGTTTGTGAAGGCCAGCAATACGATGTTGATTTTGAAACGCGTGATGATGTTACGATTCCGGAATACTTGAAAATGATCGAGTATAAAACAGCAGTTTTGGTTGGAGCGGCGATGAAAATGGGAGCGATTGTGGCCGAAACTTCGGAAGAAAATGCCAATTGTATTTATAATTTCGGGCTGAATTTAGGAATTGCGTTCCAGTTGCAGGACGATTATCTGGATGCTTTCGGTAATCCGGAAACCTTCGGGAAACAGGTAGGCGGCGATATCATCGAGAACAAAAAAACCTATTTATATCTCAAAGCTCTGGAATTTGCATCGGATAACGAAAAGGAGCAACTGCTGCATCTGTTTTCCATCCAGCCGAATGATAATACAGATAAGATCAATTCGGTCAAAGAAATCTTCAACCAGACCGGAGCTTCAGAAGCCACACAAAAAGCTATTCAGGACTATACTTTCAAGGCATTGGAAACATTGGAAAAAATGAATATTGCCAACGACAAAAAGCAACTATTGAAAACTTTTGGTCAAAACTTAATGAGTAGAAATGTCTAGTTTTATTGCGCCATCATCAACAGAAAATCTGCTTTCGGAAGCCGAAAACGAAAATCTGTATCCAAAACTGATCGATCAGATCAACAAGGATTTCAATTTTGCCAATGAAGCGATTGATTTTCC
>Ga0081606_1000823_pt1 | contig 11087 bp, 9 predicted proteins | sample EareggfetidaYelm_FD_71127 | JGI IMG/M metagenome (GOLD analysis project Ga0081606, IMG submission 71127) | Earthworm egg capsule microbial community from the University of Washington, USA - E. fetida Yelm (SPADES assembly) (version 2) | ecosystem: Host-associated > Annelida > Reproductive system...
GCCGAGCAGATCGTAGGCGGTGGTGGCGATTACGTGCTTGCCGTCAAGGACAACCAACCACATCTGGCCCACGCCTTGCGCGACTTCTTTGGCACGCTCGACGCGCCCGGCGACCCGGTCAGACAGACCTGCGTGCATGAAACGCTGGACAAGGGCCATGGCCGCATTGAAACCCGTCGCTGCACGGCGGTGGGCGATCTGGATTGGCTGGCTACCCTGGGGCTCAAGGAACGCTGGAAGAAGCATTGAAAATGGCTTGCACTGGTGCCTGGATGTGACCTTTGGAGAGGACGCCTGCCCCATCCGGCTACGCAATGCCGCACTCAACTTCTCATTGCTGCGCCGTGCCGCCATGAACCTGTTTCGTGCTGACCACTCTCGCGCCATGAGCCTGCCAAAAAAACGCAAGGCCGCTGCCTGGAACCCGGACTACCGCGCCAATATCCTTCATCTGCGGGAAATTTGATGCTCCGGCCCTGCTGGCACTGGCTTCGTTCGCCAACTTTACTTTGATTTGTGAGAGAATAGATCTAGTCCAACCATGTTTTTGGTTTTATTTATACAAATCAATGAGTTAAGGAAGTGATGGGCGAAATGAAGGAAGAGCAATCAGATTTAGCCCAGATGGTTCGCTTGGCTCTGACCGAGCAGACGGAAGATGTGCGCCTGTTCGCGGCGCGGCTGGTCCGCAAGTACCGTGGGACGGCGCCCGACCTCGCCGAACAGCTCGAACTGTTCCTGAAGTCGAAGCCGGCACGCAGAGTTTCTCCCATGCGCAAGCTGTCGCCCCAGCCGTCGGCGACCCACGCCTTGCCGGTAGACGACGAATCCCGCCTCTCGCTCCTGAAGGTGTTCAAGGACACGCCGACGAAAGACGCGCCGCTGCTGTCCAGCGATGTCGAGGATGTCTTGGGACAACTCATCGCCGAGCGCCGGCAGAGTGATCGGCTGCGGGCCATGGGGCTGACGCCGACCCGCTCAGCCATCTTTGTGGGGCCGCCTGGGGTGGGCAAGACGCTTACGGCCCGCTGGTTGGCCGCGCAGTTGAAGGTGCCGCTGTACGTGCTCGACCTGACCGCCGTGATGAGCAGCCTGCTGGGCAAGAGCGGCGCCAACCTGCGGGCGGCCATCGACTTCGCAAAGAGCGAGTCCTGCGTGCTGCTGCTGGATGAGATCGACGCTATTGCCAAGCGGCGCAGCGATGACACCGACGTGGGCGAACTCAAGCGCCTGGTCACGGTGATCCTGCAGGAGGTCGACGAATGGCCTTCCAGCAGCGTATTGCTGGCGGCCACCAATCACCCGGAGTTGATCGATCCGGCGTTGTGGCGCCGTTTCGACTTGGTGGTCCAGTTCAAGACACCCGATGAGCAGGCCCTCAAGGAAGCCGTCAAGCGCTTCCTCGGACCGGACTACGCCCTCTTTGCGCGCTGGATCGACATCCTGGTGTTTGCATTCGCCGGGCACTCGTTCAGCGACATCGAGCGCGATGTGCAGCGCTTCCGGCGTGCCGTGGCCCTGGGCACGACCACCGACGCCGACCTGGTCGAGGACTTTATGAAGGCACGCGCCTTGGCGCTCGACAGGCAGGGCCGCATCGATCTGGCGGTGATGCTTGCCAAGCAGACCCGCTTGTCCCAGCACACCGTCTCCGACATCACCGGGGTGAGCCGAGACACGATCCGCAAGTACACCAACGAGACACCTGCGGCACGAAAGGCCGCGCCCCGGAGAAAGGCTGACGCATGAGCCAAACCAATTTCCTGATCGGTCGTGGCGAACTGCTGACCCATGACATCGTCGGCCCGAGGCGCATGCCCGGCAAGGCCGAGGTCTACACCTTCGCGCAGGCGCGTGAGCAGCTGGTGCCCCAATTCCGCAGCGCTGCGAAGGCGCTCGACGAACTGTCTGCCGACGCCTGTCCGGGAGACTTCGCCGTGGCCCGGTTGATGATGAATCCCAGTTTCATTGCTCGCTCCTATTTCCCAGCCGGCCTGTTGCGTAGCACGGGGCTGGAGTCCATCGGCAGCCGCACCGTCAAGGTCAAGCCGAAGGCTTGGACTCGCAAGGGGCAGCCACAAGAGACCACGACCACCGAACTGTTCGTCGCCGGCAAGCGCCAAGCCTTCCGTAAGCTCTCGCAGTGGACGGAAACCATCGACGCGCAGTCCGACGAGGGCGAAGACCTGACCCACATCGAACAGTTTGCCGCGTTCGCGGCGGCCGAGCGCATCGTGAACCTGGGCGGCCCAAAGGATCGCTTCTTCGAGGTGGGCTTGCATTTGTTGCCGGACGAAGATCCTGGCCTGATCCAGAGGGCCTTCGTGAAGTTTGCCAGGCGGGAGGAGGTCAAGGTCCACACTGAAGTCGATTTCGTCGCAGGCAACCTGTGGTTTGTGCCGGTCGAGGGCAAGCCGCGCGAAGTCGAGAGGCTGGCCGGCTTCGCCTTCGTCCGGGTGATCCGGCCGGTGCCCAAGCTGCGCGGCATTCGCCCGTTGCAACGCAGCGGCGGCCCCTCGGTGGGGTGCAGCCTTCCCACCGAGCAGGCCCTGTCGTCCGAGCCTCGAGTCGCCATCCTGGACGGCGGCCTCCCAAAGCACCACCCCATCGGTCCCTGGCTGCGCTTATACCGCAAGCTCGACGAAGATGCCGCCGATGACCCGGACGGCCCGGAGCACGGTCTGGGCGTGACATCGGCCGTGCTGTTCGGCCCGATCCAGCCCAACGGGATGGCCGGCAGGCCTTTCGCACCGGTGGACCATTTGCGCGTGCTCGACCAAGATTCGAGCGGCGAAGACCCGCTGGAGTTGTATCGCACGCTCGGTCTCATCGAACAGGTTCTGCTGTCGCGATCCTATGAGTTCATCAACCTGAGCTTGGGGCCGGACCTGGAGGTTGAGGATCAGGAAGTTCATGCTTGGACATCCGTCATCGACGAACTGCTCAGCGACGGCGACACGCTCATGACCGTGGCTGTGGGCAATAACGGAGAACGCGACCGCGAACTTGGTTACAGCCGTGTGCAGGTTCCGTCGGACTGCGTGAATGCGCTCTCGGTCGGCGCAGCCGATGACACGGGCACGGGTTGGGCTCGCGCGCCCTACAGTGCGATCGGGCCAGGCCGCAGCCCCGGTGTCGTCAAGCCGGACCTGATGGCCTTCGGCGGCAACCCGGCGTCCAAATACTTCCACGTCCTGGCGCCGAACGCGAGGCCGGTGCTGACGCCCCAACTCGGCACCAGCTTTGCGGCGCCGTACCTGCTGCGCAGTGCTATCGGCATCCGTGCAATCCTGGGCGGCAACCTGACGCCTCTCGCCATCAAGGCCTTGCTGGTCCATGCGGCCGATCCCGGCGAGCATGATCCGATCGAAGTTGGCTGGGGCAAGATTCCCGAGGACACCCTGGACATCATCACCTGCCCGGATGGCGTGGCCCGGGTGGTCTATCAGGGCGAGCTCAAACCCAGCAAATACCTGCGCGCCAGCTTGCCGCTGCCGAAGGAGGGTCTGACGGGCAATGTTCGCATGAAGGCCACCTTCTGTTACGCATCTCCTACTGATCCGCAGGATGCCGCGGCCTACACCAAGGCCGGTCTCGAAGTTGTCTTCCGTCCCAACGACGAGAAGATCAAGGATGGCAAGAGCAACGCCGACACCAAGGGATTTTTCGACCTGAAGAAGTTCGCCACCGAGCAGGAGCGCCGCTCTGATCAGGGCAAGTGGGAAACCGTGCTGCACGGGGCCAAGACCTTCCGTGGTTCTAGCCTCAAGAACCCCGTATTCGACATTCACTACAACGCCCGCGACGGCGGCGGCCGGGCCACTGGTCCTGAGAAGATCCGCTACGCATTGATCCTCTCGGTCGAAGCCCCGAAGCACGCCGATCTCTACAACGAGATCCTGCGCACCTATGCCAAGACCCTCGTGCCGATCCAGCCGCAGGTGTCCTTGCCGATCCGCATCCGGTGACGGTGGAAGGGCAAACGTATGTACAGAACGGACTGACGGGAAAGGAGGAGATCGATGCCGGAACCGTTGAAGAGCAAAGACAAACACGGGGCGCCGTTCACACGGCCGCCCGAGATCGAGGCATCCTTGGGAAGGCTGGAGGCGGTCGATGCTGCGGCACGCCTGCAGGCCTTCGCTGTCGCGTCGAGGAAGAGCAGCGGCTATGTGCCGTCGGAAGCGCTGACGTATTTCCTGCGGCGTGCCTGGGCTGCCGATGCCCGGGACGAGTTCAAGCAGATCTTCGAACTGCTCATGAAGCGCGTGGAGCAGTCCCTGTATTCAACGGTCGCCGACTCCCGCATGACTGGGGCGCAAGGCATACGCGAAGAGATCATGGGCCGCTTCGCCGAGCGAATCGCCAAGGACTGTCAAGGCCGCTTCGCCATGCTGGACTTCTTTGAGGTGCGGTTCGACCTGGCATTCGCCCGATTCCGCAAAACCGTGCTGAGGCAGATTGGTCCGGCCTCGGTTCTTACCGTGCCGCTGTCCACGGATGGCGATGAGGGTCAGGACATTTCTCCGGAGGTCGAGGCAGCAGCGGCCGACTTCCTCGGAGGTGACCCTCAAAAAATTGACGATCCGGCTTTCCGGTTGGAGTTGGATGCTGCGATTGATGCGTTACCAGATGATCAAAGACGGGTCGTGGGCTTGCTGCGGCAAGGTTTCCAGATCGACTCAAAGGACTCGAACATCATGACTATCGCCAAGATGCTGAAGTGCGATGAAAGAACCGTACGGAATCGCCGCGACCGTGCATACAAGACCCTCAGGTCTGCTCTGCAGGAGGACGCATGAGCACTTCAAAGCCGTTCGCCGCGGACGAGGAATCCGTGCTGATGGCGTTCTCAATGGAGCCCAGCCATGGCCGGGAAACGCTTGTGCGTTACATCAAAGAGTACCCGCAGCACGCGACTGCGCTGATCGACTGTTCGATCGATCTGCGTCATGAGCCACCGGCGGAAGATGTCCCGGCGACCGTGGTGCCGGACAGTGCGGTGGACAAGGCCTGGCAGCGGTTTGAGCGGGCTGTCCAGCAGCTCGACGTGGAGGTCGTGAACCCCTTCGCCAAACTCAATACGAGCGGCTTCAAGTCGCTCGCACGCAGCCTGGATGTCAGCAATCTCTTTCTGATGCGCGTGCGTGATCGAACCATCAGTGCTGCCACCATCCCCGCCCGATTCATCAAGAAGCTTGCGTCGGAGTTGGGCGCCACAGCGCAAGCTGTGGCTGCGTACCTGCAGGGTCCACCGGGCATGGTCTCCGGACATGCCTTTCGGTCCAGCGTGAAGCCGAGCGTGGGTGAACAGATCACTTTCGACCATGCGGTTGCGACTTCTCGGCTTGGCGTTCCAACTGCAGGCAGGGCCCGGTACCGGCAAGACGAGGACACTTGTTCGTCGCATCGAAGGGTTGCTTGCGGACGGCGTCGATCCAACCACGATTCTTGTCCTCACCTTCTCCAACAAGGCGGCCAATGAACTGTGCGAGAGGATTGCCGCCAGCAATCCTCTCGCGGCGGCGGCGATGTGGATCGGCACATTCCACGCATTCGGCCTGGACATCGTTCGCCGTTTTCACGACCGACTGGCGTTGCTGCCGGACCCAAGGTTGATCGACCGGACGGAGGCCATTGAACTCCTGGAGGACGAGTTTCCGCGGCTCGACCTGAAGCACTATCGCAACCTCTGGGATCCGGCCCTGGATTTGAGCGACATGCTGAGCGCCATCTCGCGCGCCAAGGATGAGGTTGTCGATGCTGCGGGCTATCGCGCCCTCGCGCAGTCGATGGCTGTCCGGGCGGGAACCGACCAGGACGCGAAGGTCCGCGCGCAGAAGTGCCTGGAGGTCGCCACGCTCTTCGAGGCATACGAGCGGCTGTTGACCGTGCACCAGTTGTTGGACTTTGGCGACCTGGTTGCGCTGCCGGTCCGTCTGGTGGAGGGCAGCGCCGAGGTCAGGGACGCCCTGCGTGCTCGCCATGAGCACGTGCTGGTGGATGAGTACCAAGACGTGAACCGCGCCTCGGTGCGGCTCCTGAAGGCCATCGTCGGCGACGGCCGCAACCTGTGGGTCGTCGGTGATGCACGCCAGTCCATCTACCGCTTCCGCGGCGCCTCTGCGACGAACATCGCGCGCTTTGCGATCGACTTCCCCGGCGCGCAGGCCGCACAGCTGGGCGTCAACTATCGCTCCGACGAGCGCATTGTCGATGTTTTCACCGAGTTCGCGCGCGGCATGCGGGCATCCAGCGGAGCTTTGCCGCTGAAGCTGACGGCTGACCGCGGCACCGAAGGAGACCGGGTAGAGCTTCGCGTTGCTGACTCGGCTGACGACGAAATCTCCGCGCTTGCCGCGTCGATTACCGCCTTGCACGCGCAGGGCATTCGCTACGGTGGCCAGGCGGTGCTGTGCGCGTCCAACGCGCGCCTGAATGCCATTGCCGAAGGTCTTGAGGCCAGAGGCATTCCCGCGCTGCACCTGGGTAGCCTGTTCGAGAGGCCAGAAATCAAGAATCTCCTGGCCTTGCTGTCGCTGGCGACCGACCCGCGAGCCGCCGCGATGGTGCGCGTGGCAACCACGGCCCGGCATCAAATGCCGCTGCAGGATGTCATGCGGGTCATCGAGCACCTGCGAGCGGCGAATCCGGCCTCGCTGGCATGGTCGGCCATGCATGCCGAGGTGGACGGCCTGGCAGATGACACTCGGGAAGCACTCTCGCGCTTGTCCACGCTTTTCGCGGGCGTGAGCGCATCGACGAACCCCTGGACTCTGCTAGCCGGATGGACGATAGATGGTCTCGGACTCGCGAAGACGCTGTATCAGGCTGATGATGCGCAGAGCCGCATGCAAGGTCTGGCCATCTGGCAGTTCCTGAACTTCTGTCGCCGGCAACCAAGAGGTCAGGGCGTGCCAGTGCTTCGGCTGCTTGATCGCATCCGGCGCCTGGTGCTGCTCTCGGAGGATCGTGGCTTGAGCCAGCTGCCCCGCAGCGCCGAGAGCATCGACGCAGTGCGCCTGATGACGATCCACGGAAGCAAGGGGCTGGAGTTCGATGCCGTTCATCTGCCGGGCATGGTGACGTCCGGCCTGCCGCGCAACAACGTGCCGCCGCGTTGTCTTCCACCGGATGGCCTAATCCATGGCTCGGAGGGCCTGACCGGCATTGAGGCCGTGAAGGCCGGCCATGACGAGGAAGAAGAGTGCTTGTTCTTTGTCGCGCTCTCGCGAGCGCGCGATAGGTTGCTGTTGTATTCCTACGCCAAGCAGGCGGATGGACGTGCGCGCAGCCCCTCCAGATTCGTCGCCCCGATCGAGCGATTCCTCGCCCGCCCTGCCTTCGTGCCGTTGCGAGCCGGCCCGCCATCGACGGGCGTGCCGCTTTCCATCACATGGCAAGGGCGTCCTCAATGGACCGATATCCAGGTCAACCTCTTCGAGCGTTGCCCGCGCCGTTTCCTGTACACGCACGTGCTGAGGCTGGGCGGTCGGCGAACCGAAACGGCGTTCATGAAGATGCACAACGTCGTGAACGATGTGTTCGAGTGGCTGAAGCGCGAGCACGAGACGACGAGTCCAACCGTCGACGAGTTGGCGGCGCGCTTCGAGGAGGCGTGGCGCTCCAAGGGAGCGGCGGAGCATGGTTACGCGGAAGACTACCGGCGCATCGGCAGACGGCTCGTCGACTTTCTCATCGAGAGCCGCAGCCGTGGAGTATCCGCGCCGGCATCTCCGATTTCGTTGGGGTGGGCCGAGGGCGAGATCCTTGTCAGCCCCGACGGCGTGGCCCGCGGAGACGGCGGCCGCGTCACGGTGCGACGCGTCAAGACGGGCAAGCAGCGATCGAACGCCTTCGATGACATCGAGTACACGGTTCTTCATCTCGCTGCCGTCCAAGCCTACGGCCCGCATGCGCAAGTCGAGGTGACCTACCTGACCAGCGAAACCATCCAGCCGATGGAGATCTCCTCGCGCAAGTTGGAGACCAGGCGCGAGAAGCTGCGGTCCTTCCTTCAGGCGATGCAGGCTGGGCAGTTCCCGGCGAAGCCCGAGGCGCGCAGCTGTCCGCGCTGCCCGAGCTTCTTCCTCTGCGGCGACTTGCCCGGAGGGGCGTGGGTGCAAGAAAAACTTTGACCGGCCTTTCCGGTCTGGCTTTGGGCTGCGATTGACTGAGTAAGGAGGCCAGAAAGCCTGCAATCCAGCAGGTGATGGCTCCCCAAGAAAGGCAATCAAATGCAAACCAAAACCCACAACGGCGATGACCGTTCCGATGTCGAAGATGTCGCGGCGGCGATCCGCGAAGGCCGCAGCCTGCGCGCGGCGGCGCTCTACCGGATCGTCGTCTTGGACGACCAGCTCAATGAGCGCAACATCGATCTCACCGATCCGGTGCCGACCGCGCGCCAGATCCTCCAGGCCGCCGGCTTGCGCCCGGGCGACGGCTACAGTGTCTACGCGATCCTGACCTCCGGCGAGTTCGAGGACCTGCGCCTGGACGAAACCTACGATCTGCGCGGCCGCGGCGCGGAGCGCTTCGTCATCTTCCAGACCGACCGCTCGTTCAAGTTCACGATCGACGACCGCCAACTGGAGTGGGGCAAGCCCAGCATCAGCGGCCGCGTGCTCAAGGCGCTGGCCGGCGTCCCGCCGGAGACCTACGACGTCTACCTCGAAGTGCGCGGCGGCGGTCAGGATGTCCTGATCCGCGACGGCGACCTGATCGATCTGGGCAAGCCGGGCATCGAGCGCTTCATCACGCTGATCCGAGACACCACGGAGGGCCTGCTCGCGCTGCCCGACGCGGACGAGCGCTATCTGAGCAGCCACGGCGTGGTCTTCGAGACAGTGAGCGACGGTGCGCACACGGGCGTCATCTTCAAGCAGCTGCCGCTGCCCGCCGGAAAGTTCAACCACGCCGCGGCCGACGTGCTCGTTCTCCTGCCGCCCGGCTATCCCGATGTCGCGCCGGACATGTTCTATTGCGACCCCTGGCTGACGCTGCAAAGCGTGGGGCGCTGCCCGACCTGCGCCGACCAGGCCCACGCGTTCCAGGGTCGCAGCTGGCAGCGCTGGTCGCGCCACAACACGGCGTGGCGGCCGGGCATCGACGGCCTGCACACCATGCTCAAGCGCATCGAGCACGCCATGGCGGAGGCGAAGTGATGTCGGCGGCTGCTCTGGACATTGTCTTGCTGGAGCCGCACGAGGCGGCCCTGCGCTCGCTGCTGCACAGGGATGACGGGGCCGAGGCGTCCGCCTATGTGCTGTTCGGCAGGGCCGACATCTCGGCAGACCCCTGGTCGGGCCTGCCCCGCGCCAGGCTGATCTCGCACGAGGTCATCCCCGTCGCGGCCGATGAGATGGTCTCGGCATCCCCGGTCCACGTCACGTGGTCCACCCGAGGCTTCATGCGCGTTCTCGGCGTCGCGAAGGAACGCGGCTTCGTCGCGGGCCTGGTGCACACGCATCCGAACGCGGCAGCGTTCTTCTCCGACCAAGATGATCGAAACGAGGCAGAGCTGGCCCGGACGACGTTCAACAAGGGCGTTTCCGGCCTGGCCAGCATGGTTTTCGGCCGCGACGATGCTATGGCGGGCAGGCTCTGGATCGCACCCGGCGAGACCGTCACAGCCTCATCGATCTCGCTGGTAGGCAGCCAGATCAAGATCGCCCGCGCGGAAGCGGCAGCTGACCAAGACCAATTCCTGGCGCGGCAGACCGCGCTCTTCGGCCGCGGGTTCAATACAGTCGTGCGCGGACTGCGGGTCGGCGTCGTAGGGGGCGGCGGCACGGGCAGTGCTGTCGCGATGCTGTTGGCGCGACTGGGCGTCGGCTTTCTGGGGCTAATGGACAAAGACACCATCGATGTCACCAATCTCAACCGCGTGCATGGCTCGCGTGCCGCGGACGTTGCCGCCGGCCTAGCCAAGGTGGACATCCTCGCGCGCGAGACTCGCGCGGCGGGTCTCGGCACCCAGGTCGTCACCAAGAAGGAATGGGTCGGCCACCCTGATCTGCGCGACCTGCTGCGCTCCTGCGATGTGCTGTTCGGTTGTACCGACGACCATCAGGGGCGGCTGACGCTCAACCGCCTGGCGCACTACTACGGCATCCCGCTGATCGATGTCGGCCTGCGCATGCGCGCGGCACGCAGTGGCGCGGACTTCGACATGACGGGCCGCGTGTCGATGATTCGCCCCGGCAACCCTTGTCTCATGTGTCTGGGGGTGGTCGATACTCGCCGCGCTGCGGCCGAAGGGCTCCGGCGCAGCGACCCGGCCGAGTTCGAGCGGCGTAAGGCGGAAGCCTATGTGGATGGCGGCGGCGACCCCTCGCCCGCCGTGGTCACGTTCACCACTGCCATCGCCTGCGCGGCCGTCGATGAGCTCATTCAGGGCCTGACCAGCTTTCGCGGCCCCGGGGGCATGACACACAACAGGATTCGCCGCTTCGACCGCGTGGAAGATCGTTCCATGACCTGCCGACCTGTCGCTTCTTGCCCGGTTTGTGCCAGCCAGGCGAGCTGGGGGCGCGGCGATGTCAACCCTTTCCTCGGCGTGATCGGATAACCATGAAGCGACTTATCGCGCGCGCGCTGCGCCGGCTCGGGTGGCTGCGCTACGACCTGCTCATTTCTCCGGTCGCGCAGCATCCGGGCAAGAACGCCGTGCCGCCGGGCGAGCTGTGGCTGGTCATCGACACCGGCGTCAAGAAGTGGGCTTGCATGAGCTGCCCGGGCGGTTGCGGGGTGCAGATCGCGCTTTCACTTAACCCGGATCGACGGCCTCGCTGGTCTGTTGAAACAGACTTCTGGGGGCGTCCCACCGTGTCGCCTTCCATCCACCAGCATCGGGCATGTTCCTGTCACTTTTGGGTGAAGAAGGGCGTGATCGAGTGGTGCCGGTAAGAGACGCACGCTTTCCGCCCCGGTCCAAAGCCTGAGGTTTACCCACAAATACAAGCTCATTCGTTTTGCCTGAAGATGCGATACATCTCAGTGCACTCGTGCAAGGCAAGAAATCCACGCCACATGGCCGTGGGCCCTGGAGGGTGGCATGCTTGCGGTTCAGATAGCTGCCGAGT
>Ga0081606_1000824_pt1 | contig 11083 bp, 6 predicted proteins | sample EareggfetidaYelm_FD_71127 | JGI IMG/M metagenome (GOLD analysis project Ga0081606, IMG submission 71127) | Earthworm egg capsule microbial community from the University of Washington, USA - E. fetida Yelm (SPADES assembly) (version 2) | ecosystem: Host-associated > Annelida > Reproductive system...
GCTTCAACCTCGCAAACGATTACGGTAACAGGAAAAGTAGCAGACGAAACAGGAGTTTCTCTTCCCGGGGTCAACGTTCTTGAAAAGGGAACGGCAAACGGAACTGTAACCGACGTCGAAGGAGGTTTTACATTGGAGGTAGCAAGCAATAGTTCAGTATTGGTGTTTAGTTTCATCGGATACGAATCTAAAGAAGTCGCCGTGGGTTCACAAGTAAATTTGGAAATTACTTTGCAGGCGGACGTGAAGAAATTAGACGAGGTGGTAGTGGTGGGTTATGGCACGGTGAATAAAAAGGACCTCACGGGAGCGGCAAGCGCTATTGGCGAAAAAGACTTTCAAAAAGGAGTGATTGTTGCGCCTGAGCAATTGATGCAAGGGCGGGTGGCGGGAGTTCAGATTACGCAATCAAGCGGCGAGCCGGGCGGGCCGATAAATGTGCGCATAAGGGGGACATCTTCTGTGTTTGGAGAAAACCAACCGTTATTTGTAGTGGATGGTGTTCCTTTGGCCGGAGATGAAACATCTAGCGGCAGCAGTGCCCCTGGCATTGGGAGGCAATCGCCTAAAAACCCCCTGAACTTCATTAACCCAAATGACATTGCCAGTATTGATGTTTTGAAAGATGCTTCAGCAACAGCCATCTACGGTTCACGCGGAGCCAATGGCGTAATATTAATTACCACTAAGAAAGGAAAAGGAAAAGGAACCCTTGATTACAGCACATCAATGGGGGTAAGTACCATAACTAAAAAGTATGACCTCTTGTCGGCCTCTGAATATATTGCTGCGGGAGGACAGAATCAAGGGAGTAGTACTGACTGGCAAAACCTGATGTTCAGGGCCGGCGCGATTGTTCAGCACAACTTCTCTTATGGCGGCGGGGACGCAACCGGCAGCTATCGTTTTTCTTTTGGATATTTTAATCAGGATGGAATTGTTGCCAGATCAAACCTCAAAAGATATACAGTCGGATTCAGTGGTTCAAAAAAATTCATCAACAATAAGCTCACTTTGGCGAGCAGCATCAATCTTGCTGACAATCGGGACGGTAATGTGCCCATCACGGAGTCCAGCGGCTTTGAAGGAGACTTATTATCCAATATTCTGAAAGCAAACCCTACGCGCGCTGTTTACAATGCGGATGGGGGATTTAACCAGCTTACGAATACGGAACCAAACCCGTTGGCTTTTATTGCTTTATCGCGCGATGATACCAAAACTTTACGTGCTGTTGGGAACATAAGCGCCGAGCATGAGTTTCTTAAGGGATTGAAATTCAAAACTGTGGTGGGATTTGATAAATCAATGTCAGCCAGGAAAGCGGCCTATTCGCGTGATCTGTTAACTAGGGGCACCGGGGGCATAGGAAGAGCATTTTTCTATGACATTGAAACGGACAATCAATTGTGGGAGAACTATTTTACATTCGACAGAGAATTTGGAAAGGCGTCGCTTAATGCTTTATTGGGATATTCTTACCAACGATTTCAAAAATTCACGAAATCTGATGAAGCCGCCAATTTTAACACAAGTGATTTGAATCTCATGATCAACAATGTGGCGTCTGCCCAAGGGAGTGTATTCGGGAGTTTTGCAATATCAAATTCAACTTTTACCACGGATGAATTGCAATCCTTTTTTGGGCGAATGAATGCGAATTTTTTTAATAGATACCTGCTGACGGCAACAGTAAGGGTCGATGGCTCCTCTAAGTTTGGCGGCAACAATAAATACGGGTACTTCCCCTCATTTGCCGCCAAGTGGAAGTTATTTGAAGAAGATTTTATGCCAAAAAATATTTTCTCTGATTTATCCCTCCGTGCAAGCTATGGATTGACCGGGAATCAAGCGATACCGCACAACATTTATGACGAGAGATACAGATACTCGGATTACGCTATCAACGAGGCTGGAAATAATGTGTCGGGCGGCGGCTTGAGCTCTGTTGCTTTTAATAATCCGGATCTCAAATGGGAAAGCACTTCGTCCTTAAATGTAGGCATAGACTTTGGGATTTTAAAAGGAAGATTGTCAGGTTCGATAGATTTTTATGATAAGCATACCAAGAATTTGTTGTTTAATGTTATAACTGCCCAGCCTGCGCCCACCCCGTTCGCTTGGAAGAATCTCAATACGGATATCCAAAATCGCGGAATGGAAATTTCTCTTAATGGAACAATTGCGGATAAAACTGACTTTGGTTGGGAGGTATTGTTTAACGTGGGGTACAACCAAAACTTGGTGAAGGATTTAGAGGGTGTGTATGACACAGGCGCCATAAATGGACAAGGATTGAGCGGAGCATTTTGCCAGCGTATTGCGGAGGGACATCCCTTATTTGCATACTTTATTCGTCCATTTGGAGGATACGATATGAACGGCAACGCCATCTATCCGGAAGGCGATTTCCAGCAGTTTCTGCCTGGAAAAAAGGGACCTCTGCCGAAGTTGACAGGCGGGTTGACAAACAATTTTAGGTATAAAAATTTCAATATAAGCATTTTTTTTAATGGTGTTTTTGGAAATTATATATACTCTAACACGGCAAACGCCCTCTTTACGAGAGGAGCTTTTGCCAATGGCAGAAATGTTACAAGAGATGTAGTGAGTTCAAAAGAAGGACCGCTGAATACCCCGGATGTATCTACTCGCTTTCTCCAAAAAGGCGATTTTGTTCGTCTTCAAAACATAAATATTAGCTATCGCATACCACTTGAAAGCAAGATAATTTCAAACCTGAGGGTATTTATTTCAGGCCAAAATTTGTTGACATTTACTAAATACATCGGACAGGATCCGGAGGTTAATACCAACAAGTCCATTAACAATATCCCTTCTTTTGGGATTGATTATACGACGTATCCAAGAGCCACAACCTTAACTATTGGAGCGAATGTTACTTTCTAATACAGTGAAACTAAAATCATAAATTTATGAAGTTCAAAAACTTAATTTCTGTAGTAGTTGTTATTATTTTAACGGTAGATTTTATATCCTGTACCAATCTTGTCAGCAAGGAAACGGACTCAATTGTAAAGAATTCGCAAGTTGGTTTTACCGCGGGTAATCCCGAGGCGCTCTTATCGTCTGCGTATAAGGACTTGGCCCCCTATCAATATCATGGAAATGTGTTTGCCTTAGGGGAAGTCCCAACAGCAGAATTGGTATGCCCGACAAGAGGAGTAGACTGGAGCGATAATGGGGTGTGGCGCGAGCTTGAACAACACACTTGGAGCCCCACACAAAGATTCGTTATTAATGTATGGAACATACTCAACGGATACGTGTATAAACTGACTGTAATACTAGCCTCTAACCCGACGCCTGCGCAAAAGGCAGAGGCACAGTTTCTTAGGGCATTCCATATGTTCAGGGTGATGGATTTTTACGGACAAGTTCCGTACAGGGAGGTTACACAAGGCATCAATGATTTGCCAAAAGTGATGACTAGGTCGGAAGCTTTTGATTATATTGTAAAAGACTTAACCGAAGCGCTGCCTAACTTGCGAACTGAAGGGCCTGGCACTGCGCCTAAGAATGGCTTTGCAAACAAGGCAGCCGCCAATTTTTTGCTTGCAAAATTGTATTTAAACAAGGCCGTTTACAAAGCCGCAAACTCTGCGGGACCATATACTTTTGATAAGGCAGACATGGAGAAGGTGATATCCTGTGCAGATGCAATTACCTCAGACGGCTACTCGCTTGACCCGGATTACTTCAGCGCATTTTCAAATAAGAGTCGGTTTGAAACAATCTTTGTGAGTACGGAGGGAACCCCCCAAAACCAGTGGTTTATGTCCATGCATTTCAATCAAAATCCGGCGGGTTATAATGGATTTACAACCTTGGCGTCATTCTACGATAAGTTTGAAGATGGAGATATTCGAAAAGGCAGACCTGGAAAGAGGGACGGTACTTTATATTCTGGCGCCGGCGTGGGATTTATGATAGGGCAACAATATGATGATAACGGGAAACCGCTTGTGGACACTCGTACTTTAAAACCGCTTGTCTTTACTAGAGAAGTGCCTCTTTTTGGCGCAACAACAACTCAAGGCATCCGAGTACTCAAGTACCACCGTGCAAATTATGGACAGTATATGTTTATGCGATACGGAGAAGTGGCGTTGATGAAAGCAGAAGCTCAGTTTCGGGGAGCAGATGCTGCGAGTGCGATGGCAACTTTGAATGACCTAAGAGCTGTGCGCAAGGAAAGTCTGCTGACCTCGCTTTCTAGCGACGAATTGTTTGACGAAATTGGGCGTGAGACATACTGGGAGGGCTGCAAACGAACTGTCGAGGTGCGCTTTGGAAAATTTACAAGTGGCGAGGGAGTGACTAATAAGGCTGGTTATACTGTATTGTACCCAATACCCGCAGTGGCTATTGTAGCTAATCCAAATCTCAAGCAAAATCCGGGCTACTAAGCGAAGTATTTTAATCACCCTTGCAAAATGCCCGAAAACCGGTATGAAATATAAATTTTAAATTCTATTTACTATGAAAACATCTTTGTGGTTCTTGTTTGTTTTGTTCTTCGGAAAGGCTTTTGGTCAGCAACGGGTATTGAATATTACGGCTCTTGGAGCAGTGGGCGACGGGCGAACCAATAATACCCTGGTTATTCAGAAAGCTATCGACAGCGTCTCTTCTATGGGAGGAGGCCGAGTGCTGTTGCCAAACGGGAAATTTTTAGCCGGTGTTTTACACCTGCGTACCGGCGTGGATTTTCATATTGCGGAAGGGGGCACTTTACTTGGCAGTACAAAAAGAACCGATTATGGCGGTGTAAAAGCCTCGGCGCTGATAGAAGGCAATAACCTGCATCGCATTTCTATTACGGGCAATGGAACGATCGACGGGCAGGGGCGCGAGGTGGTACAGGACGTTGACCGTATGTTAAAAGAGGGCTCGTTGCAGGACCCGCAATGGCAAACTTATAATCCCTGGCACCAGAAAAGATCAGCTGAATTTAATCGTCCGCATTTGGTAACGCTCAGTCACTGCGACCAAGTAACTATTTCCGGCGTGTTGTTTAAAGACGCCGCGTGTTGGGTGCAAACCTACCAAGAGTGTACCAACCTCACTCTTGACAGCGTACGGGTGCAAAGCACGGCCTATTACAATAATGACGGCATTGACATTGTGGATTGCCGAAATGTAAAAGTGATCAATTGCAGTGTCAATGCAGGCGATGATGGCATATGTTTAAAATCATCTAATCCTAATGCTTTATGCGAGAATGTGTTAGTGGCTAACTGTACAATCCGTTCCAGCGCCAGCGCGCTCAAATTCGGCACCGCTTCGCATGGAGGATTTAGGAATATAACGGTCAGGAACTTATCGGTGTATGACACGTATCGGTCTGCCATCGCCTTGATGTCGGTTGATGGCGGCATCTTGGAAAATGTAACCATCGAAAATATAAAAGCAAAAAATACAGGCAATGCTATTTTTATTAGGCTAGGGCATCGCAAAAAAGAGACTGCTGTTGGTCGTATAAAAGGCGTAGTAATTCGCAATATTGAAGTAGAAGTGCCCTCCGATAAGCCTGATAAGGGATACGAAATGGAAGGTCCCGAGGTGTTGTACGCGCATAATGTTTTTCCTGCTTCTATTACCGGCTTGTCCGAGCGTCCTGTGGAGGATATTACGCTTGAAAACCTCAAAATTATTTATGGCGGCGGCAGCGAAAAGAAGGCAGCGCATTTTGGATTGGATTCGTTGGCGAGGGTACCGGAGAATGTAGCCGAATACCCTGAGTTTTCCATGTTTGGCGAATTGCCTTGTTGGGCATTATATGTGCGGCATGCCGCCGGTATTCGCTTAAGAAATGTGGTGGTGCAATATAAAAAGGATGATTTTCGTCCGGCTTTTGTGTTTGATGATGTGCGACAACTTGAACTGTCTAGCGTGAGTATTCAATCTGCCAAAACGGCGCCTGTTATTGTTTTAAGGGAAGTCCCAAAGCCGTCTCTAAAGATGGTGAAGTATCCGATGGATTCGAAAACAGGAGTTTTGACGATAGACCACGCAGGTAAAAGAAAGAGAAACAAGTAGCGCCATTTAGATGAAAGGCTCTTAGACAAATGGATTTACATGGCATTAAATAAATTTTATGATAAAATCGCATAAATTTTTTGCGACATTTCAGAAGCATATCTTTGCTTATAAGATATTGAAAGCAGAGCGAAACATTGTTCATATAATAAACTGCTTCACATTTTTGTCAATCTTGATAATTAGCAGTTCTAAGGTAGCTTTTGCCCAGAAAAATATCACCACGTCCAATGATTCCAATACGCCGCTTCACCTGATTCAACCTGATTATCCGATTCCTTATGGCGTAGTAAAACAGGAGGATATTGCAAAACTGCTGAATCGGATTTATGCCTATCTGAATGAAGTAACGCCTGCTGAATTTGTCAATGGAAGAACCAAAGAAATTGTCTCGGATTTATCCAAAATTGATGAAAATACCGCATTGAAAAAAGGTGATTTCAGGCTAGTAAGCTATGAATGGGGTGTAATTTATGGCGCAATGCTGCAGGCTGCGCGGGTAACAGGAGACGCTAAGTTCAGAGAATACACAGAAAAAAGATTAAAGTTCATTGCCGAGGCCATTCCCTATTTCAAGAAAATTAGTGAAGAACATTCAGACTGGGGCACACAAGGTCCTTTGAAAGGACTATTGAATCCGCGTTCTTTGGATGATTGCGGAGCGATGTGCGTCGCTATGATTAAAGCAAGCAGAGAGGGGGGCAACAATGACTATCGTACGCTGATAAACAGCTATATAGATTTTATTCTCCAAAAGGAATTCAGACTCAAAGATGGAACATTAGCACGAAACCGCCCCCAAAAAAATACCTTGTGGCTAGATGATTTGTATATGGGGATGCCTGCTATTGCTCAAATGGGAAAACTTACAGGAGATAAGAAATACTTTGATGAAGCAGTCAAGCAAGTTTTGCAATTTTCAAGCAGAATGTTTAATGCAGAAAAAGGCGTTTATATGCATGGATGGGCGGAGGGTATGACCGAACATCCTCAGTTTCATTGGGCAAGAGCTAACGGATGGGGAATCCTCGCTATAGTAGAACTTCTTGACGTTTTACCCGAAAGCCACCTGGATAGAGCTAAAATCCTTGACTTGTTTAGAAGGCATGCCAAAGGATTGGCTTCCTATCAATCCGGTTCAGGCTTTTGGCACCAATTGCTTGACAGAAACGACTCTTATCTTGAAACTTCGGCAACGGCAATGTATGCTTATTGCTTTGCCAAGGGCGTTAATGAAGGTTGGCTTGATCCTGTGGCATACGCTCCTGTGGCAATGTTGGCTTGGAACGCTATTTCCGCCAAAGTAAATGAATTCGGGCAAGTTGAAGGAACCTGCGTAGGAACAGGAATGGCATTTGATCCTGCCTTCTATTACCACCGTCCGGTTAGCCCCTTTGCCGCACATGGATATGGACCGGTTATTTTAGCCGGTTCCGAAATAATTAAATTGCTGAAATACAATCAGCTTGAAATTAATGATAGTTCTATTCAATTGAAAGCAAAGAAATTGTAATAATGCCGCAATTGTTCATTTATAAAAAAAAAATATGATAACTAAATCAAGAAGGTCATTTTTAGGGCAGTGTTTAGGACTCAGCGGTTTCATTGCTCTCTCTCCTTTAATGGCAAAAGCCGTGTATGGGAATACTATCGAAGAAGATTTTTATCGAAAAATTGTTCAGGCAAATAATAAAGAAGCGTCAAAAATCCTTCAAGTTATGATGTCGGATATTAAAGAACTTAGGAGAAGATTAGGATATGATTTAGCCAATTTAGCCGCAGCTTTTTGCGAACCAACTTCTCAATTCTTTCAAAAATCAGAACTAATACCGGCACTCAATAAAATCATACGTTTTCTTTTGAGCGCTCAAAAGGAAGACGGTACGCTTGATTTTGGCAACCTAGCCTCTCCGCCGGATACTGCTTTTATTTTAGAGCCGCTTTGTGCCGCCTCCGCTATTTTGAAAAAAAATAATACTGCAGGGCTTAATGAAGTAAAAACTTCTCTCAAGGATTTTATTTTAAAAGCGGGAGAAGCGCTTCGAACCGGCGGGGTACACACCCCTAATCATCGTTGGGTTGTATCGGCAGCTTTGTCTCAAATCAATGCCTTGTTTCCGAATGATGCTTACATCAGGCGTATTGACGAATGGCTTGCTGAAGGGATTTATAATGATAGCGAGGGGCATTATCTAGAAAGGAGCATGATTTATTCAGAAGTAATAGACAGATGTCTCATCACTATGAGTCGTTTATTAAACCGCCCTAAATTGTTGGAGTCGGTACGTAAAAATCTTACTATGACCTATTTTTATATGGAACCTAATGGGGATTTGGTAACTAATGATTCGAGAAGGCAAGATCAGTATTTACCCACCAACATTTTGAATTATTACCTTGATTATCGTTATTTGGCTATCAAGGATAATAATGCTGAGTTTTCTGCTATTGCCCAATTTATTGAAGGGGTCAAGGGTTTTGATGAGAAAATAATCATTGACGTATTGCCATTCTGTTTAGATGAACCTCTTTATTTGAAGCCAACCCCGACGCCAAAAAAACCGCCTGTTAGTTTCGAGAAATTTTTCAAAACAACCCATCTCGTAAGAATCCGAAAAAACGAAAATACGGCTACTATTTTTGGCGGTGCGGATTTCCCGGTAATTATTTCTTCGGGAAGATCAAGCAATCCCAATTTCTTTGCTTTTAGAAAAGGAGAAGCTGTTCTCAAATACATGCGTTTTTCTACAAATTTTTTCAATACAGGTTATTTCCGAAGTCAGGGAATTATCCACAAGAATGGCAAGTATATTTTGCATCAAAAGATTGAAGCGCCTTACTACCAGCCGTTGCCGCAGCAATTCAAAAAGGCGGACGGTAATTATAAACACACTCCAAGTACGGATGGAAGGTTTTGGAATAAAATGGATTTTGAGCATCGCCCGCAAAGTAATGTTAAAACCATAGAAACAACCATCAGTATTGAAGAAAAGAACGGCAATAGCGAGTTGACTTTTATTGTTCAAGGAGCAGAAGGCGTGTTTGCAACCATTGAGTTTTGTTTCAAAGAAGGCGGCCGGTTAACAGGATTAAAGAAAATAGATAACACTGCAAACAGCTATTTCCTGGAAAGCGGCATGGGTGAATACCATTATGGAAAAGACTCTATAAAATTTGGAGAAGGCATATCAAAACATGCTAAAATCAATGGATTGGAAGGAGAAATGTATTCATCGCACTTTGGAAGCCTGAAGACTGAAGGCATTCACGTGTATTTAACCGGAATAACGCCTTTTGAGCATAAGGTGGTAATTGTTTAGGGATGATTATTCCGGCGCATTCGTCCCCCAATTCCGCTAATATTTGCCCCCCTAATTCAGGCAATAATTTGACTTAACCCACATTGCAACCGGGGAGCCGTAAGTCCTTGTAAACGGGGATTTTTATTTTTTATTCCGATTTGGGCGCTACAGATTTTCATTTGGCAATAAATGTGTATAAAAACGGAACGGTAAGCCATGAGCTCCAATTTCGCTGACACTAAGCGTAAAAAACACTCACTTGGGACCACAAAACGAGGGCTTAAAATCACCCCCCTTTATTTGAACAGAATCGTGGTTTTTGAACTTTTTAAATCTTAACACACGTTCATAATTCCCTTACATTTGATAAAAAAATCACCCTGCGAGTTTTGCGCAATGCAGGTTAAGGATGGGAGAAGCGGTTTTTTGAATTTAAGTTTGTATACGGGCACACGTTTCAAAAAAAACTGCTAATAAAGAAAATTAAAAACCGGCGTCAAGAGGGAGGAGGCAACGCGGCCGGTCTTTGGATTTGCGAGAATATACGGTAAGGCTATGTTATATTGATAAACACACAACGCATGAAATTGTTACTCAACAAAAAAATTCTTGTCATCGCCGCATTGCTTGTCGCGGCCTTGATAAGCTACTCATTCTTTCCGTCTGAAAAAGTGGATTTCAGCGCGGACGTAAAACCGATACTCAACAAAAAATGTATTTCTTGTCACGGCGGCGTAAAAGCGAAGGGCAGGTTTAGCGTATTGTTTCAAGAGGAGGCGATGGGAAAAACAGATGTTAACGACGACGGGTTAGCCAAACTTCAAACCTTGCAACAACTGCAATCCTTGAACTTGGCGGGCACAAAAGTTACCGCGCAAGGCGTCATAAAATTGAATAAGCTGACGAGTTTAAAAAACCTATACCTCTACTGTACCGAGGTGAAAGGCGCCGATTGGTCATCGCTAAAAAAAGCATTTCCCTCCGCCAATTTGGATTCTGGGAAATATCAAGTTCCCACCTTTGCCAATGATACCACCGTGGTAAAGTTTCAATGATTATTTCTAAAATCAAAATACAGAAAGAACATCCGCCTTTCAAGAAGAAAACAGGCAACCGCGCATATTAAATGACCCCCTCTTCGTCTAAAAATTATAAAAAAAATCAGGCGTGTTTAGGGGAAATCGGGCGGGCTTGCGCGTCATGTAGAGTAAGGATTGGAAAAAACAGAGAACCTAAACCTTGGGGCAAGGTTCTTTATTTTACTCGTGAATTAATTTGAAATGACACAAAAGGAATTTATAAAATTGTTGGAACGCTACTGCCACGGAACATGTACTTCGGATGAGCGGAATTTAGTGGAGAAGTGGTGCGATACGATATTAGAAAATGAGGAAAAAACCATTGAGTATTCTTTGGAAGACCGAGCCAGAATGTTCAACGTCATAAAGGCGTCTAAGGGGAAAGAAGTTCGTTATCGTCCGTTTGTCAGTACGGCGGTTTCTATGGCGGCTGTTTTAGTTCTTGTTTTCGGCGCGGCAATATATTTTACTGTTTTTCAAAAACATTCTGAATCTTCGCCGACGGCTTCCCCGTTGAAATTGACAGACGCCCCTGTTTTTAACAACTCCTCAAAGCCTGTTTTAGTCAGCCTGCCCGATGATACTGAAGTATTGTTATTTCCCAAAAGCAAGTTAAGCGCGCCACTCTTTAGCAAGGCA
>Ga0081606_1000825_pt1 | contig 11070 bp, 10 predicted proteins | sample EareggfetidaYelm_FD_71127 | JGI IMG/M metagenome (GOLD analysis project Ga0081606, IMG submission 71127) | Earthworm egg capsule microbial community from the University of Washington, USA - E. fetida Yelm (SPADES assembly) (version 2) | ecosystem: Host-associated > Annelida > Reproductive system...
CCACCGCCTGCACCGAAGAGTTCCACCGCGGCTCCACCGCCGGGCGGAATGAACGCCGACATTGTCTCGATGACACCGACAATGTGCTGGCCGGTCTGTCGCGCGAGAACACCGGAACGTTCGGCGATCTCGGCAGCGGCCGGTTGCGGTGTCGTCACGATGATGACTTCGGCGTGGGGTAGCAGTTGGCCGAGTGAGATTGCCACATCGCCCGTGCCCGGTGGCATATCGAGCAAAAGTATATCGAGGTCGCCGAAGTACACCTCGGTGAGGAACGTGGTGAGTGTGCGGTGCAACATAGGCCCGCGCCACGCGACGGCGGTCGCCGCAGCCCGCGCAGAGGAGGGGAGAGCAGACCCGACCGGTGGGTCTGGCGTGGATCGTTCAAGAAACATGCCGATTGAGATGACTTTCACCCCGTGTGCGACCGGGGGCAACATGAGGTCGTTGAGGCGAGTGGGCTGGGGAGCTATGCCCGTCGCATCCACCATTCCTAACAGGCCGGGAATGGAAAAACCGTGGATATCGGCGTCAATGAGCCCGACGCGGAGGCCGCGCGCGGCGAGGGCAACGGCAAGATTAGCGGTGACGGTGGACTTACCCACACCGCCTTTACCGCTGGTCACAACGATGACACGGGTCAGGCTGTCGGGTCCGAACGGGATGCTTCGCACCGCCCGCCCACCACGGAGTCGCTCAATGAGTGCAGCCCGCTGTTCAGACGTCATGACGCCGAGCGTCACATCGGCGAACCCCACCCCAACAACCTTTTCGGCGGCCTGCCGTACCTCGGTTTCGATTCGCTGCGCGGCGGGGCATCCCACAACCGTGAGCCGGATCCCGACCGTAACGCGACCGTTCGTATGCCCGACCACCGACTCGACCATGTCCAACTCGGTGATCGGCCGACGAATCTCCGGGTCAATGACGCTGGCGAGCGCAGCCCGCACTCGTTTTTCAACCGCGCTCAGCTGGTCTGCATCCACTGTGCTGCTGTTTGTGTGGTCGGTGGTTGTTCGGTCGGTGCCTGTTCGGTCGGTGCCTGTTCGGTCGAGGTTCATCTCACTCGCGCTCACCGTCTCGCGTGTCGCGCTCGTCAAGCAGCGCCCGCAGCTCGGTTCGCAGTTCCGCTCGAATGACCTCTTTGGTGACCACTTCCTTGAGCGCAAGACGCAGCGCAACCACCTCGCGTGCGAGGTACTCCACGTCCGCAAGGTTGCGTTCAGAACGCCGCCTATCCTGTTCGATCTGCACCCGGTCACGGTCATCCTGCCGATTCTGCGCGAGCAGAATGAGCGGTGCCGCGTACGAGGCTTGCAGCGAGAGCACGAGAGTGAGCGCGGTGAAGCCGTAGTCGGCGCGGTCGAACTGGAGGCTTGTCGGCCCGGCCCAGTTCCACAGCATCCACACAATAACAAAGAATGTGAGCCCGAACAGAAACCACGGTGTTCCCATAGCACGGGCAATCCACTCGGTAAACCGGCCAAAGCGGTCGCGGTCGCCGGACCCGCGGAACGGGACACGGCGGGTGCCCTTCGGGGTCTCGAAGGCGTGATCATCAGTGCTAGTGCGTGCCACGGATGCCCCGTCTTCCCGTCGTGCCACCGCGTCCGGCCTGGGGAACTGCGGGGACGAGAGCTACCGGTTCTTCCTCGTCGAGATCGGGTCGGCTGCGCCAATCGTCGGGCAGGAGGTAGTCGAGCACATCGTCGACCGTCACAACACCCACGAGTCGTTGCCGTTCATCTACTACGGGAACCGAGACGAGGTCGTAACTGGCGAGAATCCGAGAAACCTCGGCTGCCGGAGTGTCCGTTGTGATCGGCTCAATGCCCTGGTCAACAAGGCTGCCAAGGCGTTCGTGCGGAGGGTGGCGGAGCATCCGTTGAAAATGAACCAGTCCGAGGAAGCGACCGGTTGGCGATTCGTAGGGTGGCAGGGTGACACACACCGCGGCCCCGAGGGCGGGGGCCAAATCGGGGCGGCGGATGAGCGCCAGAGCCTCGGCGACGGTGGCATCGGCCGAGACAATGACGGGTTCATTGGTCATGAGACCGCCCGCGGTATCCGACTCGTAGGCGAGCAGGAAACGGACGTCCTCGGCCTCTTCGGGTTCCATGAGGTTGAGCAGATGTTTACCGCGTTCCTCGGGTAGTTGCGCAATGAGGTCAGCGGCGTCATCGGGCTGCATGCGATCAAGAACGTCGGCGGCACGGTCGTCACCCAGAGCGCCGAGCAATTCCACCTGGTCGGAGTCCGCCATCTCTTCGAGGACGTCGGCGAGTCGTTCGTCGGGCAACTCTTCGGCAACCTCGCGGCGGCGCTGTTCGGGCAGATCGAGCAGGATGTTTGCCAGGTCGGCGGGTTTCAGCTCGGAATAGGTCGCAATGAGATGCTCGGCCGACTGAGCTTCACCGCGCCGCTGTGTTTCGCGCACCTCGCGCCAGGTGACATAGGAGGAGCGTGACTTTGCGAACGGGGAGAGACCCTTGTTTGCGCGTCGGACAAACAGCTGATCAACATTCCATTCACCGCGATCACCCTCAACGATCGCGACATCCTCAATCGACGCATCCCCCGACCCGTCAACGAACGTTACCCGACGACCGAGCATTTCCGCGACGACGCGCACTTCACCACCGCGCTGTTCGAAGCGGCGAATGTTGATCCTGCCGGTTGTGATGATCTGACCACCAGTGATGGATGCCACGCGCCCGATCGAGACGAAAACGCGACGTTTCCCGGGGATTTCCACGATGAGCCCCACGACCTGCGGTGACGCAGAATGACGATACACGACAAGCACGTCACGCACCTTCCCGAGTCGGTCGCCGTTGGGGTCGAACACGGCACACCCAACGAGCCGGGCGACAAATACTCTCGTGGCGCTCACCCCTCAAACCTAGCGCGCAAACCGGGACTCGGGCCGAAGGGACCGATTGCTCAGAGGGAGAGCGGCTGCGGGGTTTCGGCCGGGGTTTCGGCTGGGGTGCTGGGCGGGGTGGAGGGCGGGGTGGAGGCAGGAGCGTTGGCCTGCAGTACAAACATAGTGAATACAAGACCTGACGTGGGAGAATGCCCCGGTGACCAATTCAACGCCATTTGGGCGACACAACCGTCCGATCCCCACTGTGCCTCAGGGTGAGACGGTGGCGAGTTTTGATTCTCATGCTGAGGCCCAGGCTGCTGTCGATATTCTCGCCAAAGCAGAGTTCCCGGTGACCGAGTTGTCTATCATCGGCACCGATCTGACAAGCGTAGAACGCATCACCGGCAAGCTCAGCTGGGGTCGTGTTGCGGGTGCCGGTGCTCTCTCTGGAGCCTGGCTGGGTATCTTTCTCGGACTCATCTTCGTCATTTCCTCATCGGCGACCACCTACGGGATTCTTGGTGCAACCGTTCTGCTAGGTGCCGGATTCGGCATGATTTTCGGGCTTGTGTCTTATTCGTTTAACCGTCGTCGCCGCGACTTCACATCGATCATGCAGGTGCTCGCTACCCGTTACGAGATCATCACCAACCACGCCCACGTTGGCCGTGCCCGACAGGTGTTGGGTGTGTCAGGGGCGGGCCCGGTTGCGGGTTCGCTTGCTTCCTCCACGGGGGTTGGATCACACGCTTCACTCCCACACCCGGCTGTGACGGATACCCCGCGCGAGCGCCCACGGTACGGCGAATATGCACCGCAACCACCGCACGGCGAGACCGAGGGGAACGGGTCAGACGGGGTATCCGATGACCGGAGGTAGGAAATCGCGGGCGGTGCCTCGATAGGGTGTGGCCGACGCCTGTTCAGTCCAGGACAGACCGCACGCACCGAACGGTGTGTCGGTAGAGTGTGGGAGATGCCCGCCACCCCTCTGCTCGGTGCTGCCGATCTGCACACACACTCGACGGTGTCGGATGGCACGGACACCCCCGCTGCACTCGTGCACCAGGCCGCTGCGGCCGGGCTCTGGGGTATCGCGCTGACCGATCACGATTCCACCGCGGGCTGGGATAACGCGGCGACTGCCGCGCGTGACGCGGGAATCGCATTCATCCCTGGAATTGAGCTATCGACCCGACTGAACGGCGTGAGTGTACACGTGCTCGGCTATCTCATTGATCCCGACAGTGCGCAACTGCGTGCGGAACTAGTAACCATTCGCGACTCCCGGTTGCAGCGTGCGGAGCGTATCGTCACTCGAATCGCCCGCGACTACGACCTCACCTGGGAGGATGTACTTGCCCAGTCTGGGGTCGGGTCAACCATTGGTCGTCCCCACATTGCCGACGCTCTTGTCGCTCGAGGCTACGAGCCGACCCGCTCGGCAGCCTTCGACGGAATCTTGCACCCACGGGCGGGGTACACCCAGCCGCACTACGCTCCTGATCCAGTGCGGGGGGTTGAACTCATTCGGGCAGCGGGAGGTGTTGCCGTCGTCGCACACCCGGGATCGCGGGGAGCCCGCCGGGTCATGACCGACACAGAGGTGGGGCGGCTCACTGCCGCGGGACTGTTCGGGCTCGAGCTGGAGCACCCAGAGAACCTGCCCGAGGCGATGCCCGGGCTCGAGGCACTGGCCGAACGGTGTGGTCTTGCCGTCACCGGATCGAGCGATTTTCACGGCACCGGCAAACCCAACCGACTGGGTGAGTGCGTGACGCCACCGGAGGTGGTTGCACAGATTCTGGCCGCGGGAACGGGTAGCCGTCCGGTGTTGTAGAACACAGTTCTGGATGCCGTGGGGTTGCTCGGTGCAGCGTGTTCACAAGTGCCGGTTCCATAACACAGCCCGGGATGGCGCGGGGATATCGCCGATGCTGCGACCTGCGTTCGCCTCGGTGAGGGCGCGTCTTTTTGAGAGTCTTTCGGGGCGGTAGCCTGGGGACGTGACTAACGGCATCCTCCTCGTTGATAAGCCGGCAGGGATGACCAGCCACGATGTCGTCGCCCGGGCCCGGCGTGCGCTCGGCACACGCAAGATTGGGCACGCTGGCACGCTCGATCCTATGGCAACGGGGTTGCTCGTGCTTGGTGTCGGGTCGGCGACAAGGCTGTTGCACTACCTCGTGGGCCTCGACAAAGAGTATGTTGCGACAATCCGGCTGGGGTGGGCGACTGCAACGGATGACGCGGAGGGTGAACCGCTTACCGCCGGGGCATTTGTTGACCCGGGCGACCGGGAAATTCTGGCGGCGATGGGGCACCTGACCGGCAGTATCGAACAGGTACCCAGCTCGGTCAGCGCGATCAAGGTGAAGGGCGTGCGTGCCTATCAGCGGGTGCGCGACGGGGAGGCGGTGGAGTTGGCAGCGAGGCGTGTGCAGGTTTCTGTCTTCGACCGGGTGGCGCGGCGAGCAGGCGTCGGCTGGGTCGATCTGGATGTGCGGGTTGTCTGTTCGTCGGGCACGTACATTCGTGCGTTGGCGCGGGATGTGGGGGTGGCGCTCGGAACGGGTGGGCACCTCACCTCGCTGCGGCGCACGCGGGTTGGCGAGTTTGCGGTGGGGGAGGCATCCGGCATTGAGGAGATGGCCCCCCACGTGCTGATAGAAGCAGCGGATGCTGCGCGCCGGGCGCTCCCTGTTGTGGCGGTGACTGATACCGAGGCGGTTGACCTCAGGCACGGGAAGCGAATCGCCGCCCGTGTACCGGAGGGAACTCGAACCATGAGCACCGCTCCATTGCCGTCCACAACCCCTGCCCGTGTACCGGAGGGAACCCCCGCCCGTGCTGCGGATGGCGTTCTCGCCGCGGTGAGTCACCCCAACGATCTCGTTGCGATTGTGCAACAGCGGGGTGGAGAACTCGCGGTTGTGACCGGGTTTCCGGGCGTGCCGATGCCAACCGGCAACACCGACAAGCGGAGCGGTGAAGGGGCGGCGGGAAGCAGCCGGGAGTGGCAGCAGGACCGCGGTGCCACCGCAGACTCCAGCCCAGCGGCAAGGAACAGCCCATGATCGAATGGTTTGCGTGGGCGCAGTTCGCGGTCGCACTTGCCGCCGGGCTTCTGTGTCTCACGCTCGGACTCGCGCGACGGCTGCCCTCGGACCTCACCGTAGGGGCGCTCGCACTCGTCGAAGCGCTCCTGCTGGCGCAACTCGTGGTGGCGCTGATCGCGCCGACAGTGGGTAACCGTGCTACGGGCAGTGTGCTTGAGTTTTACGTATACCTTGTGGGGGCGCTACTCATTCCGCCGTTCGCCGCGCTGTGGGGGCTGCTGGAGCGGACCCGCTGGTCGACCGTGGTACTCGGAATAGCGGCACTGTCGGTGGCCGTCATGGTGTACCGGATGCTCCAGATTTGGACCGTGCAGGGAGTGTGAGACTGTGCAGTATTTGTGCGTGAGCACCCACTGGTTCGTGAAGCGCAGAAGAGCCGTGTTGCCAGACGGCCTGCACGTCGGCGGGAACCTTCACAAGATCATGACCGACCTCGAGTGGTGGTGCGCAAAATTTCAACGCGATCTCTCTGCTCGCCGCCGTGACCACCGCCGTGACCCCAACGCAATAGCGAGCTGGAGCAATGTCCATACCAGGATGGTGAAAATAAGACCTCGGAGCCAGTTGTTTGATGATACTCCCATCGCGAAAGAAAAAGTAAACAGGTAAAGAATGTCTCGGGACTTGAGCCCACCCTTTATGCGCTCAAAAATGCCCCTCAGAAACGTCACGTCAACCACTCCTGAACGCTATACACTGAATCCGCTAGCCGTATCACGACCCGCAACGGGTGACGCATCGTCTCTTTCCCTCGCCTGTTCTGTGCCATTGATTTTTCTGAGTTCATTCCTCAGTTCCGTCTGCGTTTCAAATTTTTAAAAACCGCGATGCCGGGCATTTTACACCTAATTACTCGATGAGACGATAGCCTTCACAGGAACTCTGTGCGAGTTCAATGAGGTTCATGTTGTATTGCCTGTGTTGTGGTGCTTCGAAACCATACAACCGGTCGAGAGTCAACTCTGCGTGCCATGGGTTTGCATGTTGTTCCTGGTTTGAGATCCATCGTGTCTCTCTGAAACCGGTGAGGGGACCCGATAATGGTGGACAGCAGAGGAATTCGTTTCCCGGTAGTCTGCGCATCTGCGAGAATGAGTCCCTATGTCAGGGCAGGTCGGAGTGCAAATTTCAGGGGTGGGGCGGCTTCTTGTCGCCGTGTACGGCGTGCTTGCGCTTGCCGCCACCGGTCGGTCGATCGTGCAGGTTTTCACGAAATTTGACCAGGCCCCGCTGGCCTACGCGCTGTCGGTGATCGCGGCGGTCGTCTATGGTATTGCGACATGGGCGCTCATTCGCTCGGGGGCGGGAGCTTATCGGATCGCGTGGGTCGCAATCGGGTTTGAACTGGTTGGTGTCATCACGGTTGGTACGCTTAGTCTTGCCATGCCGAATCTTTTCCCGCACGACACGGTGTGGTCGAAGTTCGGCATGGGGTACGTCTTTATCCCGGCCATTCTGCCGATCGTTGGTATGTGGTGGCTTGCTCGTCATCGCCCCGGAGTGGATGTCTCGTGAAGGTCTATGACAGCCTCACCAACCTCACCGATATCGCAGGACCAACCGCCGTTGCGATCGGCAAGTTTGACGGAGTGCACCGTGGTCACCAGGCCGTGCTTGCCCGGCTCGTTGCGCTCGCACGCCGTGATCGATTGATGTCGATCGTGCTCACCTTTGATCGGAATCCGCTCGAGCTATTCGCGCCCGACAGGGCACCGACCCCGCTCGTGAGTCCGTCGCAGCGGCTGGCGCTGCTGGCGGCCAGCGGGGTGGACGCCACGGTGGTGGTGCCCTTCAATCGGGACTTCGCAGCGCGGTCGGCCACTGACTTTGTTGATCAGGTGCTCGTTGAGCGACTGCATGCAGCGGTCGTGCTCGTAGGGCGGGATTTCCGGTACGGTGCTCGTGCCGCGGGTAACGTTGCCCAGCTCGCTGCGGCCGGGACTGCGCTCGGGTTTGCGGTGCAGCTTGTTGATGATGTGGATGTCGCGGTCGGGACATCCACACCGTCGCATTCTGTTTTGGTAGAGCCTGGCTTCCCTCTGGAGGGAGAGGGTGGCGTGGTTCGAGAGGATCCTGCCTCAACACGAATTTCGTCAACGCTCATCCGTGAGCTGCTCACTGCAGGGGATGTCGGAGCCGCGAGTGGGCTGCTCGGACGGCTGCCCCGGGTGTCGGCGACTATTGTGCACGGAGCCGCGCGCGGTCGGGAACTGGGATTTCCCACCGCCAATCTCAGCCCGATTGTAGAGGGATTCATTCCCGCGGACGGGGTGTATGCGGGCTGGCTCACGGACGGCGGCACGAAATATCCCGCTGCAATTTCGGTGGGGAATAACCCGACGTTTGAGGGAATGCCGCAGCGGCAGGTCGAAGCGTATGTGCTTGACGAGACCCTCGAGCTCTACGGCCACCTCGTTGACATTGACTTTGCACAGCGACTCCGCGGACAGATTGAGTTCACTGCCGTCCCGGAGCTCATCGAGCAGATTGCGGCCGATGTTGCGGCGACACGGGAGTTTTTGCTCGGCTGAGAGGCGGTGGGTTTCGGCGGACGGATTGACGCGCCATCACTCGGTCAGGGCCCGGTCGTGCTGGGGGCCGACATCGTTGGCATCAACAACCTCTCCCAGAGCTAAAACACAAAAATCAACACAGAACGACTCCAAACAGTTTGACAATGCCCGTTTCGATCGATGTCATCGGATCGCCCCTTTACAAGAGCCCTCGACTCGGTCACGCTTGTCTCGGAGGAGCCTAGGAATTGGGAAACCTGTGAATCTGAGGGATCCTGTGAGTCTGAAGGATTCTGTGAGTCTGAAGGATTCTGTGAGTCTGAGGGATCCTGTGAATCGAGGGGAACCTACAAATCGAGGGGGACCTGTGAATGCCCGGGGAACCTGCGTATAGATCCGGGGGACAAGTTTTGGACTTTTTGATGTTTTCTCAGTAATCTCACTACAATTTCATATTTTGCTCGCCCAAGGAAGGAAGCCCCATGAGCACCATCCCGAAATCAATGCACGCGAGCGTGCTAACCCCCGAGCTTGAGGTGCGCGTTGTTGAGTGCTCAACGCCCACCCCGGCGACCGACGAGGTGCTCATTCGGGTCGGGTCGGTTGGGGTGTGCGGTTCGGATGTGCATTTCTACCGTGAGGGGCGACTCGGGGATTTTGTCGTGGAAAAACCCATGGTCCTGGGGCACGAAGCCGGCGGCACTATTGTCGCGGTCGGGTCGGGAGTGGATGCCTCGCGGGTGGGACAGCGTGTGTCTATTGAACCTCAACGGCCTGACCTGACCTCGTCGGAATCACTCGCCGGACGGTACAACCTAGACCCGTCCATGGAGTTTTATGCAACTCCGCCGATCGACGGAGCGTTCGCCGAATACGTGACGATCCAGTCGCACTTCGCTCACACGGTGCCAGACACGGTGAGTGACGATGCCGCCGGACTCATGGAACCGCTGTCGGTGGGCATTGCCACCGCGCGGAAGGCGGGCATCACGGTCGGGCAGCGGGTGCTCATCAGCGGGTGCGGGCCGATCGGGCTCGTGCTTGCACAGGTGTCACGAGCGTACGGGGCATCCGAGATCATCATGACGGACCTCGACCAGAGCCGTCGCCACACCGCGTTGCAGTTCGGTGCCACGGCAGTGTGTGACCCGCGCACCGAGGATGTGACGGGGCTGGGCGTTGACGTCTTCCTTGAGGCGTCCGGGGCTGCCTCCGCGGTGCAAGCAGGGATTCGCGCGCTGCGTCCGGCGGGAACTGCTGTGCTCGTTGGGATGGGAGCCTCCGAGGTGCTCGTACCGTTGCCGGTTATCCAGAACCGGGAACTGACTGTGACCGGGATTTTCCGCTATGCAAACACATGGCCGACGGCGATTGGGATGGTCGTCCGCGGACTCATCGATCTGGACGGTCTTGTTACCGGTCACTTCGGGTTGGAGCAGGTTCGAGAGGCACTGGAGTCGACGGTGTTGCCGGGAGCATTGAAAAGCATGGTCGTGCCCGCCCAGAAGTAGCGCCCGCTGCTGCGTTAACACCGGGCTGCGATTGCCGGAGGAAGCCCCGCGGTGCCGAGCTAGGGGTGCACCCGGAACAACCGCATCGACTGTTCGCGGACGGTCATTTTGTCGCCCGGTCGGTGTCGGGTTGGCTGGTCGAGGGCAAACTCCTCCGAGGAGTCCCAGAGCAGTTCGTATTCGGCAACCCCGTCGTGGGTCGGCAGCACAATATCGGTGCAGGAGTCGTGCGCATGCACGACGAGCAACACACGGTCAGGGCGACTGCCAACGCGATCGGATCGATCGTTGGTGCTGTCGGGGTGGCTGTTGGCGTTGTCGGGGTGATCGTTGGTGCTGTCGGATCGACCGTCGGCGTGGCCGATCTCCGGTTCTGCGCTCGCGAGATATTGCAGTGTTCGCTCGCTGGGATTGTTCCAGTCGTCAATCGACATGGAGTTTCCCTCGGCGTTGTACCAGTCCATCTGGCACGCCTCCGGGTCGTGCTCACCGAGTGTGCCGTAGCGTTGCGGGCGCAGCGCGCGGTTTTCCCGGCGGAAGCGCAGCAGCAACCGGGTTGTCGCGGCCAGCGAGGCATCCCGATCTGAATCTGCCCAGGGCAGCCAGGTGAGCTCGGTGTCTTGGCAGTAGGCATTGTTGTTGCCACGCTGGGTGCGGCCAAACTCGTCACCCGCGACAAGCATGGGCACACCGGCCGAGAGCAGGAGAGTGCCGAGCAGATTTCGGATACTTCGGCGGCGCATCGTCGTGATCGCCGGGTCGGTGGTGTCGCCCTCGACGCCGTGATTGTACGAGTGGTTATTGTCGGTGCCGTCGCGATTGTCCTCGCCGTTGCCGAGGTTGTGTTTGGTGTCAAAGGTGACAAGGTCGGCGATCGTGAAGCCGTCGTGTGCGGTGACGAAGTTGAGGCTCGCGAGCGGGCCGCGCTGGGCGGGAAAAGTACTGGATGACCCGGCGAGCTCCGTCGCAAAGTTTCCGATGCCCTCGCTCGGTGCTCCGGTTTGGCGTTCCTGCCGGAGGTCGCTCAACCAGAATTTCCGCACCCGGTCGCGGTAGTT
>Ga0081606_1000826_pt1 | contig 11056 bp, 11 predicted proteins | sample EareggfetidaYelm_FD_71127 | JGI IMG/M metagenome (GOLD analysis project Ga0081606, IMG submission 71127) | Earthworm egg capsule microbial community from the University of Washington, USA - E. fetida Yelm (SPADES assembly) (version 2) | ecosystem: Host-associated > Annelida > Reproductive system...
AGAGAGAGAAAGAGAGAGAGAGAGAGAGAGAGAGAGAGAGAGAGAGAGAGAGAGAGAGAGAGATGGGGAGTGATGTACAGAGAGTAAGAAACAGATAAATGAACTGAAGCATAGCGGGTTCATCAGTATGTGGCATCTGACCCTGCTGCTCTGGCTCTGGCCTGCGATGCTGACGCGCTCCTGTTTAGGGCAGTTATCACTGACCCAGGCCGTGGCCTCCTTTCTGAGGCTACTTAATTATAACCTTCCCCACGTGCTCAAGGGTTTAAAATTCCCCCTACGGATGACCGCACTTTTATTCCTCGGCTACTTTACAAGAATATAATATTAGCCGAACTATTGCTTAGTTGTATCTGGGTGTGCTTTGCACTGTGGAAAAGTTAAAACAATCTCGATTCCTTATTGTTTTTCCACTTGCGGTTGTGTTAGCTGAAAATTTCTCCATGAAACTGTTATTCGTTGATTGTTTGATTGATTAGAGAGAGACAAACTGAGAGAGAGGGAGAAAAGAGTGAGAAAGAAAGAGATAGAGAAAGGCCAGACAGAGAAATATAGAAGGAAAGACAGAGAGAGCGAGAAAGACAGAGACCAATAGAGAGAAATGGAGGGCGGGCATATGTATGTGTGGGTATACACAGCCGAGGAATGGATGACAGCATGCAGCATATAACCCCAGAAGGACCAGAACCCCTTACTATTATCGCAATCCCTCCCTCAATTAAGCCTCTTAACTAATGTCTTTAATGACTGAATTCCGACTGGGACCCTATAGAGGGATGGTGGAAACAAGAGATGGTGGGAGGGGGATAGGAAGAAAGCGAGGTAACGGCTAAACTCCAACTGGGACTGTATAGAGGGAGGGTTTAATTGGTGGGAGGATGAAATGAAGGAAGCCAGGGCGCTAGAAAGGTATGGACCTCCGTCCGGGTGTAGGACAATTCCCCCCTGGACAATTCCCCCCGGACAATCCCCCCGGACAATTTCACCCCCAGACAATTCCCCCTCCCGTTTTGGGAAGGACATTCCCCCGGACAATTCCCCGGACAATTCCCCCCAATATACATGTATGCATACACACACATACACATACATACATACACACATACATATACACACGTACATACACACATACATATACATACATACATATACATACATATATATACATGCATACATATACATGCATACATATACATACATACACATGCAAGCATACATACCTATACATCTGTATGTATGTATGCGAGTATACTATGTATGTATGTATGTATGTATGTATACATATATGTATAATTATGCCAAAATATGTCAATATATATGACTGTATTTAAGTGTATATGTATGCATGAATACATGTATGTATGCATGTATGTATTGTATGCGTATATACGTGTGTGCATGCATCTATGTGAATATGCATATATGTATATATGTATGCATGCATGTGTGCATACATGTATGTATATGTGTTGGGTTTTGAGCGGTACGGGGCATTGTCCTAGTTGGGAGGGGGAATTGTCCGGGGAAGTGTCCGGAGGAATTGTCCAGAGGGGAAATGTCCGGGCCCTTGACAAAGGGAACGGCATCTGAGTTTTTAGATTCATTCATTCATCCAGGCTTTTTCTATAGCGCTTCTTCAAGTCCAATACTACTCAGAGGCGTTCCCAACACGGCACGGATACGGTGTTGGAGTTTCACGCACTTTTAGCTCCTCACGTGCCTCCTGTTTGCCTGCGATCATCAGGTATGGTCTTTCAGCTGAGTCATGACATGCACAACAGTTATGGCCCTTCGTGTATTCCATGCCTCTGCTCCCAAAGAATGGAATGGAATGGCAATCGATCTCCGCAGCTCAAATTCTCATACTTTATATACCTTCCTTCAAAAAATTGGCTCAAAACTCACTATTCTTCTTGGCCTTCAAGAAATTGACGATGAAGATGACGACGAAGACGACGACGACGATGACGATTATGATGATGATGACGACGACGACGACGATGCTGATGACCACGATGATGATGATGATGATGATGACGATGACGATGATGATGATAATGATGATGATGCTGATGACGATGATGATGATAATGATGATGATGATGATCATGATGATCATGACGCTGTTGCTGCTGCTGCTGATGATGATGATGACGATGACGATTATAATGATGATGACGACGACGACGATTGTGATGATGATGATGCTGGTGATGATGATGATGTTGACGATGATGACGATGATGATCACGACGATGACGGCAATGACGACGACGTCGATGCTGGCATGATGATGATGATGATGATGATGATGATAACGACGACGACGACGATGATGATGATGATTATGATTATGATGATAGATCAGTCTGTCTGTTTACATATTATAGAAACATGCATTTTGTGACTGTTTGTTGATCTCAATGGGCTGTTCTTCTTCATCAGAGCTCTGCACTAATTCATGTTATAAGTTTACACCTTAATGCATCAGCAAATGTGTTTTAAGCAGTTGGATACGATATTTATAATGTGTCTTAAGATTATTTAAAGCGTAATAACGATGCAGATCTACGAATAAAGTTCTGCAACTTGTTCCATTCAGCCGGTCGGGGTCGTTCAAATGCACGGTTTCCGTTCTTTCTTCGCCTGCCTCAATCAAGCCCCTTAACTAATGTCTTTAGCGACTGAGCTCCGACTGTGATCGTATAGAGGGAGGGTGAATGAGAAGGGTGGTGGGGGTATGCTAGGATTGACGCGAAGATGTTAGAAAGAGACGGAAAGGGAGAGGGAGGTTTGAACCCCTAATTAGTGTCTCTAATGACGGACCTCAAACCGGAACAGTACTGAGCCACTCTAACGGTTTCAAAGTTAACCAATTTGATAGGCCTAAATACATAAATCACTTCTTGCTCCATTCTCTTTCGATATGTATCCTCTTATTCCTTCTTTTTTCTCTTTTCTTCGTATTCTCTCCTTTCCTTCCTCCCCTGTGATAATACCTTCAAGGCAATAATTATCCTGAAGCATCGAAGAAGGCTGTAAGTATCATAAGAGAGACGATATAGTTGCCAGAGACAAGGCTACAATACTGATGTACAAACCACTCTTTATTTGGAATACTCCATTCAGATATGGAATCCACATCTGGAATAGGACATGGAATAACTAACGAAAATTCAACGATTCAGAAATACAAAGCATTGAGCTACGAAAAAGTGTTAAAAGGGCGCGACCTCTAAATCTATATAAAAATTTTGCACACAAGCTTATCTTTTTATGTGTAACAAGGGCAGCCTTGTGGAGCCATGCATTTTCAACTGTTAGTTTTTTGGGCCACACTAATGTATAAGTGTATGTATTATGTGTTTTTGTATGCATACAAGTAGGCCGGGGAACGGACATTTACCCCCCGGGAAATTCCCCCGGAAAATTTCTCCCCGGACAATTCACCCTCCCAACTAGGACAATTCACCCCCCCGTACCGCTCAAAACCCAACTCGAAAATTACATATATACATACATGTATGCACACATGCATACATATATACATACATGCATATACACATAGATGTATGCACACACGTATATACGCATACAATACATATTTGCATACATACATATATTCATGCATACGTATACATATATACAGTCATATATATTGACATATTTGGCATACTTATACATATAGATAACATACATATATGCATACATACATAGTATACTCGCATACATACATACAGATGTATATATATGTATGTATGTATGTATATATGTGTATAGGTATATGTATGCATGTATATGTAGGCATGCATATGCATGTATGTATATATATATATATGTATTAGTGTGTCCCAAAAGAATGAAAGTTCTCAGATATGACTGGCCATCCCATTTTAAGTTTCTTTTAGACATACTGATAAACCCTGAACAGTTATAGCTAGACTGAATACTATTTAGGGGTCGCAACAGCATACATCACACAACCAAGGTCTTGTCACACAACGTATCAGAAGCCCTAATTATTACTGCTATCGCTGCGCCAGCCCCTTCACTAATGTCTATAACGATCGAACTGCGACTGAAACGGTATATCGGGAGGATGGAAGAGATGGTGGAACGTCGTTAACTCTACGGGCGATTAAACAACGGCGCGGTCAACGCAGAAGGATCAATCGTTAGGGGTGGCGTATGATACCGTGTTCTTCTCCCGAAGGCAGGCCCATTGACTTTAGGTGCACCCGGGAATGAGATGAGTGATTTCGCTTCCAGGGCTCTCAAGATCAGTGGCATCGCCAGGGTTGGACTCACCCGGTGCGGTAATTCATGGTGTCACCCTGTTGCAAGTAGATGCTACTGATGCTGGAGAATTCCCCTCTGATATTTCCTCTGCCCCTCTGTCCCTCTCTTATCGCTTTCTGTCGCTCTGTCCTACCTTGGCTGAGATCTCATATATACAGATTTTATCAGTTGCATCTTAATTATATAATTTATTGGCTAAAGACAGTACTGGATATCTTCCCTGCCCTCTGTCCCTTGGTGATAGTCGCTTTCTGTTGCTCTGTCCTACCTTATTATAGCTGAGGTCTCATATATACAGATGTTATCAGTTGCATCTTAACTACATAATTTGTTGGCTATATCGTACTGATATCTTCACTGTCCTCTGTCCCTTGCTATAGTCGCTTTCTGTCGCTATGTCCTACCTTTTCTGAGATCTCGTATATACAAATTTTATCAGTTGCATCTAATTGCATAATTTGTTGGCTAAAGATCGTAAGCCTACTGAATATATTTCCTGCCCTCTGTCCCTCGCTCGTCGCTTTCTGTCGCACTGTGATGTCCCACCTTGGCTGAGTTCTCATAAATAGAGATTTTATCAGTTGCATCTTAACTACACAATTAGCAAAGTTGGCGAGTTTGGGGGGACCAGAATTTTGTCTTTAGACGGAATAAGAAGTGGACATTTCTCTTCAATATAAATTAGTAATATAAATTATTAATAGTACAGTTTTAAAATTAAAATGAGTCAAATTTCAGCTTTAGGCCGGGGTATAGGATAGGAAAGGAAATCAGGTTTTATATAACGGCGTCGTAATTGACAAGCCTTCACCACCGCTGGGGAGCGCCTGAGGCAGACATTTTCGTTTTCAAATTTCTGCACTGGCCGGGGTTTGAATCCCGGATCTCGCAGTCTAATGGCCGTGAACGTTACCACTCGACTACGGCGACACCGCAATGTCATTGCACAAGCTATTTCAAGAGAACGGTCTGTTTTATTATGTCGACTGCATGTGGACAATCACAGGAGAGGGGTCAGGGATCGGTCTCACTTTGACCGATTTTTCTGTGGACGTCATAAATGGATGACCTGGATGACCCCTTACTTGAGTCAGTCTCATGCCAGCACTTAACAGCGTCCCCGGTGGTGAGTTGGAGTTGGCCTACAGTACATATTTATAAGAACTAATATATCGAACGAAAATAGATATAATACATAAAAAATTAAAAACATATCTGTCAGACTTGATTATATAGAAATTCAAAATAATGATGAGGCTGATCGCAAACTGTTCAATATGGTGCAGTGAAAAAACTGTTTTGGGGGTAAATATATATATATACATTTATATATATATATACATTTATATATATATATACATGTATAATTGTATATATATACATGTATATATATATACATAGGGGCCTATATATATATATATATAATGTGAGGGAAAGTTGTCTCTACACGTTATAGGTAACCTGTGAAAGTTTCATTGAGATTGCATGTGCATGATAGATCGTGAGGGTCCTCATGACCGAGCTTTAAATTGGGGGGTCGTCACAGGAAATTTGCAACTTTGCATTTTGTGCGATGTTTGAGCTGATGTACTTTTGGATATACATGAGGTATCCAAAAAATAATTGATAATAGGATAGAATTGATCCTGGATATTCTAGCAATACATAAAAAAAGCTTTGTGATGAAAACTTCCGGAGGTATAATTCACCAAAGTAGGCCTAAAATCGAAAAATAGCCAAAGCCTACCATGTTTGTTTAATGGCTATTGTTTAATTTTATTTCATTCATTCATTCTGGCAATTTCTATAGCGCCCCTTCAAGTCCTCTACAACTCAGAGGCGCTCCCGACTACAGCACGGATACTGCATCGGAGTTTCAGTAAATTTTAAAGCAACATCCTGTCTAAGTGAATAAATCATAACGGGGCATCTGAACTATACGCAAATTTTACATTAACATACATGTAACATAACATAGCAAGGGTTTTAAGTGGTTCAGAAGACCCGTAGTCTGTGTTAAAACCACTACTAGAATCCAAAGCATCCCTTCTAATGTTTAGATAGGTCTATTAGAATTAGAATAGACCAATCAATATGTAGGGGCCTAGTAAATTGAAAAACAGCAGACTTTAGAAAGAAAACTCAGCATACGCTTGTGTCGTATGGATGAGACTGCTAAAGAAGTCCGTTTATCTAGGCATTATTGATGAATCAATCAATACGGCCCTGTGCTACAGGTGAGCGTAGAACCGCCAGGGCATGGGGTGCTAGGGGAGGAGCAATTAATGATGCCCGACCAACCAAAATGGACCAAACCCCAGGGGTCATTTTCAACGGCCCAGCGAAAGTAGACGGAGGAAGAGATAGGACAGGAAGAACATGATGATCAGGATGGCTCTTAGCATAAAAGTACTTCGCGTTCGGACTGAATTCGTAGTTTATTCACTTTCGGTGATTCGACGATTTTTGCCAGTACTGTCATCGGCTAATCAATATCGACTTATCAAACGTTTCGTAGGAAACTGCTTTCGGTGATTCAGCTGAATTTCAGTTCAACCGTTTTCAGCACTTCAAAGCTTTAGACTACGCACAGGTAAGCCATATATATTAATCTATTGATTGATTCATTCAAGCTATTTCTATAGCGCCTCTTCGAGACCACTACTATTCAGAGGCGCTCCGGACACAGCACGGCTACTGTGTCGCAGTTTCACGCCGAAGCGCCATAGACAATTGCGAGTGAAGGATTTGCCCAAGGTCTCTACCTGGCGGCTAGAGCGGGATGCAAACCCGCGATCCATCGGACGAATGGCGCCATTTCTACCAATGAGCCACCACGCCCCATGCGTGTAATTTATGTAATCTTTGTCCCTTCCCTAATAATTTTACCGACCCAGTCAAAACTTATCTACCGCTCTCATACCGATTCCTGACTCACCAGCCCTCAACTTTACCACACCATTTTCGCCCAAAACGAAACCCGCCTCCACAGCTAATCGGCTCCTCTATTAACTGAGTACAGTTAGTGTACTCATCATAGCTCCTGTGACCAGGGGCGTAGTTGGAGTCTTGGAGCAAAAATTGTCAACCTCATCATTTTCAGAATTGCACATATGTCCGTGTCTAAATGTCTGTATCTTTCTCCATCTCGCTTTCTCTCCTTTCCAATATCTTTCTATCTCTTCCCATTCTCTCTCCTCGCTCTATCTGTCTGTCTGTCTGTCTGTCTATCTGTCTCTATGTCTCTGTATGTCTATGTATGTCTCTGTATGTCTCTCTGTTTCTGTCTCTGTCTGTCTGTCTCGCTCTGTCTCTCTGTCTGTCTATCTGTCCCTATGTCTCTGTCTTCTCTCTGTTTCTGTCTCTGTCTGTCTCTCAATGTCTCTTTGACTATAGAGGGGTAGGTGGAGGCTTGGAGTAACAAAATGCTCAACCTCATTTTTTAACATTGCAGAATTTTTGTACCTGGCGTATACTAAGTCTGTGTCTCTATGTCGGTATCTTTCTCTTGCTCGCCGTCAACCTCGTTTTCAGAATTGCATATAATGTCCGTGTCTAAATGTCTGTATCTTTCTCCATCTCGCTTTCTCCCCTTCCCAATATATTTCTATCTTTTCTCATTCTCTCTCCTCGCTCTGTATGTCTTTCTATCTCTCTCTATGTCTCTGTATGTCTCTGTATGTCTCTCTGTTTCTGTCTCGGTCTGTCTGTCTCTCAATGTCTCTCTGACTATAGGGGGCGTAGTTGGAGGCTTGGAGCAACAAAATGTTCAACCTCATTATTTTAACATTGCAGAATTGTGTGTACCTGGCGTATACTAAGTCTGTGTATCTCTGTCGGTATTTTTCTCTAGCTCGCCGTCAACCTCATTTTCAGAATTGCATATATGTCAGTGTCTAAATGTCTGTATCTTTCTCCATCTCGCTTTCTCTCCTTCCCAATATCTTTCTATCTCTTCTCATTCTCTGACCTCGCTCTGTCTCTCTGTCTGTCTCTCTGTCTCTATGTCTCTGTCTTCTCTCTGTTTCTGTCTCTGTCTGTCTGTCTCTCAATGTCTCTTTGACTATAGGGGGCGAAGGTGGAGGCTTGGAGCAACAAACTGCTCAACCTCATTTTTTAACATTGCATAATTTTTTGCACCTGGCGTATACTAAGTCTGTGTCTCTATGTCTGTATCTTTCTCTAGCCCGCCGTCAACCTCATTTTCAGAATTGCATATATGTCCGTGTCTAAATGTTTGTATCTTTATCCATCTCGCTTTCTCTCCTTACCAATATCTTTCTATCTTTCTTCTCATTCTCTCTCCTCGCTCTGTCTCTCTGTCTGTCTGTCTGTCTATCTGACTCTATGTCTGGACAGTGGAAAAAATCGTTTATATTCTGTATGTATTTCTTAATACAAATTGTTTGAACTTGAACATGAAGTATTCTTTGTGCTTTTAAGTATGCGTGTGTATGTATGTATGTATGTATGTATGTATGTATGTATGTATGTATGTATGCATGCATGCATGCATGTATGTATGCATGTATGTATGTATGTATGTATGTATGTATGTATGTATGTATGCATGTATGTATGTATGTATGCATGTATGTATGCATGCATGCATGTATGTATGTATGTATGTATTAGGGTGGCTCAGAAAATGAAGGTTGTTGTCTACTTAACTCTAAACGTCTCATTTATGTTCCAAATAAATAAATAAAATTTTCTGCAAAGTTTCCGATTTTTAGGATGATGTTTATGGGTGCCTTATGACAAGTTCAGTTTTACATAGGGATGTACTATTCGTATAATGCTTAGAATTGCTAAAACGTCGACACATTGTATTCACTGGCTCACAATGTCTACTCTCTAGTAGTAAATATATTGCTGACTATAAGTACAATAACTATGTGTAATCAGCAACTAATTAAACAATTAATAAAGTTCTGACAAATATGTGTGTAGTTTTCAGATGTTAGTCGAACGTTTAACCTGCAGTTAAAAGACTTTCCACTGTTGAACCCTAATGTCTAGCATATGAGTTTGGCATCAAAAGTGGAGTTCTTTTGAGTCTGGGAACAAATTTCCAAGCTCAACAACCTCTTGAAGGAAATAGTTGGAAGAAGTTTCTGCAATAAACAATGAGTTATGCATGACAGTGAAATTTGTTTCAAAGTCTCCAGCTCTCAGATTTACTGTTTGTCTGTCTCCCTCTGTCTGTATTTCTATTAATATATCACATTGCTATTGTAGGTGTCTGTTCAGTCGACTTGGCGTACAGTATCATTGCAGGCAATAGTGTATGTAGAAAATGAAGAAAGCCACAGCCTTCGCTAAGGTAATTGAAAGGTTATAGAATTATTTAAGCATGCAGTCATAATTCCAAGTAGGAGAGTCAGTCTCGTGTGAATACATGCGACAGGGAGAAGAGTCCAAAACATGTTTTCCGATTATGTCATCTTATACTATAAAGCGAAGAGTTTATGTATTTGTTTGTTTGTTTGTTTGTTCTCTCTGTCTGATAACAAGCTCACGAACCGTAATCGTAATCGTAATCGTAAACTCAAAACTTCAAAAGCGCTACTCAAAAGCCAAGCGCACCAGGGCACCAGCTTATTCACGAGCGCTGCGACGAATCAAAGGGGGGTTTCCAAAGGGGGTCAAGAGAAGCTCAGGTCCGAATTCCAGAGTACCAGGAGGGGACAGAGTAGCTTAACGCTTAACGTAGGCACATAAAATTGGCAACGAGTGCAGAGTTAATTTTTCGTGGAGCAGTGAGCATATTTTTAACTTCCTACGTTTTGTAATTCAAAAGTTACGAGTTTTTTTAAAGAACGAACTGAAAAAAAATTTAGCGTACGCAACGAGAAATCAAATTACACGCGTCATTATTCACGCTACGTCACTGAGGGCGGGGCTAAAATGCTAATCAGGCGCTTTCGAAATAATGACACTGCATGGAGCGTTTCGAAAATACTGGCGCGGAACGAAGTTCCGAGTAACAAACTCAAAAGCTACAATGATAAGTCCGCGTGAGATCTGCAAAATTCTTCTAACTCCCCGGGCGTAAGCCGGGTAAAAATACTAGTAAAATATAAAGTTTTGATTGAATGACTGAGTGAAATCTTATTTCCAGCAATAATGACACACATTTCCTTTATTTAATTGCAGGTATACCAATGCGGCGAGGAGATCAAGGCAAAATGGACCAACGGAAAATTCTATTCCGCTAAAATCTTAAAACCATGTGAAGGTCGGATTGACATTGACTATTCTATAAATTTAATTTCTGAATTTGTTCGATAACAACTTATGGTCTTGGAGGCCATTTCATAGAAAAGACAATAGCATGTATGTATGCACTTGCAAATCCAGGGGGCCAAAACGCCATGGCCCCCAGTCCCCAAACTCCCCATCCATGTTGGCTATGGACTTTCGCCGCCCCTTCCCAGAGGAAATGAAAATGATTATAGTGTAAATGTTCCCAATTAGAGTGTTATGCGCCCCATCCATGTTTCGCGATGGACTTTGCTCCCCCCTCCGAGAAAGGACAAATTATGGTTGTGGTGTAAAGTTTGCCAAGTTGGTCAATGAGTAAATGATTAAAAAGAAAAAAGGTCATCGTGATAAATGATTTTATAATAGCTGGAGTTATTTTAGCAGCCATTTTTTCACCTAATGTAGCAAAATAAGCGTTAAAGGTGTTAGCAATGCTCAGTGGATCCTCTACTAAGTTGCCATTGATGCGTAAGGGGGTGCTTCTCTTATA
>Ga0081606_1000827_pt1 | contig 11035 bp, 6 predicted proteins | sample EareggfetidaYelm_FD_71127 | JGI IMG/M metagenome (GOLD analysis project Ga0081606, IMG submission 71127) | Earthworm egg capsule microbial community from the University of Washington, USA - E. fetida Yelm (SPADES assembly) (version 2) | ecosystem: Host-associated > Annelida > Reproductive system...
CTTCGCGGCATACATGGTCATCAACGTTGACGAGGATGCCCGTCACGCCGATCTGCCCGGTTTGGAAAATGAGCTGCGGCTCGAAATTAAGACCCTTGGCGACCAGCGCGACGCTCGGATCGCTGAGCTCATGGCCCGTAAGGAAGCCGACCTGGAGGCTCTCGAGAGCGAGGGTGCCAAAAACGATCAGAAGAAGCGAGCCGAGGCGTCCGCGGACAAGGAGATGGCCGGGGTTCGGAAGTCGGCAGACGAACAGATCGCGCACCTTGAACGGGTGTGGGAGGACTTCCGCAGTCTGAAGGTCGGTGAACTGAAGGCAGAAGACGCGGTCTTCCACGAAATTCAAGACCGCTACAGCATGTACTTCGATGCCTATATGGGTGCTGAGGCGATTAAACGTCGGCTGGAGGCCTTTGACCTTGTCACCGAATCAGCAAATCTGCACACTCAGATTGCCGAGGGTAAGGGACAGCGGAAAATCCGGGCCATCAAGCGTCTTCGGGTTGTGAACTCATTCCTCACAACGGGTGCCTCACCCGCCGCGATGGTGCTTGACGCCGTGCCGGTTATTCCGCCGGAGCTGCGCCCCATGGTGCAGCTTGACGGTGGCCGGTTCGCGACATCCGACCTCAATGACCTGTACCGCCGCGTCATCAACCGCAATAACCGGTTACGCCGTCTGCTCGACCTCGGCGCCCCCGAGATCATTGTGAACAATGAAAAGCGGATGCTGCAGGAAGCCGTTGACGCGCTCTTTGACAACGGTCGTCGCGGACGTCCGGTGACGGGCACCGGAAACCGTGCCCTCAAGTCGCTCAGTGACATGCTCAAGGGAAAGCAGGGTCGGTTCCGCCAGAACCTGCTCGGGAAGCGTGTTGACTACTCAGGCCGTTCGGTCATCGTTGTCGGTCCGCAGCTCAAGCTGCACCAGTGTGGCTTGCCGAAGCAGATGGCGCTGGAACTCTTCAAGCCGTTCGTTATCAAGCGGCTTATCGATCTCGGTCACGCGCAGAACATTAAGTCTGCCAAGCGGATGGTGGAACGGTTCAGCGCCTACGTGTGGGATGTCCTGGAAGTGATCATTCGGGAGCGTCCGGTGTTGCTCAACCGCGCGCCGACGCTGCACCGTCTCGGTATCCAGGCCTTTGAGCCACAGCTCGTGGAGGGCAAGGCGATTCAGCTGCACCCGCTCGTGTGCGCCGCGTTCAACGCTGACTTTGACGGTGACCAGATGGCGGTGCATCTTCCCCTGTCTGTTGAAGCCCAGGCTGAGGCGCGCCTGCTTATGCTCGCGTCAAACAATATCCTCAAGCCCTCGGATGGCCGTCCGGTGACGTTGCCAACCCAGGACATGATCATTGGTCTGCACCACCTCACCACTCTCACGGAGGGTGCTGCGGGTGAGGGGCGCGCGTTCTCATCGGTCGCGGAGGCGATTCTCGCGTTTGACCAGAACCGACCGGGCGCGAAGATGCTCGACCTCAACGCCAAGGTCAAGATCCGGATGTCCGGTCTGCACTTCGCCGAGGGGCAGACGCCGGAGGGATTCAGCGAAGACAAGCCGTTCCTGCTAGAGACCACTCTCGGTCGTGCGCTTTTCAACGAGACGCTGCCGGTTGACTACCCGTTTGTCAACGAGCAGTGTGGCAAACCCCAGATCTCCGAGCTGGTCAATGACCTCGCAGAGCGCTACCCGAAGACAGAGGTGGCGGCAACGCTCGACCGCATCAAGGATGCCGGCTTCCGCTGGGCAACCCGGTCCGGTGTGACCGTTGCGCTCTCGGACATCCTGACCCCACCGAACAAGGGTGAGATTGTTTCTCGCTACGAGAAGCAGGCTGTCAAGGTGCAGGCCGACTACGAGAAGGGCTTCCTAGACGATAAGGAGCGCCGCCAGGAACTCATTTCGATTTGGACGAAGGCAACGGACGAGGTTGCACAGGCGATGCAGGCGAACTTCCCGGCCGACAACACGATCAACCGAATGGTGACCTCTGGTGCTCGTGGTAACTGGCTGCAGGTGCGAAACATTGCCGGTATGCGTGGTCTGGTGTCTGATCCGAAGGGTGACATCATCCCGCGTCCGATTATTTCGTCGTACCGCGAGGGACTCTCGGTTGCCGAGTACTTCATTGCGACCCACGGTGCCCGTAAGGGTCTGGCCGACACCGCCCTGCGCACCGCAGACTCGGGGTACCTCACTCGTCGTCTCGTGGATGTCTCGCAGGATGTCATCATTCGGGAAGACGACTGTGGCACGAACAAAGGTCTCGACTTCACGATTGCCGTTGCGGATGCGAAAACAGGTGATCTGGTTCGTGACGCCAACGTGGAAAACGGTGTTTATGCGCGTAGCCTGGCCGCCGACGTCGTTGACGCGAAGGGCAGGGTTATTGCGACGGCCGGATCCGATGTGGGTGATGTGCTCATCAACGAGTTCATCGCGGCAGGTGTTGAGTCGATTAAGGTTCGCTCGGTGCTCAGTTGTGAGTCGGCTATCGGTGTCTGTGCGCAGTGCTACGGTCGTTCGCTCGCGACCGGCAAGCTCGTTGACATTGGTGAGGCTGTCGGCATTATCGCCGCACAGTCGATTGGTGAACCGGGTACACAGCTCACAATGCGTACGTTCCACACGGGTGGGTCGGCATCGGCCGACGACATCACGCAGGGCTTGCCGCGTGTGCAGGAACTCTTCGAGGCTCGCACTCCGAAGGGTGCCTCGCCGATCGTTGAGGCTGCCGGACGAATCACCATTGATGAGACAGAACGGCAGCGCCGGGTCATCCTCACCCCTGACAGTGGTGATGAACCGATCACCTACAACGTGCTCAAGCGTTCAACCCTGCTCGTCGAAGACGGTCAGCACGTTGAACTCGGCGACCAGCTCATTGTCGGCACTATCGATCCGAAAGAAGTGCTTCGGGTGAAGGGTGTGCGTGAGGTGCAGAAGCACCTCGTGAACGGTGTTCAGGGTGTTTACCGTTCGCAGGGTGTGCCGATTCACGATAAGCACATTGAGGTTATCGTTCGGCAGATGCTCCGTAAGGTGACGGTGGTTGACCACGGTGGTACTAGTCTGCTTCCGGGTGAGCTCATTGACCGGCTGCGGTACAACGAGATCAACCGTGCCGCGCTCACCGAGGGCAAGCAGACGGCGTCAGCGCGACAGGAGGTCATGGGTATTACCAAGGCGTCTCTTGCGACTGAGTCGTGGCTGTCGGCGGCCTCTTTCCAGGAGACAACCCGGGTGCTCACGCAGGCTGCAATGGAGGGTCGCTCTGATCCGCTTGTCGGCCTCAAGGAAAACGTCATCATTGGAAAGCTCATTCCTGCGGGTACCGGCCTCGGCAGGTACCGAAATGTTACCGTTGAGCCGACTGACGAGGCAGTGAATGAGCGCTACCCGAACCGGTTATTTGGTGTTGACTCCTCGTTTTCTGAGAGCGACCTGAGCTTCGTGGACTTCGACGCGTATTCGACCGACGGGTTCACACCGGGAACATACAACTAAGAATCGGATGGCCCCGAGCCCGGTTGCTCGGGGCCATCCTTGTTCTCTTCTGCCCCACAGCAGGGGTCGATCCTGCCGATGGTTGATGTGTATGCCACTGCAGGAATATTAGCTGCTTCGCTTGCGCTATCGGAATAGGTGCCCGGTTGTTGTCTCGTCGTTCACCAAGATTGTGATGGATGCCGGGGTTCCCGGCACGCCGGGACAACCTCTGCCTACACAGGGGAATCAGGTCACACGCGGTAGAGTAAACCGAATTCGACGTGATTCGGTAAGGAGCACCACGGTATGAGTACTTCGGAACCCGGGCAGCAGTCACCCGCTGATACTGGTTCGGCGCATCCCGCCGGTTCGGTGGATGGCACACTGCCATCACCGCTGACCGGAGAGACAGCACCCGTCACTGACCGTGCGCCGTTGGCTAAAGATCTGTCGGCACCCGGAATAACCCACGGTCACACCTGGGTCGATGACGACGAGGATCTGGGCGAGTACGTGCCGGGGCAATACAGCGACGAACCGGACGAGGGCTCATCCACTGCTGGTCGCACCGGAGGTGTTCCGACTCTCGCTGCACCGCAGGTGGCACCGGAGGTGATGCCGCGGGTGATGCCGAGCCTGATGCCGCAGCTGGTTCCGGATGCGACACCGCAGACCGTGTATGTGCGCGCCCCCGAGCCTCCGAAACCTCGTAGTAATCGCGCTTTTGGTATTCTCGTGGCATTCGTGGGTACCCTGGTGTTTGCGGTCATTCTCGCGGGGGTGTTCTACGGGATCTACAGGTTGTTTCTTGCTGGTAGCGTCGGCATCCAGCGTATTCCAGTTATGGAATATATAGCTCGGCCCGACTGCTGGGTGCCGGTTGTTGGGTTCTTTCTAGGCTCTGCTCTCACCGCGACCATCGTTAATCGTGGTTCTTGGTGGTTCCACGCGGTGTTGGGAATTCTGGTTGCCGTGATCGTGTACTTCGCCTATGTCGGTGGTGCCATGCTGGCAGCCTCGGCATGGACCATGAACGCAGGTGACGTGTTCTTCCGAGATGTCTGGATTGACCCGCGCGGGTTCATCGCGGCGATTCTTGCGCGTGAAGTGCCGATCTGGCTCAGCGCCTGGACGGCCTCACGCGGGCGGAAGATCAGTGCCCGCAACCAGGATGCGCTCAAGGCATACGAAGACGACATGAGGACGCTGACATCGAACCACCCGTAGGAGTGGGCGTGGGCTCACGAAGCGCCCGCTGCACCTTGCGCTCCTCATCGAACTGGGCGTGGGCTCTCGTGCGAGGTGAGTGATCGATTACGCTGCCCGACAGCGTGACGGCGAGGGTTGTCACCGTAGCCCGCCGAGGGGCGCGCAAGCTGCATCGTGATCGGGCCACCGGTGGCCGCCCGATCGCAGTATCGTGGCACGGTGGAAGGTTCCCTGGAAAATCACGTGAGTCGTGAGGTTGACCTGTGGCTCGCGTGGTTATTGCGGTGGCGTCCGAAGACGCATCGGGGACGCCCGCGTGTGTGCCGTCGCTGCGTCGGGTCGCCGTTGCTTGCCGCCGCGGGTCTTGATCAGGATGCCCCGCACGATGTGCAGCACTCACTCACCATGCGGCTCAAGGCAATCGTGGACACAGCCGTCGACGACTACACGGCCCGTAACCTCCCGAATCTTGATCGGGAGATCCGGCTCGCCGAGGAGCGCAAAGCCCGCCGGGCCTATCGCGCCGACGAGGGGCTCGATCCGGAGTTTCGAGGAATGGAGCTCGATCCCGAGCCGGTGGCAGACCATCCGTTTCTTTTCACGCTTGCGGGTTTCGATGAGGCGACCGCGTCAGCAGAGCCGCAGCCGGAGGCGCGCCCGTTTACGCCCCTCGAGAAGGAAGCACTACGGGACGAGATCCGGCTCGCGGATGAGTTTGCCAAGCAGGTCGGTCGGCGCGCCTGTGTGGAACTCACCCGTCACCGTTCGCGGATTCGGACGGCGGTTGACACTCTCGTTGAACCGCACATCGCGGACATGCTTGCCGAGTTAGAGCGGGAGCTTAGTACACCCGGTTGGTTTGATGTGTGAGTGATGCTGCGGGCATCTGTCAGCCCCTGCACCTCGCTGTCGGTCACCGACGACCGAGCATTTCCGCGATGACGCGCACGACCCACCCTCATTGGGCTGGTGGCCATCTGTGTGGTCGCGGGAGATCACGGGGGTGTTGTCACGTCTGAACACTGCAAGTCCCTGGGTTTGTGCTGTATCATCACGGCCTGTACGGGTTGACTTTGCGGTCCTGCGGGGGTCGTAATAAACGGGACGATGGGACTCTTGTGCTCCTGCTTTCTTCTTTCCTCGCTTTCCCCTTTCCGCCTGTACCTCACGGGTGCGGGTAGCACAACCGGCCGTGGAGCGGGTTGTTGACTCCCGGAGCCTGCACCTCGCGGGTGCGGGGAGCACTGACAGCAACCGCATACGCGCGACCCTACCCGCCGCTGCACCTCGCGGGTGCGGGGAGCACTGTGACGCCGCCGCGTTTTGTCGCAAGAAACGGTAACCAAGACCATCCGGGTCGTTCCGGTGCATCCATCGCTGTCACTTGCCACGAAGACAACCGCGGGCAATAAAACGGTAGGTGACACGATTTCCTACACGTTTAATGTTATTAGTACGGGCGATGTTGTTCTGAGAGATATTCCGTATCGTGGAAACATTGACCGTGGCATCGGGTTCGGCGCTGACAAGTATCGTGTGCCCCGCCGATAAGCAGCCGTTGGTTCCCGGGGGCGTGCTTACATGCACCGGCGATCCCTATAAAGTAACGAAGACTGATCTGGCGCGCGGCCGCATTGAGAAAAGTGCGGTTGCGGTTGGAAAGCCACCGGTCTCGCCCGGTGGAATAGTTCCCAGCTCGGTCGAATCGGGTGCCTCGAGTGTGTCTGTCCCGGTGGTGAAGTCTGCTGCGCCAAAACTAGCCTAGGCAGGAGTCAGTCCGTTTATTCCGTTTGGCGGTGCCGGATTACCGCTTCTTCTTGGTGCCTGCCTATTCGCTTCTACCGCCTCTCGCCGACTCGGTCGCACGAGTCTGCAGAGCAGTACGCGGCGTTAGTGTCCGTCTGAAACTCCCCCTGCATTTTGCAGACATCCTTGCGGGCTCTGTGCCCTGATCGGGTTTCTCGAAACTCCCCCTGCATTTTGCAGACATACTGTATAAACCTCGTCGCGTTTGCCTATCCGCCCGACTACCACTAGAGTTGGGCGAGTGCGTGCTTTAGCCGCGCGCTCTGTCGGGCCACATGCCGGTGCCGTGGAGCGAGTGGCGCACCGCGCGCACTGGATGCATTGCACCCAGGGCATCCTGCCCCCACGGCATACCCACACACAACGGCTCCGCGCGTCGGCGGACTCAGTGGGTCTGATGTGATCACCATCACGCTGTCACCGTGCAGCACAATCAAGGAGAAACGCAGTGCCAACTATTCAACAGTTGGTCCGCAAGGGTCGAGCGCCCAAGGTCACAAAGACCAAGGCGCCCGCTCTGAAGGCCAACCCCCAGCAGCGTGGCGTGTGCACCCGTGTGTACACCACGACTCCGAAGAAGCCGAACTCAGCCCTGCGCAAGGTGGCTCGTGTGAAGCTCTCCAACGGCACCGAGGTTACCGCTTACATTCCCGGCGAAGGCCACAATCTACAGGAGCACTCGATGGTGCTCGTCCGTGGTGGGCGTGTGAAAGATCTCCCGGGTGTTCGCTACAAGATTATCCGCGGTGCGCTCGACACCCAGGCCGTCAAAAACCGCAAGCAGGCACGCAGTCGCTACGGTGCGAAGATGGAGAAGAAGTAATGCCCCGTAAAGGCCCCGCCCCCAGACGACCCGTCATCGCGGACCCGGTATACGGTTCGCCCGTTGTTAGCCAACTCGTCAACAAGATTCTTGTTGACGGTAAGAAAGACCTCGCGCAGCGCATCGTGTACGACGCGCTCGAGAGCGTCACGACCAAATCCGGGCAGGACGCCGTCGCCACGCTAAAAAAGGCACTTGACAATGTGCGCCCAACACTGGAAGTACGCTCACGGCGGGTCGGTGGCTCCACCTACCAGGTGCCGGTTGATGTCAAACCACACCGCGCCAACACCCTTGCGCTGCGCTGGCTCACCAGCTATGCAAAAAATCGCCGCGAGAAGACGATGACCGAGCGGCTCACCAACGAGATCCTGGACGCATCCAACGGTCTCGGTGCAGCGGTGAAGCGCCGTGAAGACACTCACAAGATGGCCGAGTCGAACCGGGCCTTCGCACACTACCGCTGGTAATACCTCGGGTGGATGTCGCGACCACGGTTGCGACATCCACCGCCCTTATTCTCATTTTCCTATCCTGACCCTCCCGGAGGAACTCCCGTGGCACAAGACGTGCTCGACGACCTGAACAAGGTTCGCAATATTGGCATCATGGCGCACATTGACGCCGGTAAGACCACCACCACGGAGCGCATCCTTTTTTACACAGGTGTCAACCACAAGATCGGTGAAACCCACGACGGGGCATCCACGACCGACTGGATGGAACAGGAAAAAGAGCGCGGTATCACGATCACCTCGGCCGCCGTGACCTGCTTCTGGAATAAGAACCAGATCAATATCATTGACACCCCCGGGCACGTCGATTTCACCGTCGAGGTGGAGCGTTCGCTCCGTGTGCTCGACGGGGCCGTTGCCGTGTTTGACGGCAAGGAAGGTGTTGAGCCGCAGTCCGAAACGGTGTGGCGACAAGCCGATAAATACAACGTTCCGCGTATTTGCTTCATCAATAAAATGGACAAGCTCGGCGCTGACTTTTATTTCACGGTGGACACAATCATCGGTCGCCTCGGGGCAAAACCCCTCGTCATTCAGCTGCCCATCGGAACGGAGAGCACGTTTCTCGGCGTTATTGACCTCGTCGAAATGCGAGCGCTGGTGTGGCCCGGTGATGCCAAGGGAGACGTGACGATGGGGGCCAAGTACGAGGTGCAGGAGATTCCCGCCGAGCTCACAGAGCGGGCCAACGAGTACCGGCATGCTCTGCTAGAAACCGTTGCTGAGAGCGACGACGCACTGCTGGAGAAGTACTTCGCGGGCGAGGAAATTACCGTCGCTGAGGTCAAGGGTGCCATTCGCAAGATGACAGTGTCCTCCTCGATTTACCCCGTCCTGTGCGGTTCGGCGTTCAAAAACCGCGGAGTGCAGCCCATGCTTGATGCGGTCGTTGACTACCTGCCATCACCGCTGGATGTCCCGGACACCGAGGGCACCGACCCCCGTGACGAGACAAAGATCCTTGTCCGCCGTCCCGACGCCAAGGATCACTTTGCCGCGCTTGCATTCAAGGTCGCTGTGCACCCGTTCTTTGGTCGCCTCACCTACATTCGCGTCTACTCGGGGCACCTCGATTCGGGCAGCCAGGTTACCAACTCGACCAAGGGCAAGAAAGAGCGCATCGGGAAGATCTTCCAGATGCACGCCAACAAAGAGAACCCGGTTGACTCGGTGACCGCGGGTAACATTTACGCCGTCATCGGCCTGAAAGACACAACAACGGGTGACACGCTGTGCGACCCCGACCACACCGTTGTGCTCGAATCGATGACCTTCCCCGAGCCGGTCATTGAGGTTGCCATTGAGCCGAAGACGAAGGCTGACCAGGAGAAGCTCGGCACAGCCATCCAGAAGCTTGCCGAAGAGGATCCGACCTTCCGCACCGAGCTCAACCCGGAGACGGGACAGACGGTCATCAAGGGAATGGGCGAGCTTCACCTCGACATCCTCGTCGATCGCATGAAGCGCGAATTCAACGTCGAAGCCAACGTCGGTAAGCCGCAGGTAGCCTACCGCGAGACGATCCGCCGCGCTGTTGAGAAACACGACTACACCCACAAGAAGCAGACAGGTGGCTCGGGTCAGTTTGCAAAGATCCAGTTCGGACTTGAGCCGCTGGAGGTCACGACCGAAAAGACATACGAGTTCGAGAACAAGGTCACCGGCGGTCGCATTCCGCGCGAATACATTCCCTCGGTTGATCAGGGTTTCCAAGACGCCATGCAGTACGGTGTGCTTGCCGGCTACCCGCTCGTCGGTGTGAAAGCCATCCTGCTCGACGGTGCCGCGCACGATGTGGACTCCTCGGAGATGGCGTTCAAGATTGCCGGATCAATGGGATTCAAAGAAGCTGCGAGGAAGGCGAACCCCGTCATTCTCGAACCACTGATGGCCGTCGAAGTGCGCACTCCGGAGGAGTACATGGGTGACGTCATTGGTGACCTGAACTCGCGTCGCGGTCAGATCCAGTCGATGGAGGAGGCCGCGGGCGTGAAGGTCGTGCGCGCGCACGTCCCGCTCTCGGAAATGTTTGGTTACATCGGTGACCTGCGGTCAAAGACCTCGGGTCGTGCGGTGTACTCAATGGAGTTCGAGAGTTACGCGGAAGTCCCGAAGGCTGTGGCCGAGGAGATCGTCCAAAAGAACAAGGGCGAATAGCCGTGCACGCACAATCTGCCCGTATCGCGTAACATAACAACACAAACCGTAAGTTCCCCGAGCGCAATCCAGTGCCCGGGATACCTACACGAGTCCTGAGGAGGACCCAGTGGCTAAGGCCAAGTTCGAGCGGACCAAGCCGCACGTCAATATCGGAACAATCGGTCACGTCGACCACGGCAAGACCACGCTCACCGCGGCGATCTCGAAGGTGCTTGCCGACAAGTATCCATCGAGCACCAACGTGCAGCGTGACTTTGCGTCGATTGACTCGGCTCCGGAGGAGCGCCAGCGCGGTATCACGATCAACATTTCACACGTTGAGTACGAGACCCCCAAGCGCCACTATGCACACGTTGACGCTCCTGGCCACGCCGACTACATCAAGAACATGATCACCGGTGCTGCCCAGATGGACGGTGCGATCCTCGTGGTTGCGGCGACCGACGGCCCCATGGCCCAGACGCGTGAGCACGTGCTGCTCGCCAAGCAGGTCGGTGTCCCCTACCTGCTCGTTGCCCTCAACAAGAGTGACATGGTTGACGACGAGGAAATTCTCGAGCTCGTTGAGCTTGAGGTGCGCGAGTTGCTTTCCAGCCAGGGCTTTGACGGTGATAACGCACCCGTTGTGCGTGTGTCCGGTCTCAAGGCGCTCGAGGGGGATGCCGCGTGGACCGAGTCGCTTGTTAAGCTCATGGAAGCCGTGGACGAGTCGATTCCCGACCCGGTGCGCGACAAGGACAAGCCGTTCCTCATGCCGATCGAGGATGTCTTCACGATCACCGGCCGGGGCACCGTTGTCACGGGCCGCGCCGAGCGTGGCACGCTGAAGCTTAACTCTGAGGTCGAGATCGTCGGAATCCGTCCGACCCAGAAGACCACGGTCACGGGTATCGAGATGTTCCACAAGCAGCTCGACGAGGCATGGGCCGGCGAGAACTGTGGTCTCCTGCTCCGTGGCACCAAGCGTGAAGACGTGGAGCGTGGCCAGGTTGTCGTTGCCCCCGGTTCGGTCAAGCCTCACACGAGCTT
>Ga0081606_1000828_pt1 | contig 11032 bp, 5 predicted proteins | sample EareggfetidaYelm_FD_71127 | JGI IMG/M metagenome (GOLD analysis project Ga0081606, IMG submission 71127) | Earthworm egg capsule microbial community from the University of Washington, USA - E. fetida Yelm (SPADES assembly) (version 2) | ecosystem: Host-associated > Annelida > Reproductive system...
TGTAAGTCATATCAAGTCAGTGGAGCGGTTTTTGGTCTAGACTGGTCAACACTTGAGCTGAAGCTGGCTAATCTTTAGAGAAGACGAGCAAAGTGTTGCTGTTGTTAATGTTCCTCATACAATTGAGCTCTGACAGGAACATAAACTCAAGTACCAAGATGGCGTGCTCTTTTGAAGTGGCTTGTTCCACTGTAAATATTGTAAATATTCTCCACATTCAATAAGAGTTGAGACAAAGTAGGTTATAAGCCCAGCTCTACTGTGTCCCTGTTCCTTTTCTTTGAAGAATTTACTCGTTTCATGAATTGATAATTATTGATAGCAATAGTTCCTTTTACCTTGCATTTGTCTAGTTGATTGCATGCATTATCTATGAATTATTTTGGCAGTCATGAATTGTAGAGACACATTGTTCATTCTTTCCAATAATTTATGATGATGCAATATACTAACATTGTGTTATGGGAATCGCAAATCATCATTTATGTGCACTAAGGTGTGGCTGGTGCCCCAAGGAGCCATCACTCAATATCCTATGCTTTTACATATCATCTGATTAATTTGAGTGATTTCGCAGTCCACTTAATTATAGTTAATGACTAGAAGCCATCGAAGTCAAGTGTTATAGGGGTCTGGTGGCTCAGTGGATAGGTTTGGTGCCTTGTGTCCATGAGGTCGCAGGTTTGGACCCCACTCTAGCCACTACGTACGGACCTTGGGTAAGTCCTTCACTCGTAGTTGCCTGTATAAAGTGATTTGGCACCCTGCGTGGCTGCCTTGTGGTTAAATTTGAATCCTGTAATAACCTGTTATCATCCGTTCTTACTTTACTTGTAAACATTCTGCGGTATGTCTGATTGTATATTAAACAAAGAATATTTTATATAAGATGTAAGTGCGTTAAAAATCATAAATAAACTGCAAGTCCTGCTGAAAATTTCTTTAAGTAGTATTTTGTAAAATACTTTGTGTGTTTTTTCTTTGGTTTGATACGTTTAATTGTAATTGTAATTGTAAATACGACAAGTTATATAACACCGTTGGTGGCAAGCCACTTCTAGGATGCTTTAAAAACATTACTTAAGGCAAAAGACTTTTTTAATGGAGTCCTCGCATCAGTGTGAGTGCATAGCCTCAGTACTGCTTTGAAAATGTGGACTTGACATTATTATGTATAATGGTATTAATATCTAATAACAGAGATAGACACATACTAGAACCCCTTCAGTAGTTGTCAATTCAGTTAATTTAAGATCAATGTTTGTGCAGCTTGATAATGTTGACCCATTATGATGTTGTCTACCTGCTGAAATGGACCACAGTGCAACTAAGGAAGACAGCTGGAGGAGTTGTCTGTTGTCCATGGCATCCAAGTATTATTTCAAAGTAAAAGTTCATAATTTCTCTGTTAACAAACCCAGTTGGTGATAGTGGAGTTGTAAAGTAGTGACGCCAGGCATGGTGATTGTTTTCTCCCTTTTCAGACTGCAGCTAGAAAAAAACTATTCATCAGATATCAAGTTCTTCCAGTGGCCCTTCATTAGCAACCACCATAACTAGGTGTACTACAAATGTTATCAATTTATCTGCAAATATAGTGGGTTTATGGCCTTCTGAATATGACTGCAAACTAAGACGCGATTTCCAAATCACAATAAATGGGGTCGCTCTAGACGTCTTTAAAATTCTGTCAAAAAAGAATATAGAGAATGTTGTTGTAAACATTTGCACAGCCTGTTCTAATACATTAATGCACACTCTGCATTGATGTATTAGAACTTTCAGCTCACCCATCTCAGATTTTCATGAAATGGGTGAGCTGAAAACTTAAAAAGTTTCTTTTGTTTTGTGACAGAATGACCCTTAAGTAAAAGTACTTTCGTTAGCTTATTTTCTCTTCACTCTTTTTTACTTGCGTTTTAAGTACCATGGAAAATATTGCTGCTTATGGGAGCAAATGTAATAGTATTGCAACTTTAGTTTTCCCTTTGTTTATGAAGAAATGGTGGATTTCATGAAGCGAGTCGCAGCCCTGGACGAAGAGCTGACAGTTGAAGAGCGGAATTTGATCTCGGTGGCGTACAAGAACGTCATTGGTGCACGACGAGCATCGTGGCGAATCCTCAGCAGTCTTGAATCAAAGGAGGAGAGCAAGGGTGACAGTCATGTTGAATTGACCCGGACATACAAGGGTCAGGTGAGTACAGTCCTGAAATAGTGTTTCCTTCTCGCAGGGATGCAATCATTTTTCAGCACAGCGACTTGTTGATTGAGGGCTTGCTTTGTGTTGTATGTAGCATAGTTTCAAGCTCACAGGGAATGTTTTGTGTGCGAAAAAGTTTTCCAGTCACAACTCTAACACCTCTGCTTGAAGCAGCTTGATACTTCAGGACTAGGCATGGGCTATGTCATGTCATCTTGTGGCCATCCATCCTGACATTACCCGGCTGTTGTCTGTATAGGTGCCTTAGTAATTGGACAAATTGGGGTTGGGAACCCATGTCGAGCATGTTCTACAATAGTTGGTTGTGTTGGATCATATGAAATGCATTAGTAAAGTCTATGAGGCAAAGGTGTAGTGGTTGGTTCTTTCATTGGATTTTTCTATGCGTTCTGGGGTTCACAATCTGGTCTTGTTTGCCTCCTTGTGGCCTAAATCCAGCTTGTTGTCTGGGAGGATAACTGCTAGTATTATTGCTCTAATTAATATGGCATCACTATATAAAGACAATGCAATTAGTCAAATGTGCTGAGCAGTTAAACTTGAAGGTCATAGTCAAGGTTCTTATACATTACAGTCTTGAGATGGGAAACCCAAATATACAATGCAAGCTAGTACTGCACTGAATGATCAGAGTCACCTCCAAACAGGTGTCCTAATTCAAATTACAACAAATATGGGCTCAAACCCGGCTCATGCTTCAGACAGTGTATGTGTGTGCGTGTGTATGTTTGTGCACATATGTGATGCAAGGGCTCAAAACCCATCGCTTCCTAAATATTGAGCTAGAGGCTCAAATAGGAGAGAGGGGCTTTTGAGTTTGTAGTTCTTTAATTCAGCTGTTATCTGTTAATTTGCTATAAATTGGAAAGTTGTAGCCCGATTTTAATGCCGTTTGTTTTATTTCATACAGAATAAAGCCTTTCATTGTTCAGAGTAATTAAGTAATGATTGTGGACGATTATGATGACACAAAAAATGCAGTTATTACTTAATTCTATCCTGAGTGACATATCTTTGTATGTGATGTATTGCTTAATTATTTCTGAGTAGGGACTTCAAGTACTGTATAGAAATTGATTGATTAAAGGAAATTAATTCTACTTCTACACCAGTTTGCTAATTTTAAATATTTCAATTTTCTGTTTTTTTCTACTTTTGTTATTTGTTTCATTTCTTACTTGTGAGATTCTTAATGTTTCCCCATACTTTGACTTACACATCTGCCGTCAGCTATTTTGCTACAGTTTCTTCCTATAGACCCCTACTCAGCGGAACTTCGTCCCTTTTGGGTTCTATTTGTTCTTCAATGTTTAATTCATTGCTTTTATTACATGTTAATCAATTTTGTGTTTAAGTCATGCTTTATTGATTGTGATCTATGTGTTCTTTTTTGGGAAGGAATAAAAGATTTGAAGAATTGACATTGTTAGATCACATTCTATAAGGGATTAAACATAGAATCCTATTCTATGACTGTTTCATCAACATCGACTGTTTATTGCTTCACACAGCCAGAAGGTTCCCATGTGCGTTTGGTTAGGTTTGTCATGATGTTATGAGAAGCAGTTTGACGAATGATGGACTCTTTGTTCAGGTGGAGAAGGAGTTGCGAGACATTTGCCACGATGTTCTGGATGTTCTCGAGAAGCATCTCATTCCATCGGCAGGATCTGGCGAGTCAAAGGTCTTCTATTACAAAATGTAGGTTTTGTGCTGTGTTATCTTATATATTGTTCTCTCTAACACTTTTTACGCTCATCTTTTGACTGGAATCGGAAGTAGCCAGCTTGAAGGGGCGCTATAGAAATACTTATAATGAATGAACGAATTATTGTGATTCAAGCATTTATGTAGCATCTCTTTAAGTTATATACTCATTATGTGTTCATTATGTCCTCATATATGCCTTCTTGGAAGTGTGAAATACTTTACAAGAGTAAAAGTGAGTCTTTTGTTGGTAATAATTGATTAACTAAATCATTCCAAGTGGTCTATGGAGCTTTCTAACAGAGTAGGCTTTTAGTCTATCAAAGCTCCGAGACCTTAACTAGGGTAGCTGTTAAGCCTCAACTTCTAATATTGTAACACTCATTGTTTTGCGTGCCTGATTGATGAATAAACGGAATTTGTTTATCCCATCATCTGTGTTGTATATTTAATGTATAACACAGTGTGATGGGATGAGACAAATACTATAGTTAGTAGCATTAGCCAGTATGATATCTAGCATTGTCTAACTGAACAGGGCTGTTGTAGTATAGCGGAACCAGTAGTAGTTGTCCATGTTGCAGCTGTGTTGTGGTGCCAGTGTTCTATCCTATATGGAGTTTAAAAATGACTGCCAAAATTTGTAGAATTCATCAATGTAATACCTAGCTTGGGCCAACTGAACGAGACTGTTGTAGGTGCAGCTAAGATCAACGTGTTGTGGTTACGTCTCGTTGCTAGAAACATTGATTAACAATGATTTCTACTTAGTGTATGTAGGCTGTTGGAAAAAAGACCTCGGCCAGTAATGCTTTCAATCTGACTGCTGCTGCTGTTCTGCTTGTAATTGATTCCTGATGCACTTGGCAACAGATGTCATCGTGAGCTAGACGCACTTTGAATAAAGCGTGTTGAGGAAATGCTCCAATCTGCATGAATATTGCATTGTCAAATAATTGTTCCATGTTGCTTTTCATTATGTCACTTGTCATTGAGTGGATTTGTCTTTGGTTTGTGTTGGTGCTGACCTGGCTTTGTGTTATTGAAAGAAAAAAAGAACGAATATACAGTAGTACTGGATTAAATGATTTTCCTTGTCTTGATTTGATAGCAAAGAATAGGAGTTTTAGTGTATTGAAGAGCAATTCATCAATGCACATCTGGTTCATTCTTTCTCTGATAATATCTTAAACAAGCAGAGTTGTGAGCTGCTGTGTGGGATAAAGGTAAAAATGTTCTATACATGATTGTGGCACTGTTTGCTTGAAAGATTTTACTTTAGCTGTGGTACAGTGTTTTGTGTACTTTTCTCAGTCTCCGTGTGAGAAACATTTGCCTTTCGATACAGGTTGTTTTGAGCCTTCCCTAAGATGGTCACAGCTTCTCTTCTTCTTCTTTAGGTGATCTGCCTCCCAGCAGGTCCAAATGTCCAATGACTCCATTCTTCTCGATGTTGTGCCTTTTCCTTGAGTTTCCAGTATCCGTCCTCCATCATCCAGTCCATGAGCTTTTATCTAGGCCTTACTCTTCCTCTCTTCCTTTCCATTCTTCCTTCCATTATCTCCCTCTGTAGAGAGTTGCTCCTTAGAATGTGTCCAATCCAGTTCTTCTGCCTTGTTCTAATTATATCCATTAAAGATCTTTTTTCTTTTACCTTTTTCAGTACTTCTTCATTCGTTCTGTGTTCTGTCCAGCTGATCCTCTCCGTTCTCCTCCATATCCACATATCAAAAGCCTCTATCCGTTTGATGTCCTCCTTTCTCATAGTCCATGTCTCCGCTCCGTATAGTGTGACGCTCCATATCAATACTTTAACCATTCTTTTCTTGATGTCTCTATTTAATCGGCCTTTTAATAACTCCTTTCTTTTAGTAAATGCTTCCTTTCCCATCGCTATCCTTTTCTTAATTTCTTTGTAGCATTTTGCATCACTGGATATCAGGCTTCCCAAGTAGCAGAATTCGGTGACCTGTTCTATTTCTTTTCCATCGATTGTTATTTTCATATTCTTCTCCTTCTACCCTGCTCATCTTCATTTCCTTTGTTTTCTTGGTGTTAATTTTCATACCATATTTCTGTAGTTGTTTTGTTCAATCTATCCATCATTCTTTGCAAGTGATCCTCTTTACCTGCTACCATCGCTTGATCATCAGCGAACCACAGTGCCTTTATCAGCTTTCCTCCGACCTTTACTTCTTCCGAGTCCTGTAGTGCTTCTCCGACTAGTTCTTCAATATATAGGTTGAACAGTGGTCACAGCTTAATGCAGTGATTATCAACTCTGTTTCAGGGTAGGCTCTCTTATTAAAACTTATTTGCCAATTTGGGCAATTGCATCCTGCTCTGAATTTCACTCTTATTTTTCTTCTAGCTCACTGTTTCTCTGATGAACAGCGTTCCTTGTATTCAGCTGTTGTGTTGCAGTTACCAAGCATATCTATGGTACTTTATGTTGGATCTATGTTTAGCACTTGCAGCCTGACCTGTGTGGAAGCATTAGGTGTACAGCATTAGGCAACTGTATGGCATTACCAAGTTGTTAATTTAGGTGCAGCCTAATGGTCTTGCTGGGAGCTTGATGCTGAATATTTTTCCACTTTTGTATAGATATCTTTTAAAGATTTCTGTGTCACTAGTATTCTCCAATAATTTTCACATTATAATGTTGTTAGATTACACAGTACATGGTATATAGAAAATGAAGTGGAGCTCTGGCCTTCCATTCTTCATATGTTAGTTTCGACTGAGAAAACTAATGCCTTATGCCAATGGTAGCCTCTGCGTTTGGCAACAAAGGCTGACTGTCCTTGAAAGCGTTGATTCTGATGTGAGAGTCATTTCTGTGATTTGTTGAAACAGGAAAGGTGACTATCACAGATACTTGGCTGAATTCGCAACAGGCGGTGACCGCAAGGAAGCTGCTGAAAACAGCCTTGTGGCTTACAAGGCAGCCAGTGACATCGCCACAACTGAACTTGCAACCACCCACCCAATCCGGCTCGGCCTTGCACTCAACTTCTCCGTATTTTACTACGAGATCCTGAACTCTCCCGAAAGAGCGTGCCAGCTGGCCAAGACAGCTTTCGACGATGCGATTGCTGAGCTGGACACACTGAGTGAGGAGAGCTACAAAGATTCAACTCTGATAATGCAACTTTTAAGAGACAACCTGACCTTGTGGACCTCCGATATGGGTGGTAAGTCACCGTAAAGCTGAGATTATTCAGTGATTTTGTGTGCTCTATTGGAATTGTTCATATTTTCATTGTCTTGTAATAGTATTTCTGAATGTGGATAGTTGTACCTGTTCCTTTTTTAAAGATAAATATCCAACTCCATCAATATATTTTTCAATATTCTTTTTAAAAAGATTCATGGAAAACCAGTTACAAGCATTTTTTTAACTCTTAGACTGCTAATTTGTTGAAATTGTGAGAGAAGATGACAAACACTGAAGTTAAAATGACAAATGTTATGTTTACATTTAAAAGTTAACTGTCATCCCATTAAAGTTCTTGCATGTACTGTATATGTTTGTTTTAATGAGAAGAAACATCGATAGACAATCTGCTACTCGACGACATGAAAAATTAACTATTACATAACGAAAGCAACGTACACAAGAAAGATAAGATAAAACACAATTAACAGGGCTAGGAGCGCTAGATGAAAAGAGTGTCTTAGGTGCTTTGATTAGAGGGGTAGTCAAACCTAGGACTGGTCTGGAGGGAGCAGAGATCTGAATAGGACTCAACAAAAGCATTGTTTGTCATCTTTGGTGGGTAGGGTAAATGGATGGGCTCGCTTATGGAGGCCAGGCCGTCTGGTGAGGATAAGGGGAAGAAAGGTAGGAGAACATGACAGGAGTTTACAAAATTTGTGTTCATTTTTAATTGTTCTTTATGTAGTATGTGTCGTAATGTTGCTTCAATCCCCACATGTACAATTACGACTGTTTCAGGTGATGAAGAAAACAAGGATGGCAAAGTCGAAGATGTTGAAGGCGAAGGGGCTGGGCAGCCGTAGTAGCGACCCGCCGAGCAGTCGTGATGATGGTCTACCATCGACAGCTTCTGTGTTGTATCTTGTCTAAGTTTATCTGTTCGATATATTCCGATTTCCATTTAGGTTTAGAGCTAAGAATTACGATAGATTCCTGACTGTCACTGAATGGAGACTCTTTGTTTTCAGTCTTTCTGGTTCTTCTCCGCTGTTTGTTGCGCTCATATTTTAGAGGCACGATAGGCGTGCATAGTATTATTGTTGGTTGAGCTAGAGCTGAACTAGCAATGGCATTACGCTGTTTGACTTTGATCAAAGTTCAGTCCTTCAAGTTACAATTCTTTCTTTTATTATGTTTTGTTAGAAATCCATTAAAATAAATATGAAATATTTTAAGTGGCTGAAGCTTTTCTGGACAAAGTTAATCTGAAACAAGCTCTTGATTTAATGTTGGATCCGCAGATATCCTGCCTCTTGTAGGATAGGATTTTTATAGCGGCGTCTTAATTGGGTGACACGCCTGAAACAGAAATTTTCGTTTTCAAATATCTTCTGTGTCGTAGGAGGTGATACAATTCTGCTAAAGAATTGATTGGCTTCAAAACCACTTTCTCACAGAATTTTCAATGAAGCCTGATTGGCCAAGGTCTAACTGAAAGGCATGTTAAAACTGTTTGCATGTGTTATCTGATTTTAGGCAGTTGTTTAGATTTCACTGTAACGCTTTGTATATCACTAAAAACCTTACTCAAGTAAATTGTTAATCTGACTTGCTTTTTATGCACAATGCTTGGAGTGTCAACAAAACGGTAATCAATGCAGAGCAAGAAATCGAGAGATCTGGAAGACAATGATGTAACATTCTTTAAACCAGTACAGATTTAGTCTGATGTTCTCATATGGCCAGACATGTGTTTGACTTCCTCGTTGTACTTTATGGTTGTACAATATACTCAAAAATATTACTACTGTTTCCTACCAATAGATTCTTTTTGGAGCCCAGTTCTGCATTGTACTACTTTGAAGCACAGCTAAAGTTGTTGTGCAGAAGTCTAAGCTTATTCCTAGTATTATGATAGAGTCTTTGAAAAATGCTCTAGCTTACTGTTTTTCTAGTTGTTTACTGATTTTGTAAGGCATCACTTAGCTGGAGCTGGTTACCAGAGTTTTGGAACAACTTGTTCACAGGTATTCTTTTATTTTGCGTCATAACCAACAGTAATCGGTTTACAAACTGGGAACTTCTGGCAGCATTTCACTCTGCATGAGCAACATTCCACTTAGCACATTTTACAAATCTCATTTCTACTGAAAGACGCTGTTCGCGTTCCACTTTGTGTTAACCTGACAGTCCTACGCTGCATGGTTCGTGTACTTGGTGTCATCGTTGTAGTTTTCTAATTTAAAATTTACACCTCAATGCCATATTTAGTTTCTATGCTGCCTATTTTATAAATTGAACCTGACAGTTCAATAAAGACATTCTGTTACGCCAGCCTCGAATACTTTGTGTTATTAATGTTTGGAGTTGAAGTTTTTGAATTGTGCTACTGCACAATCTGCTGTAAATGTTACCAGATTTGATTTACTTCATCTGCTTTAGTTTCATGATTTTGTTTTCTTGTCTTGTTGCAATGAAATTTTGTTGCTGACCAACTTCCACATGTAGGCCTACATTCAGCTAACTTAAGCACTTGTCGGTGTTGCATTGTTCTCACTCGTTCAACGCTAATTAATTAACTAATGCATTTTGTGCATGCACAAGAAATACTTTAATGTAGTATGACATTCTAATATTGTTGAGTTCAGTTGCTTTCTGTTGAAGAAGTTTCCTTTTTGGTGTGCTAGCTGTGATTGTTTTCATCTGGCCCAAATGGTGTTGAAATAGGTTATGATGGCTATGGATTAATAGGTGTCCGTGTTGGGGTGTTTCTACCGCTGCTTTGTGGAAATGTTTTTCGGGTGTACCAGCAGATTGTAACTTTGTGGCTGACTGTTTCTAATCGGATAGGACCAATTAAATTGAAAAATCTCTGTGGTTTATTGTTATGTGAGAATCGCTTTGGTGGCAAAGAATTATTTCCATTGCATATCTTCAAAATGTCTGCCTTCGCAAACGAGTGAACAGGTCTAGTTGCCATTGATTAGAAATGCTTTTTCATCAGTCCTGAACAAAATGTTATCACATTTGCGTGAACACTAATATAATTAGTACAAATTACACTGCCCAATGGATGACTTAAACATTTTAGAAGCTCTACTGTCTGTCTGCACACCAAGGTGTCAACATCGTTTGCTTTTGGTTTCAGGGGAAGTTTGATTCAGTTTCGTATTTGACCTCTGCATCTGATGCAGTAATGACATCGGAGTTGTATTAACATAATGGCATTTGCTGTTACTGATCTGAAATGTTCAAATGAGGAATAATTGGTGTTGCTAGTTAGATGTTGTAGCTCAAGTATTGCTTGTTTGAATCACATGTCGGAGATACTCTTCTCTCTGAGCACAAGTAGACATTCCGCTGCAGTGACTTTTAGTGACTTCGTGTTTCACTTGCAAGCCCTTTGCAATGACAGACTACTCATTTCTACTGAATTGCCTGACAAAACATTGAAATCTATTTCCCTTCCAGTTATTGGAATGCTGTCGTGAATTGGCCATGTTCAGTAAATTTTTTTTAATTTTAGCTACACTATTCTGATTTTGAAGACCTTGTGCGACTTCTTCATTAGCACATGCTTAAAATTAAACGGTTGAAATAAATGTTGTGAATGTTGTAGTAGTTGGCCTCTTTAGTTAGTTGTTGAGTATACGGTGCATCATCAAAAAACAATAGTTGTCGAGAGACTAAGTAAAGCTAGTTGGATAGGTAGAATTGTTCATTTAGGGTGGTTGGCTGCATGAAGTTGGGGATTGCCTTTGGGAGCGTTCATTTAGGATGTCCCCATGCGAGGGGGCAGGGGGTTACCCCATTGGGGACATGGAGGAATGGAGTCAAAGTTAATAAGGACATCCCCATTAGATATTAATAATATTAAATTGCAATCAATATAATTACTACAAATTACACTGCCCAATGGATGACTATTAAACAGGGGG
>Ga0081606_1000829_pt1 | contig 11030 bp, 8 predicted proteins | sample EareggfetidaYelm_FD_71127 | JGI IMG/M metagenome (GOLD analysis project Ga0081606, IMG submission 71127) | Earthworm egg capsule microbial community from the University of Washington, USA - E. fetida Yelm (SPADES assembly) (version 2) | ecosystem: Host-associated > Annelida > Reproductive system...
CGGCGCACTGCAGAGCCTGCGCAGGAAGTCGCCATAGCGCCGGTTGCCTTGGGCGATCGGGTCCTTGCCGTTGGCGCCGGGCGGCGCGTTCAGGCGCTCGGCCATGTTGCCGAGGTTGCCGCCCGCGCTGAACGCCTCGCCCGCCGCGGTGATGAGGATGGCACGCGCGGCCGGCATCTCGATGGCCTGCGTGAGCGCGGCATCGAGCGCGTCGATCATCTCGGGGCCGAGCGGATTGCGCGCTTCGGGGTGGTTCAGTTCGATCTGGAAGACGGCGCCGCGCGACACGCAGCGCACGGGGGCATCGTGGGGGACGGTGGGGGTTGCTGTGTCCATGGTGTGCTTCGGAAGAGGAGGGAGTGGCGTATTCAGTGCGTCAGTGCGGCGAGGGCGTGGGCGTGGGCGTGGGCGTGGGCGTGGCTGAGCGACCGAGCACGCCCGCCTACATCAGTGCGGCGATGCGTGCGTCATCGAAGCACAGTTCGCGAAGAATCTCTTGCGTGTGTTCGCCGAGCCGTGGTGCGCGCGGAACTTGGTGCGTGGCATCGATGTCGGGCAGGGCCATGCCGGGCAAGGGCGGCAGCGACGGATCGTCGGGCCGCGCCATCGGCTGCAGCAGGCCGAGGTGGCGCACCTGCGCATCGTCGAGCAGTTGCGTGGCGTGTCGCACTTCGCCTGCCAACACGTTGCGCGCCGTGAAGGCGGCAACCCATTGCGAACTCGTGCGCGTGGGCAGAACGGCCTTCAATGCCGCATCGATCTCGCCAGCAACGGCCAGCCGGTTCGCGGCAGTGGCCATGCGCGGATCGTTGCGCCACGCGGATTGGCCGATCACCTCGCCGATGGCCGCGAACATCGCGTCGCTCATCGCCGCGATCGCGATGTGGCTGTCCGCCGTCGCGTAGATGCCTTGCGGCACCGTCGCGGCGATGGCCCGTGCATCACCGCGCCAGGCGTGCTCGATGAGCAGCGGGTTCTGCAGTGCCGCCATGCAGGCAAGCAGGCTCAGATCCCGGCGCGTGCCCAGCCCTTCGGGCGAGCGTTCGCGTGCGAACAGCGCGGCGCCGACGGCGTTGGCCGCGTAGAGGCCGCATGACACGTCGGCGATGTAGGGCTTGGCAGTGGCCGGCGTGCCGTCGGGTGCGCGGTTGGTCACGGCCATCCCAGAGATGGCCTGCGCGATGGCGTCGGTGCCGGGGCGTTGTGCATCGGGCCCGCTCTGGCCGAAGCCAGAGATCGACACGTAGATCACCGACGGATTCGCCGCACGCACCTCGGCAGGCCCCAGGCCCATGCGCTGCGCCACACCCGGGCGAAAGCTCTGGATCACGATGCCGGTGCGCGCCGCGAGCAGGGCGAGTAGCGCGCGGCCTTCCGGATTCCGGGCATCGCAGGCCAGGCTGCGCTTGCCGCGGTTGAAGGCCATCGTGATCGCGGTCATGCCGCCCCGCGCCAGACCGATGCGCCGGCTCCAGTCGCCTTCGAGTGGCTCTGCCTTCACCACGTCGGCCCCGAACTGGCGCAGGATCTGGCCGCAGTACGGCCCCGCGATGCCTTGCGAGAGATCGAGCACGCGCAGCCCGGTGTAGGCGAGGTGCGTGGAAGTCGAGGCCATGTTCAACAGCGAGTCTCTGGTTTATTTATGAATGCCAAATCGATCACAGGTTTGGCGCCAGCGATGATCCAGTTAGATAATCCGCAAGAATCGACTGACTCTTAAGCAATGCTTATGGAAACGCGTGATCTGGACATGGAACTGCTGCGAACTTTCGTGGCCGCGGCGGAGCGCGAGAGCTTCGCGGTCGCGGCGGCGCGCGTGTTTCGCACGCAGGCTGCCGTCTCGCTGCAGATGCAGCGGCTCGAAGCGGTGGTGGGCTGCGCGCTGTTCACGCGCGTAGGGCGCAACAAGCGCCTGAGCGACCAGGGCGTGCGGCTGCTGGAGTACGCGAGGCGCATCCTGAGCCTGAACGACGAGGCCTACCGCGCGATGACGCAGGAGGTCTTCGAGTACCCCGTGAAGATCGGCGCCTGCGCCGACGCGGTCGACACGCTGATGCCCGAGTACCTGGAGATGTGCGCCGAAACCTACCCGAGCCTGCGCATCGACATCCAGGTCGGGCGCAGCCGCTGGCTTGCATCGGCGCTGCGGCGGGGTGATGTTGACCTGGTGGTCGACGTGGCGCCGCACGAAGAGTTTCATCACGTCGTGCTGCGCACCTCGCCCGTGGTGTGGTTGGCCGGCGCGCGCTTTCATTACCAGCAGAATCTGGCGCTGCCGCTGGTGCTGATCGACTCGGCCTGCCCGTTCCGCGGCATGGCGCTGGAGGCGCTGGCACAGCAGGAGCGCAACTGGCGCCCGACCTTCCAGACCTCGACGCTGGCCGGCATCCGCGCGGCGTTGCGCGCGGGGCTGGGCATCACGCCGCGCACCATTGAGATGCTGACCTCCGACATGAAGGTGGTCGATCATGAACTGGGCCTGCCGCCGCTGCCGTCGATCAGCTACCGGCTCTATTCGCGCGTGAACGACTGCAGCGAGAGCGCGCGGAAGTTCAGCGCATTGATCGCACCGCGCTGAAGCACCTGCATTCGCTCAGGGCTGCTGCATGCCCGTGTCGCGGATGATCTTGCCCCAGGCCACCGTGTCGCGCTGCTGCAGCGCGCGCAGGTGCTGCGGCGAGGCTGGCGTGGGAAGCAAGCCCTTGGCCTGCAGGAACTCGCGGCCTTCGGGCGCCTCGAGCGCTTCGCCGATCCAGGCGGCAAGCTGCGTCGACACGGCCGGCGGCGTCGAAGCCACGGCACTCCAGATCGCAATCCACGAGGCCACGTCGAAACCGGCATAACCCGATTCGGCCAGCGTCGGCACCTCGGGCAGCTGTGCGAGCCGGCTGGCGGTCGACACCGCGAGCGCGACTGCCTTGCCGGCCTTGATCTGCGGCAGAGCCGTGGCCGCGTCGCAGAAGTAGAAGTCGAACTGCCCGCCGAGCAGGTCGGTCATCGCCTGGCCGCTGGCGCGGTATGGCACGTTGACGGCCTTCATGCGCGTGGCCTGGCGAAACTGCTCGCCCGCGATGCGGTTGCCCACGCTGGTGCTCGCGAACGACAGGTTGCGATCGCCTTCGCCGGCCCAGGCCAGGAATTCCTTGAGCGTGCGCTGCGGAATGCGCTGCGGGTTCACGAGCAGCACGAAGGGCGCCTGCGCCAGCGTGGCGAGTGGTGTGAAGTCGGCCACGGGGTCGAAGGGCAGCTTCTTGTAGATGGTGGCGTTGGCCGCATGTGTCGAGGCGCCGGACACCAGCAACGTGTACGCCTCAGCGCCGGCGCGCGTGGCGGCTTCAGCGGCGATGTTGCCGTCGACGCCGGGCTTGTTCTCCACCACCACGGCACGGCCGCTCTTGCGCGAGATCTTCTCGGCGAGGTAGCGCGCGATCGTGTCGGTCGCACTGCCTGCGCCGTAGGCCACGATCATGTGCACGGGCTTTTCCAGCGCCTGCGCGCTGGCCGCGAACGGCAGGCTGGTGGCAAGTGCCGCAGTGAGAGCGGTGGCGAGGAACTGTCTTCTGGCGGTCGGCATGGGATGTCTCCTTTTTTGTGATCTGTTCCGGGACGCCGGGCGCTCAGGGGCCGGCCGTCAGCAGGGCACGGGGGCAGGACACCTCCATGTCCAGCAGCATCTGGGCGTAGCACTTGCCGAGCGGGTCGGAGCGCAGGCTGCACGAGCCGCCGCCGCCGAGTGCACGCTCAAGAAAGAAGTTGAAGGCGCCGATGCCGGGCAGTGCGAAGCGCGTGACCTGGCCTTCCATGAGGTGCGCGAAGTAGTCGCGCACGCGCGCGGCGGTGAGCTGCTGCTGCAGAACCGGCACCCATTCGGGCTGGCGCGCGAGCACGCCGATGTTGGCGTCGTTGCCTTTGTCCCCGCTGCGCGCTTGCGCCAAGTGCGACAGGGGCACACGCACGCTGTCGGCTTCATCAACGGCCGGTGTCGGCGCGTCGGGCTGCGATGTAGTTGCAACATCGCGCGAATCTGCACGGGGCACCGGCACCGCCAACGTGATCGCGGGCTCGCGCGCATCGGTCTGCAGCCGCACAGGCACCTGCGCCTTGTCGATGTAGTACGACGCCGTGCAGATTACGCCCTGTACGTCGGAGCGCCCGCCGAAGTGGCTGCGCGTGCCCGGCCCCATCGAGGTGCCCGCCGAAGCGGATTCCTTCTGCAGGATCTCCAGCGCCTTGCGATCATCGTGTTGGGCCGCGATGCGCAGCACGATCTCGCGGCTTTCTTCCACGCGGCGGTGCGGACCGTACATCGACTCGGCGCCCAGCAGTTCCACCAGCGTGCCGCTGTAGTCGGCAAAGCCCTGCTCTTGCATGAGGCGCCGCGTGCGGGCGAGCAGTTCCTGTGCGGTGCGCTCGGCCTTGGCCTTGGCACGCTGCCCGCGGATCGCCATCATGATCGCGATCTGGAAGCCCTTCTGGAACGTCGTCGTCACCTTGTAGACATCTGACGGCGCCTGTCCGCGTGCGCCCGTGACGCGCACGCGGTCGTCGCCGCTGTTCTCGATGCGCACCTGCGTGAAGTCGCAGACCACGTCGGGCAGCGCGTAGCGTGCGGGGTCGCCGATCTCATAGAGCAACTGCTCGGCCACGGTCGCACGGTGGATGCACCCGCCCGTGTGCACGGGCTTGGACAACTCGAAGCTGCCGTCGGCGCGCAGCTCGACGATCGGATAGCCGATGCCGGCCCAGTCGGGCACGGTTTCCCAGTCGGTGAAGAGGCCACCGGTGGCCTGCGCGCCGCATTCGATCAGGTGGCCCGCGAGACTGGCCTGGGCCAGCTTGTCGTACTCGTCGAACGACCAGCCGAACTCATAGGCCGCAATGCCGAGCAGCGAGGCGCTGTCGACGCAGCGGCCGGTGATGACGATGTCGGCGCCTGCGCGCAAGGCTTCGGCGATGGGCCAGGCGCCCAAGTACGCGTTGGCCGACATCAGCGGCGCGGGAGCGGCAGTGGCGGTGCCGGCTTCGGGCGTGTCGCGGAACTGCGCGCCGAGTTCGAGCACGTCATCGCCCGTGACGATGGCGATCCGCGGCGCGAGCCCTTGCTCATGAGCGAGCGCCAGCAGCGCATCGCGGCACTTCGCGGGGTTCAGGCCGCCGGCATTGGAGACAAGGCGCACCTTGCGTTCCATCAGTGCGCGCAGGTTCGGCCTCACGGCAGTGGTGATGAAGTCGGTCGCGTAGCCGAGGTCGGGGTTACGTAGGCGCGCGCGCTGAAGAATCGACATCGTGGTCTCGGCCAGGTAGTCGAACACCAGGTAGTCGAGCTTGGGCGCCTGCAGCAACTGCGGCACGGCGATCTGCGAGTCACCCCAGAAGCCGGCGGCGCCGCCGATGTAGAGGGTTCGGTCCGCGGCGGACGCGGATGTGTGTGCGGTCGTGTTCATTCGGCGACGAGCTCCATCAGCACCTGGCCGGCGCTGAGCTGGCTGCCCACCTCCACCAAGATCTGTCCCACCACCCCCGCGCCGGGGGCGCACAACGGCATTTCCATCTTCATCGACTCCATCACCACCAGCGGCTGGTTTGCTTCGACTCGGTCGCCGCTCTTCACCGGCAGCGCGATCACGCGGCCACTCATCGGCGCACGCACGCCTAGTGTCGCGCCGTCGCTGTTGCCGCTGCCAAAGCGCGTGACGCGCTGGTAGTGGTGCGCATCGGCGCCGTCCTGCACCCACACGCTGTCGGCGTCGGGGCTGAAGAAGGCGAGCCGGCGGTAAAGGCCGTCGATGGCGCAGCCGATCTCGCCGTCGGCGATGTGCAGGCTGTCGACATGGCGCGGCGCTTGCGCGTCGTCGGAGGTGGCAGCCGCCGCATGCACGCCGACGTTCAGGCTGCCGTCGGCTCTGTGCGCGATGGACACCCGCCGCGCCTCGCCGCCGGGGCCGTGCCGGGTGGCTGTATCGAACGAAGGCACGAGCCACAGCTCGGCGGTCGGGCACAGCCGTGCTTCGGCGGCGTTGGGCGCGGCGGTCATGCCACCGAGCACCAGCGCCGCCACCGTTTCGGCGTGCGCCGACGGCTGGGCCTGCCAGTGCGCGCCGTGCAGGTCTTCCTGCCCGAGGAAGCCGGTGGTGGCTTCGCCCGCGCGGAACATGGGGTGCTGCAGGCAGCGCGAGAGAAAGCCCAGGTTGGAGCGCACGCCGAGCAGCACCGTGCGTTCGCAGGCCCGCACGAGCTTGCCCAGGCACTCGTCGCGGCTGGGCGCGACGGCCAACACCTTGGCGACCATCGAGTCGTAGTACGGGCTCACCGCCGTGCCGCTTTCGAGCGCGGTGTCGGTACGCACATCGGGCGCGGCACGCCAGCGGTCGACGCGGCCGACCTGCGGCATGAAGCCCGCGGCCGGGTCTTCGGCGCACACGCGCAATTCGATCGCATGGCCCTGGAAGCGCACGTCGTCTTGTGCGAAGCCCAGCGGTTCGCCCTGGGCCACGCGCAACTGCTGGTCGACGAGGTCCAGCCCCGTGATCAGCTCCGTCACGCCGTGCTCGACCTGCAGCCGCGTGTTCATTTCCATGAAGTAGAACGAGCGGTCGGCGCCCAGCAGGAACTCCAGCGTGCCGACGCCCGTGTAGCCGATGGCGGCGCAGGCCTTGCGCGCGATCTCGCCCATCTCGTGGCGCAGCGAGGCATCGACGGCCGGCGAGGGTGCCTCCTCGATCACCTTCTGGAAGCGCCGCTGGGTCGAGCAGTCGCGCTCGCCCAGGTGCAGCTGGTGGCCGTGTTCGTTGCACAGCACCTGGATCTCGATGTGGCGCGCGCGTTCGATCGCGCGCTCGATGATGATCTCGTCGGAGCCGAAGGCACTGGCCGCTTCGGAGCGCGCCTGGCGCAGCAACTCGGGCAGTGCGCTTTCCTCGTGCACCACGCGCATGCCGCGCCCGCCGCCGCCGGCCGCGGCCTTGAGGATCACCGGGTAGCCGACGCGCCGCACGGCCTCCAGCACCTGTGCATCGCTGCCCGAGGCGGGCGCACCCGGCACGGTGGGCACGCCGGCCTCGCGCATCGCGGCCTTGGCCTGGGCCTTGTTGCCCATGAGGTCGATCACGCGGGCTGAGGGCCCGACGAACACCAGTCCGGCGTCGGCCACGGCCTGCGCGAAGGCGGCGTTTTCTGAAAGAAAGCCGTAACCCGGGTGCACGGCCTGGACGCCCGTGCGCCGGCAGGCATCGAGGATGGCCTCGATGTTCCGGTAGCTGGCGTTGGCCTCGGCCGGCCCGAGGCGCACCGCGAGGTCGGCCTCGCGCACATGCAGGCTGGCGGCGTCGGCGTCCGAATACACCGCGACGGTGCGCAGGCCCATGCGGCGCGCGGTGCGCATGACGCGCAGGGCGATCTCGCCGCGGTTGGCAATCAGCAGGGTGTCGAAGCGCATGGTCAGGCGGCGCGCTTGGGCAGGATGCCCATGTGCTTGCAGATGATGGTGAGCATGATTTCGTCGGCGCCGCCGCCAATGGAGATGAGCCGCAGGTCGCGCCAGGTGCGCGAAACGGGGTTGTCCCAGGTGAAGCCCATGCCGCCCCAGTACTGCAGGCACGAGTCGGTGACCTCGCGGCACAGCCGGCCGGCCTTGAGCTTGGCCATCGAGGCCAGCTCGGTCATGTCGCCATCGGCCATGTGGACCTGCGCGGCCCGGTAGATCAGCGAGCGCAGCAGTTCGATCTCGGTCTTGAGCTCGGCCATGCGGAAATGCACCACCTGGTTGTCCAGGATCGATTGGCCGAAGGCCTTGCGCTGGCGCGTGTAGTCGATGGTCTCGTGCACCACGTTCATCAGCGCGGTAACGCGCCGCGTGGCGCCGCTCAGGCGTTCTTCCTGGAACTGCTTCATCTGGTAGATGAAGCCCTTGCCTTCTTCGCCAATGCGGTAGCGCTGCGGCACGCATACGTCGTCGAAGAACACCTGCGCGGTGTCGGACGACCACATGCCGACCTTCTTGATCTTGTTCATCGTGATGCCGGGGCGCAGCTTGCCGTTCTCGCGCAGCGGCAGGCAGATCAACGACTTGTTGCGGTGCGGGTCCTCGCCGCCGGTGTTGGCCAGCAGGCACATCCAGTCGGCCTGCAAGCCATTGGTGATCCACATCTTGGAGCCGTTGATCACGTAGTCGTCGCCATCCTTGCGCGCCGTGGTCTTCACCGAGGCCACGTCGGAGCCGGCGCCGGCTTCGGAGACGCCCAGGCACACCACGTAGTCGCCCGCCACCGTGGGCTTGAGGAAGCGCTCGCGCAGCTCGTCGGAGCCGAAGCGCGCGAGTGCCGGCGTGGCCATGTCGGTCTGCACCGCGATGGCCATGCCCACGCCACCGGCGCCGATGCCGCCGATGGCCTCGCAGAAGGCGATCTCGTAGGAGTAGTCCAGGCCCATGCCGCCGAACTCCACGGGCTTGTTCACGCCGAGGAAACCGGCGTTGCCGAGCTTCTTGAAGATGTCGTGCGCGGGAAAAATTTCGACGGCTTCCCATTCGTCGATGTGCGGCGTGATCTCGCGCGCGATGAACTGGCGAACGCTGTCTTGGAGGGCGATGTGTTCAGGGGTCAGCATGGTCGTGAGGCAGAAGAAAAAGGGTGGATGAAAAGAAGGAAGGTAGAGGGCGGCCGTTCAGTGCGGCCGCTCCCAGTCGTAGCGAAAGGGCGTGCCGCTCGCGAAGTCGTCGATGGCCTGCTGGTGGAAACTGGAGTGGAAGAAGATGGCCTGCGCTGCGGCTTCCATCTCGACCAGTGCCCGCGCATCGAGGTGGAAGGACTGGTTCAGGATGCGTTTGCTCGCGCCGATGGCGGCGGTTGGCCCCTGCGCGAGCCGGCGTGCGAGTGCCATGGCTTCGTCCATCAGCCGTTCGCCCGCATGGACGGCGAGTGCGATGCGCAAGGCGAGGGCTTCGGCCGCATCGACCTTGCGGCCCGTGAAGGTGATTTCCTTGGCCGATTGCAGGCCGACGATGCGCGGCAGCGTGAAGAACAGGCCGGTGTCGGGCACCAGGCCGACGCGGCTGAACGAGGCGCGAAAGTACGCCTCGGGCGCGCACAGGATGAAGTCGGCAGCCAGTGCCAGGCCGAAGCCTGCGCCGATCGCCGGTCCGTTGACCGCGGCGATCACCGGCATCTCCAGGTTCATCAGCGGCTGCACCCAGTCGTGCAGTTGGTAGAGGCGGCGCCGGTCGAAGTCGGCGCTGCGCTCGGCGTTCTTCAGGTGCCGCAGGTCGCCGCCGCTGCAGAAGGAGCGGCCTTCGCCGGTGATGACCAGCGCGCCGAGCTCGCGGTCGTGCGACAGCTCGGCCAGCAGGCGCCGCAACTCGGTCTTGAGCGTTTCGCTCAGGCTGTTGTGTTGCGCCGGGCAGCGCAGCGTGAGCAGGCCGATGCGGTCTTCGACGACCTCGAACGGCAGCGATGTGTAGGCGAATGACATCTCGTGCGTCGCGCGTTCAGTGGGCGACCATCTGCGCGGCCCTGATCGCCTGGCCCCAGCGCAGCGTCTCGCGCTGCTGCAGCGTGCGCAGCGCCTCGGGCGAACCCGGGTAGGGCAGCAGGCCCTGCTTCTCGAGAAACTGCTTGCCGGCCGGCGAGCCCATGGCGTCGTTGATCGCGGCGCTGGCGGCGCGCACCAGCTCGGGCGGGGTGCCCGCGCTGGTCCAGACCGCGAGCCACGAGGCGAAGTCGAAATCCGGAAATCCCGACTCGGCGATGGTCGATAGGTCGGGTGCGGCCGGTAGGCGCTCGGCCACCGTCACGCCGAGCGCGATCGCGCGGCCCGCTTGCACCTGCTGCAGCGCGTTGACGGCGTCGGCGATGTAGAAGTCGACGTGCCCGCCGAGCAGGTCGGTCATGGCCTGCGCGCCCGACTTGTAGGCCACGTTCACGGCGTCGAACTTTGCCGTGAGCTTGAGCTGTTCGACACCGACACGGCTGGCCACGGCGGCGCTGGCGTAGGTCAGCTTGCCGGGGTTGGCGCGGGCGTGGGCGATGAAGTCCTTCAGGGTGCGCGCTGCCAGCCGGTTGCCGTTGATCAACAACACGTAGGGCACGCGTGCATAGGTGGTGACGGGTGCGAAGTCTTTCTCGGGGTCGAAGGACATCGACTTGTACAGGTGCACATTGGCCGCGTGCGTGTTGTTGCCGGTGACGAGGAAGGTGTGGCCGTCGGGGGCCGAACGTGCCACCACTTCGGCCGCAAGGTTGCCATCGGCGCCGGGGCGGTTGTCGACCACCACGGGCTGCTTGCTGCGCTCGGCGATCTGGTTCGCGAAGAAGCGCGTCGCCGCGTCGGACGCGGAGCCGCCGGCAGCGGCGCCGACGATGAACTTCACGGTCTTGGTGGGCCAGGCGGCCTTGGGCTGGGCGTTCGCGAGGGGGCCGAAGCCTGCGGCCAAGCCGGCCATGGTGGCCATGGTGGCTAGCATCACACGTCGATCGATGGTCATTTCTGTCTTGTCTCTTGTTGTCGTGTGGGGAACAGGGCGCGCGTCAGAAGCGCGCGACGCCGAACTGGATCGGGATGACGGGGCGCGTCTTCGCGGCGGCGGCGGTCTTGAGCACCACGCCGAGCACTTCGCGCGTGTTGCGCGGGTCGATGATTCCGTCGTCCAGCAGCAGGCTGCTGGTGTAGATGGCGGTCGACTGCTCGTTGAAGTTGTCGACGATCTCGCGGCTCTCCTGGGCCAGTGCGTCTTCGTTGACTGCGCGTCCCGCGCGCCGTGCGGCGCCCTCGGCCACCATGCGCATCGTCATCGCGGCCTGCTCGCCGCCCATCACGGCGGTCTTGGCGTTGGGCCACGAGAACAAAAAGTCGGGCTTGAACGCGCGGCCGCACATGCCGTAGTTGCCCGCGCCGAACGAGGCGCCGCACAGCAGCGTGATGCGCGGCACGGGCGCGTTCGACAGCGCCTGGATCAGCTTGGCGCCGTGCTTGATCATCCCGGCCTCTTCGTGCGCGCGGCCGACGATGAAGCCGGTGATGTTCTGCAGGAACAGGAT
>Ga0081606_1000831_pt1 | contig 11017 bp, 12 predicted proteins | sample EareggfetidaYelm_FD_71127 | JGI IMG/M metagenome (GOLD analysis project Ga0081606, IMG submission 71127) | Earthworm egg capsule microbial community from the University of Washington, USA - E. fetida Yelm (SPADES assembly) (version 2) | ecosystem: Host-associated > Annelida > Reproductive system...
GGACGCTGTTGGTGAGCGAGCGGATGGCGTGTGGCCTGGTCGGGTTGAGCAGATCCGCGTATCGATGCCCGCTCCAGGCCGACACGAGGGCGGTTCCGGATCGAGCGTTGCATGACACTGGCTTCGTGCGTACGCGAAGAAGCACCCGAAGGGGGTACCGGTGCGCGTATCACAGTGCCCGCGGTGAGGCTGGAGCGTCAATCATAAGAAGATCCAGCGGCTCTGGCGGGAGGAGGGCCTGCGGGGCTCTGGGCGTCGGCGCCGCAAACGCGTCGGTTCCTCGACCGTCGACGCGCCGGCAGCGACCGAGGCGAACACGGTCTGGGCAGTCAATTTCCAGTTCAATGCCAACGAGCAAGGCCGAGCGATCAAGATCTGCTCCATCGTCGATGAACACACCCGCGAATGCATCGGCGGGCTCGTGGAACGCTCCCTCACCGCTGACCGGCTCACCGACCGGAAGAACGAGCACAACCACACCCGGCCACACTCACCGCTGAGCTACCCCACCCCCACCGAGCACACTCAGCAATGCGCCCATCAAATAGAAACCAACGACTCACACAACGCCCAGACCTAACAACGGGGGCGGGCCACAACAACACACGACCACCATGCATACCCACAGAAACCCAACCCCTGACCCAGTAAACACGAACACCACCACGTGTTGCCCTTCCACTTTGAACCCAGGCATCTCCCGCATAACCAATCTGAACGGTTACCTCTGCCCTCAACGCCTACTCTTGATTCAGCACTTCAAGGATGCATCAGCCGAGTGACTCAGTAGCAGGACGGATACGACCCGGCGCACAGGAGCACGACGGTTATAGTCGTCGAGTACCAGAGGATGACAAATCCACCCGGCCCACAGAATCACGGCCAACCACTATTGAGGGAGACAAAGATGAACAAAGGCTACTGGGTAACCACCTACCGCAACATCAACGACCCGACAGCGCTTGCGGCGTACGCAGAGCTGGCCACCACCGCTATCGCGGCAGCGGGCGGGAGGTTTGTCGTCCGCGGTATGCCGTCTGAGGTGCACGAACAAGGGTTGAGTGAACGCACCATCGTCATCGAATTTCCCAGCGTCGAGCACGCGGTTGCCGCGTATGCAAGCACCGCCTACCAACACGCCCTGGCCGCTCTCGGCAGGGGTGCCGAGCGAGATGTGCGCATTGTTGCGGGTGCCGAATAGGAATGAGCTCCGACGTCGAGGACAGATCCGACTCTGGAAATAAATCCAACCTCGAGAGCAAATCCGACCCTGGAAACAAAGCCAACCTCGAGCACAAAACCAGCTCTGACAACAAACCAGACGTTGAACACCCGCGGCGCTAACCGAGCGCGATACGCGCGTTGTCAATGAGCCGGACCGAACCGACGCGGGCGGCGACGAGCGCGAGCGCATCGCTGCCCGCGTCGCCGCGTGCATCATCGGTGATCCGGGCAAACGTGACCGGGTCAACGAGATCGAAGTAGTCCAGCTGAGCCTCGGACTGCGCGGCAAACACGGCGACCCCAGCGGCGACTGCGGATGCCGCGCCGCGCCGCGCCGCGGCATCCGCAGCCCGTAGCGCCGTCGAGAGGGTGAGCGCTGCGGAGCGCTGACCGGGCAACAGCAATCTGTTGCGACTGGAAAGAGCAAGGCCGTCCGGCTCACGCACCGTGGGAAGAGCCTCAACCCGCACACGCAAATTGAGATCGTGCACCATCTCTCGCACGAGAAACACCTGCTGCGCATCTTTCTGACCGAAAACCGCAATATCCGGGCTCACAATATTGAATAGCTTGGCGACGACGGTGAGCACACCGCTGAAATGCCCCGGGCGTGCGACTCCTTCGTAGCGGTCAGCAACCGGTCCGGCACTGATACGCGTGATGGCCGCGCCGTCGGGGTATATCTCGCTCACGGGTGGCACGAAAACAACGGCGACACCAGACTCTGCCAGTGACGCGACATCCGTGTCGAGAGTGTGCGGGTATCGGTCGAGATCCTCGCTCGAGCTAAACTGCAGCGGGTTCACGAAGATCGACACGACAACGACATCGGCGATCTGTTGCGCCCGCCGCACGAGCGCGAGGTGTCCCTCGTGCAGCGCACCCATGGTCGGCACAAATGCCACGACCGAGCCGCGTGCCCGGTAAGGTGCCACCAGGGCTCGGAGCTCACGTATCGTCGACACCAGGTGGGTTTCACCCGTCACAGTCACTGCCTTTCTGCGCTGCCAGACTCTGCCGGATCTGCACCCACGAAACCCCTGAGCACCGAACGCCCCGGAGACAGTACATCACCGTGCGCGCGCGACAGGGCCACCTCGACCGCGCTTCGCACGAGCGGGGCGAGAATAGCTCCGGGCCGAGCAACCCCGATCCCGCTGAGCAACTCGGTGGCCTGCCCCACGACGGCACTCGAGAACGACACGGCGCTGTCAATCGCCTCACCATAGCTGGCACGATCGTGTTCCTCCACAATGAACGGTTCACCACCCATTTCAACGACGAGTGCCTGCCCAATCGGTAGCACCGGAGCCGGGGCCGTCACAGCAAACCAGGTTCCGGGCAACCGCATAAGGTCGAGGCTCGTACCGGTGAAGGTCATCGCGGGATGCACCGCGAGGGGGATAATCCCCGCCGAGCGGGCGGGATCAAACACTCGCACCCCGTGCGCTGCTACCGTGTGCAGCACAATCTGCCCCGGCTGCCAGACACCGGCCTGAGCCAAGCCGACAACAAGGGGGCCGAGCTCGGCCTCCGGCACCGCGAGCAACACGAGTTCGCTGCGCTCGACGATCTCGGGAACGGGCAACACCGGGACGTGCGGCAGCATGGTCGCTACACGCTCCCTGCTCTGCTCGGACACAGCTGCGATGCCCGTCAGGGCGTGCCCGGCACCGGCCAAGGCCGCCGCGAGCACGGCACCGACCCGCCCTGCCCCGATTGTGCCGACTCCCAGCCGACCCGATCTGAATCCCGGCTCCGCCGCCCGCCTGTCGTCCGCTGTCGCCTCACACACAAGCGGCGTCCTCTTGTTCAGGGTTCGGGTCATCCGGGGGCAGCATGCAGAAGTGTTCGGCAATCAGCCCCGCAACCAACAGCACAACACCGGCGACCATTGTCGCAACAGCGAGCACAACACTGCTGACGCTGCCAACAACAGTTCGGGTGAGCAGGTATAGCGTGATGCCGCCGCCCACGCCGGAAAGCAGCGCACCACAGAGTGCGCATGCCTTGGCGAATGCCGCAACCCGGGCCGCCTGGAATGGGTTAACGCGGCGAAGCGTGCCCGCAACCACCGCTCGCCGAATCGGCCACGCGAGTAAGAGAACGACCGCCCCTGCAACCACGAGCGTCACCGGCAATGACCACGGCGGCACAATAACCCGACGGCCCGTGACAGCAAGCATAAACTCGACCAAAAATCCCACGGATGCCCCGCCGAGCGCAAGCGCAACCAGCACGGGCACGGAGACTCGTCTCATCACACCACCGCACCCACACGCACGACGCTATCGGTGGCCGCTGCCCGCAGTGTCGCCACCGACCCGTACCCGACCAGCGTCGCTCCGGGCTCCAGGTCCAACCACGGCTGCAACACAAACGCTCGCTGCCACGCCCGCGGATGCGGCAGCGACAGACGCACGTCCGTGCGTTGCTGCCCGTCAAAATCAATGAGGTCGAGGTCAAGCGTGCGACTGGCCCAGCGGGTGCTGCGTTGCCGACCGTGGTCGGTTTCCACCCGGTGCAGAAGGTCGAGCAGAGCGTCGGCGCTGAGTGTGGTGCGCACGGTAACAACACCGTTGAGGTAGGGCGGAGCATCCGCATCGATACCCTCGAGCGTGAGCGCCGGGGTCTGGTAGATCGGCGAGATTCCGATGAGCTCAACCTGTGGGGCATCCGCCACCGCTCGCAGCGCCGAGGTGATTGTTGCGTCACGGTCTCCAAGATTTGTGCCAAAAGCAACAACGGCCCGAACCATCTCGGTGGGGCTCATCGTGTTCGCACAATCGTCACCGCGACATCGGCAAACGGGACGGTTATCGGGGCGTGTGGTTTGTGCACGGTGACCGTCGTATTGATGACGGGCGGGAAAGAGAGCGCTACCGCCGCAACCCGCTCGGCAACCGTCTCGATGAGATCAACCGGGTCGCGCTCAACAGCTGCCACAACGGCCTCGGCCAATTCGCCATAGTGCACCGTCTGCGTCAGGTCGTCTCGGGATGCCGCGGCCCGCAGATCAACCGACACCACGACGTCAATAACAAACTCCTGGCCCGCCTCGCGCTCGGTCGCAAACACCCCGTGATGGGCGAACACCCGCAGCCCGGTGAGACAAATGCGATCCGCGACCCCCATCACCGGTGACACCTCGACCTCGCCACGACTGACCCCATCACGATTCGACCACCGCCACGTCACCCATACCACCACTCTGCCATGCCGCCCAGACATCTAACGCCCGCACGGTTGCCTGAACATTGTGCACACGCACGCCCCATGCCCCGGCCTGCGAGGCAAGCACACTCACGGTCGCGGTGAGCGCATCGCGCTCGTTGAGTGATGCGTCCGGCGGCAGTAGCACTCCGAGAAAACTTTTACGACTCGCCCCCACCAGCAGCGGCAGACCGAACTGCACAATGACATTCAGTCGATTCAGAATCTCCCAGTTCTGCTCGATCCGCTTGGCAAACCCCAGCCCGGGGTCGAGAATGATCCGTTTCCGCGCAACACCGGCCTGCACCAGCGCCTCCACCCGCACGGCGAGCTCATCGCACACCTCGCGCGCCACATCGTGGTACGCGGTGTGGGCGTGCATGCTGTCCGAGTGAGCGCGCCAGTGCATGGCGACAAACGGAACACCGGTTTCGGCGGCGATGCGGGCCATCCTGGCATCTGCCTGTCCCGCCGATACATCGTTGATCATCGAGGCACCGGCCGCGATGGCCGCCTCAGCGGTCGTCGCGCGCATTGTGTCAATACTGACCCGCGCACCACCCTCGGCAAGGGCGCGAACAACCGGGATGACCCGGCGCATTTCCTCCTCGGCATCAACCCGAGCAGCGCCGGGGCGAGTCGATTCGCCCCCAATATCAAGGATGTCCGCGCCGTCGGCGATCAACCGGAGCCCGTGTTCGATCGCCGCGTTGGCGTTCAGCCACCGCCCACCATCGCTGAAGGAGTCGGGAGTGACATTGACAATCCCCATGACGAGGGGGTACTTGATCACAGATTCACCCCACCGAGTCTTCCCCCGTTGGGCGCGCGAATCAGTGCAATAATCTCCGCCCGCGCACCCGATTCCCGCAGCGATCCTCGTGCCGCGAGCGTCACCGTCGAGCTCTGCGACTGTCGGGCACCGCGGGTGGTGACACAGCGGTGCTGCGCTTCAAGAACCACGAGCGATCCCACTGGATTGAGACCGGTAGTGAGCGCGTCGGCAATTTCCTCCGTCAACCTTTCCTGCAGCTGAGGGCGCCGCGCCAGCGTGTCAACAACGGCTGGAATCCGCCCCAGTCCGACGACCCGATCCCCCGGAACATACGCAACGTGAGCAGTCCCCACGAACGGCAGCAGGTGATGCTCGCACACGGAACGGAACTCGATGTTGCGCACTATAACCGTGTCGGATGTCGCCGGGTTGCCGTCCTCCGCCATCCCGACCGGTACGGCGTCACCGAGGTGGGAATACGGGTCGGTCGCCAACCCCCCAAAGAAATCCGCATAGGCAACCGCAACCCGACGTGGCGTGTCAGTCAGACCGGGTCGGGTCGGGTCCTCCCCAATCGCCAGCAGAATCTCACGCACCGCCTGTTCAATACGCTGTGCGTCTACTGCCGTCATGTGCGATACCGGTGTGTGCTCAGGCTCGACGGATCAGGCCGTCGCAGGGCGCGGTTTACGACGCACGGCCGGTTTCTTGACAACCGGTGCCGCACCCGCGTCGTCACCGCCGGTCTGCGGAGGATCCGACTCCCGTACTTCTAGGTCACGCGGGTAGGTGATCGGGGGAATCTGCGACACCGGTCGGTTCTTGCTCGACAACCAGAGCGGACGCTCCGGCAACTTTTTTACGTCTTTGAAGATCTCGGCGATCTGATTGTGGTCGAGGCTTTCATGCTCGAGTAGTTCTGCCGCAAGTTTGTCGAGGATAGCCCGGTTCTGGTTGAGCACCTGCCACGCCTCGTCGTGTGCCTTTTCAATGAGCGCTCGCACCTCGGTATCCACCGTCTCTGCGACACCCTCGGAGTAATCGCGCTGGTGTCCCATGTCGCGCCCGAGAAAAACTTCGCCCTGCGACTGTCCCAGCTTGACGGCACCGACATTGGCCGACATGCCATACTCAACAACCATTTTGCGCGCGATTCCGGTGGCCTTTTCGATGTCGTTGGATGCCCCGGTAGACGGGTCGTGGAAAATGATCTCCTCCGCCACTCGACCGCCCATCGCGTAGGTGAGCTGATCGAGCAGCTCGTTGCGGGTGACGGAGTACTTGTCCTCCAACGGCATGACCATCGTGTAACCGAGCGCGCGTCCGCGCGGCAGGATCGTGATCTTTGTCACCGGATCGGAGTAGTTCATTGAGGCCGCTGCGAGCGCGTGACCACCCTCGTGGTACGCGGTGATGAGTTTTTCCTTGTCATTCATGATCCGGCTGCGCCGCTGGGGGCCACCAATAACCCGGTCAACCGCCTCATCGAGCGCACGGTTATCAATGAGTTGGGCGTTGGAGCGAGCCGTCAGCAGTGCCGCCTCATTGAGGACGTTCGCGAGGTCGGCGCCGGTAAATCCGGGGGTTTTCCGGGCGAGCACTTCCAGGTCAACGCTGCCGGTGAGCGGCTTGCCCTTTGCGTGCACTTCGAGGATCTTCTGCCGACCCTTCAGGTCGGGGGCATCCACCCCAATCTGTCGGTCGAAGCGCCCCGGGCGCAGCAGCGCTGGGTCGAGGATATCGGGTCGGTTTGTCGCCGCAACGAGGATAACGTTGGTTTTCGGGTCAAAGCCATCCATCTCGACGAGCAACTGGTTGAGAGTCTGCTCTCGCTCGTCATGGCCACCACCGAGTCCGGCACCACGGTGCCGACCAACGGCATCGATTTCGTCAACGAAAATGATCGCCGGGGCGTTCTCTTTCGCCTGTTCAAAGAGGTCACGCACCCGGGATGCCCCAACCCCCACGAACATCTCCACAAAATCTGACCCCGAAATGGAGTAGAACGGCACCCCGGCTTCACCCGCCACCGCGCGCGCAAGAAGTGTCTTGCCCGTTCCGGGAGGACCGTAGAGGAGCACCCCCTTGGGGATCCGGGCACCGACCGCCTGAAACTTTGCGGGCTCTTTCAGGAAGTCCTTGATCTCTTCGAGTTCTTCGATCGCCTCGTCGGCACCCGCGACGTCTGCGAAAGTCACCTGCGGGCTTTCCTTCGACACAAGCTTGGCCTTGGATTTACCGAACTGCATCACCCGGTTACCACCGCCCTGAATACCCGACAGCATGAACCAGAAGAACCCGGCAATGAGAATGACCGGAAGGAGGTATCCGAGTATCGAGAGGAACCAGTTCGGCTGAGACAACTGGTCGTTAAACCCTCCACTGAGGGTGGCGTCATCAACGGCCTTCACAACGTCGTCACCGCGAGGGGTCACGTAGTAGAACTGCACTTTTTTCCCGAACGTGGGATCCGCATCCTTCAGGGTGAGATCCACGCGGTTATCCCCGTCGATGATCGTGGCCGAAGCGGTCTTGCCCGAGGTTATGAAGTCAAGTCCCTTCTGAGTGGGCACCTCTCGATAACCTGAGGCCGTGAAGATTGCGACGCCGATCCAGACAAAGACACCTGCCAAGATGATCAGTGCGAGCGGTCCGCGCAGAAATTTCTTAAGATTCATGATGGAGCAAGGCTACCGCTCAGATTCTGTGGCTGTGTTCAATGTTCGCTCGCGGCGTGCGCGCCATGTTTGCTCCGAGCTGGCCCGATTGCGGGGCGAATCCGTATCGCTCGCGGCTGCGTGTTGCCGAGAGGCTGTGGAACCCCCTCCCCGCAGAATTAGCGATCCTCGCGGCTGCGTGTTGCCGAGAGGCTACTGGTAGACGTGCGGCGCGAGCACCGCGACATCCCGCAGATTTCGATATCGTTCGGCGTAGTCAGTGCCGTACCCGACAATGAATTGATTCGGGATGTCGAAACCGACGTATTTCACCGGCACCTCAATCTTCGCGGCATCCGGTTTGCGCAAGATCGTGCAGATTTCCACGGATGTCGCACCGCGGGATTCGAGGTTGCTCTTCAGCCAGTGGAGCGTCAACCCGGAGTCGATAATGTCTTCCACAATGAGCACGTGACGACCGGCGACATCCGTGTCGAGGTCTTTCAGAATACGGACGACACCGCTGGACTGGGTACCAGCACCGTACGACGAGGTCGCCATCCAGTCCATTGACACGTGGATCCTCAGCTCCCGCGCGAGGTCGGCCATCACCATGATTGCGCCCTTGAGCACTCCCACGAGTAGTACATTTTTATCGGCGTAATCAACCTCAATGCGCCGCGCAAGTTCCGCGAGTTTCACACGAATATCAGCTTCGGTCACGATGACCTCAGAGAGGTCTGCGGAAATATCGGCGGAATCCATTGTTCTCCAGCGAAGCAGGCGGCAGGGGATGATTCGAGCCTACCCGGAGCGCACACGAACCACGCACCGTTCGGCCCTGTGGTATCCAGAACGTTCGCTCTGCGCTCGGTAAACACCGCGACACCGTTGCCGAGAACACGGAACGGCTCGAGGGTGAGGGATGACCCGTGACGCTACGAAAGCCGGGTGAACGTCAACAGCCCCTGACCCCGAGTCACCCGCACTCCGCTGGGTAGATCAATCGGTCCCTGCCCGTGCCACGCGGTCACGAGCCGGGCCACCTCCAGAGTCTGAAAGCGGCTGAGAGAAACACCAAACTCGGCCTCAACCGCGTACCGGATGAGCCGCTGCCGCAACGCTGCCGGGTTTGCCGCAAGCGCCCCCACCGACAGTGCGATACCCGCTTCGGCCGGTTCGCACATCTCCTCAATGAGCTCGGCCACCTGCTGCGTGAACGCTGCCTCGTCTTCCCGCAGTTGCTCGGCCGTGCGGGCGAGAGCTTGAGCGATCCCAGGGCCAAGTTCAGCCTCCAGAACGGGCAGCACTCGATCACGCACCCGCACACGTGTGTATCGCGGATCGGCATTGTGCGGGTCATCCCAGGGGGTGAGCGCAGCGTCCAGGCAGGCCTGTCGAGTGGTTGCCCGGCGCGTGCCAAGCAGTGGACGCAGGTACGCGACGGTGCCCACTACCGCGCCCGAGCCCACCCCGCCCACTACCGCGCCGTCCACCGCATCCGGTGCTATCCCGGGCGATTGTTCGGTGCGTTTGTTTCCAGCGATCCCACCCACCGTGCCCGGTGCCATCCCCGAGAGACTCGCGGCACCCGAACCGCGTGCCAGGCCGAGCAGCACCGTTTCGGCCTGGTCGTCAAGGGTATGACCGAGAAGCACAGCGAATGCCCCGTGCCTCACGGCAAGCGCATCGAGCGCCCGGTAGCGAGCCTGGCGAGCGGATGCCTCCGGCCCTCCCTCGTTTGCCACCTCAACTCGGTGCACAAGCACAGGATCACACCCGAGCGCCCGGGCCTGCTCGGCCGCTCGCGCGGCTACCTCGGCAGAGTGCACCTGCAAACCGTGGTCAATCACCGCCGCCCCCACCCGGAAGCCCGCCCGCGGCCCCTCGAACACGGTCGCCGCCGTGAGTGCGAGCGAATCCGCCCCACCCGAGAGTGCAACGAGTACGAGCGGGTCATCCCCCGCCCCCGCCGCACGCACCCCGCCGAGCGCCGAGCGCACCGCACCGCGCACCTCCGCGATCGCCGGGGTGAGACGCCGACGCGAAGGACCTTCTGGGCGGCGCGAAGTCGGGACATCCGGTGGTGCATCTGTGACCATCCAGTAACCTTATTGCGCGGGTCCTCACAGACAGTGAGCGAACCGTATCAGAACAGGAGAAGACATGGGCGAGTACGCCGCCGTCATCGAAATCCCCAGGGGAAGTCGAAACAAGTACGAGGTTGACCACCAAACCGGGCGGGTGTATCTCGACCGAGTGTTGTACACGACCTTCGTGTACCCCACCGACTATGGGTTCTTCGAAAACACCCTCGGTGATGATGGCGACCCACTCGACGTGCTCGTCTTGACCGAGTTTCCCCTGTTCCCGGGCGTAGGGGTGAAGGTTCGGCCAGTCGGTGTTTTTCACATGAGCGATGACGGTGGTGGTGACGCCAAGATCATCGCGGTGCCCGCGGGCGACCCTCGGTGGGAACACATCCAAGATCTCGACACTATCCCCGAGTACACCCGCAAAGAGATTGAGCATTTTTTTGAGCACTACAAGGATCTCGAGCCGGGCAAGTGGGTAAAGACCGAAGGGTGGGGTTCCGCCGCCGATGCCGAATCGCTCATTGCCAGGGCGGTTGCGGCGTACCCCGGACACTGACGCCAGTGCTGGCCCAACCCTGACTACGCCTCGCGACCGAGTTCCGGCACGACCAGGTTCCGGTGCAGCCAGGTTCCGACACGACCAGGTTCCGACACGACCGACACAGCGCACCACCGTGCAATATCCCCGGGGCAAGGCGAGGGAGACAACATGACACGGGATAGCTCGCCGCAACGGCCACGGACCGCACGCGGCAGCAACCTCGATGAGGTTCGCCGCCGCAATCTCTCTCAGGTGCTGCGCCTCGTACACTCGAATTCAGGCACCTCACGTGCCGAACTCACTCGAGCAACCGGACTCAATCGTTCAACCATCGCAGACCTCATCGCAGAGCTCAAACGGCGCGGACTGGTCACCGAATCCGCACCACCCCAGGAACACACCCCCACGCACACCGAATCAGTGCATGACCCTCTACGCCCACGCTCGCCGGGTGGGACCGATCTACTTCCGTCCGTTTATTCAGGGTCAGCTCTACGCCCACGCTCGCCGG
>Ga0081606_1000832_pt1 | contig 11017 bp, 9 predicted proteins | sample EareggfetidaYelm_FD_71127 | JGI IMG/M metagenome (GOLD analysis project Ga0081606, IMG submission 71127) | Earthworm egg capsule microbial community from the University of Washington, USA - E. fetida Yelm (SPADES assembly) (version 2) | ecosystem: Host-associated > Annelida > Reproductive system...
GGTCAGTACTGTGATATCTCGCTCCGCGAGGCCTGATTGGTCGAGATCTTTACCGATAAGGTCCGCGTTCCCGAGTACCACCAGTTCCGCGACCCCGTACCCGGTTGACACGCTCAGGCGCTGTCGAACATCAATCTCCGGGAACCCAACCTGATTAGCGATGTAGTCAACGATCGCGCCCGCGACATCCAGCTTCGTAGCAGTCTCGATCCCTTCAAGACCCGGTGAGGAGTTCACCTCCATCACGAGCGGACCGTTAGTGCCTTCGAGCATGTCAACACCAGCCACTCGAAGCCCCATGATCTGCGCCGAGCGCACCGCAGCCTGGACATACTCCGGCGACAACTCACACGCCTCAACCGATCCACCACGATGGACATTAGAACGAAACTCGTCCCCTTTCGCGCGTCGACGCATCGCGGCAACCACCCGATCACCCACCACAAGCGCGCGAATATCTCTGCCTCGGCTCTCAGCTACAAAGCTCTGAATGAGGACATTGTGCCTGGTGGAGTGCAGGGTCTCGATGATCGCTTCAGCCACACGTACCTCCGGCGCGAGAATAACCCCGATACCCTGCGTGCCCTCCAACAGCTTTATAACCACCGGCGCCCCACCAACCCGCTCAATCGCGGAACGAACATCCGCCCGACTCCGCACAAACGCCGTCGCGGGCATCGCAATATTATGCCGCGAGAGAATCTGACTGGCCCGTAACTTGTCACGAGAGTTAGCAATACCATTCGCCGTATTCGGAGTGTACACATCCATCTGCTCAAACTGCCGCACAACCGCCGTACCAAAATACGTAATCGAGCTACCAATACGCGGCACGATGGCATCATAATCAGACAAAGGCCTCCCACCAAACAACAAATCCGGCTCCGGACCAGACAAATCAATCGCGAACCGCAACGTATTAAGCACCCTGACACCATGCCCCCGATACACAGCAGCCGCCCTCAACCGCTGCGTCGAGTACGACCCCCGCGCACACGACAAAACCGCAAACCTCATACAACCCCTCCAAAAAGACAAACCAACCAACCACACCCATTCAAACACCACCACCACACCAACAAAAACCAACCACCCCCACACACCCACCCCACACCACACAAACCACAGGAAACACAACACACAAACACAGAACAAACACAACAAAACCAACCACAGAAAAACATCCCGCAAAACACAACCTGCCACCGCCTCCAGACAGGAACCCACACGCGACAACACGAGATCAACTAACCGCCCAGACTGCCACCACCTCCAGACGGGAACCCACACACAGAACCCTGGCAGTTATACCCACTCAGCACGAGACACAAAACTTCCCGATTGCACAACCCAACTACCAGACAGCCCCACCCCACAGAAAATCTTCACCCATCACCGACCCAACAATCAATCCCCCAAACAACCTCCCCCAACACAACACCCCCGACACAACACCCCCGACACCCACCACCACCTAATCCACAACACCCACCCAAACAGACCCAGCCCCGCACTACCCATAACGACGACGCAACAACAACACCAACCCCACCAACAGAAACACCCCCACAACCCCAACCGGAATGACCACATCAACACCAGCACCCGCAAGCTCATACACCACAAACACAGAACCACCATCCGACGCAGCACCCACCACAGCAGGCACCACAGAACCCCCAACAGAACTACGGTCCCCGTTCGCCGCCCCGTTGGCTGCCGCGACCGCGGCCGCGTTCGCACGAGAATCCGCCACCGCGGACGAAGACGCGTTCGTGTTCGCGTTTGCGGTTGTAGACGCGTTCGTGGACGCGACACTAATCGCACTAGAACTAGCAGCCGCGTTCGCGTTCGTGGTAGCTGCCGCGGATGCGGCCGTGTTCGTGTTCGAGGAACGATCCCCATTCGCTGCCCCCACCGCAGCCCCAACCGCCGCCGCATTCGCGGCTGTGGCAGAAGTCGCAGACGCATCCGAAGACGCTGTAGCTACCGCCGCACTCCGAGATGCTGCGACCGCGGACCCTGTTGCTGCCGCCGACCCAGCAGAAGAACGATCCGCGTTAGCTGCCGCGACCGCGGCCGCGTTCGCGTGAGAATCCGCCGCCGCAGACGAAGACGCATTCATATTCGCGTTCGAGGTCACAGACGCGTTCGTGGACGCCACACTAATCGCACTAGCAGACGCAGCAGAGGCCGCGTTCGCGGTAGCTGCCGCAGTAGAGGCCGCGTTCGTGCTCGAGGAACGATCCCCATTCGCCGCCCCCACCGCAGCCCCCACCGCCGCCGCATTCGCATTCGCGGTCGTGGCAGAAGTCGCAGACGCATCCGTAGACGCTGTAGCTACCGCCGCGGCCTGGGACGCTGCGACCGCGGACCCTGTTGCTGCTGCCGATCCGGCAGAAGTACGGTCCGCGTTGGCTGCCGCGACCGCGGCCGCGTTCGCACGAGAATCCGCGGCCGCAGACGAAGACGCATTCGCGTTCGCGTTCGCGTTCGAGGTTGTAGACGCGTTCGTGGACGCGACACTAATCGCACTAGAACTAGCAGCCGCGTTCGCATTCGTGGTAGCTGCCGCGGATGCGGCCGTGTTCGTGCTCGAGGAACGATCCCCATTCGCTGCCCCCACCGCTGCCCCCACCGCCGCCGCGTTGGCGGCTGTGGCAGAAGTCGCAGACGCGTCCGAAGACGCTGTAGCTACCGCCGCGGCCTGGGACGCCGCCACCGCAGACCCTGTTGCTGCCGCCGATCCAGCAGAGGAACGATCCGCGTTAGCCGCTGCGACCGCGGCCGCGTTCCCACGAGAATCCGCCGCCGCAGACGAAGCCGCATTCATATTCGCGTTCGCGGTTGTAGACGCGTTCGTGGACGCGACACTAATCGCACTAGAACTAGCAGCCGCGTTCGCATTCGTGGTAGCTGCCGCGGATGCAGCCGCGTTCGTGCTCGAGGAACGATCCCCATTCGCCGCCCCCACCGCCGCCCCAACCGCCGCCGCATTCGCTGCCGTGGCAGAAGTCGCAGACGCATCCGAAGACGCCACAGCCACCGCCGCGGCCTGGGACGCCGCCACCGCAGACCCTGTTGCTGCCGCCGACCCAGCAGAAGAACGATCCGCATTAGCTGCCGCGACCGCGGCCGCGTTCGCACGAGAATCCGCCGCCGCAGACGAAGACGCATTCATATTCGCGTTCGAGGTCACAGACGCGTTCGTGGACGCGACACTAATCGCACTAGCAGACGCAGCAGAGGCCGCGTTCGTGGTAGCGGATGCTGTAGCGGCCGTGTTCGTGCTCGAGGAACGATCCCCATTCGCCGCCCCAACCGCCGCCCCAACCGCCGCCGCATTCGCGGCTGTGGCAGAAGTCGCAGACGCATCCGAAGACGCTGTAGCTACCGCCGCGGCCTGGGACGCTGCGACCGCAGACCCAGACGCTGCCGCCGACCCAGCAGAAGAACGATCCGCGTTAGCTGCCCCGACCGCGGCCGCGTTCGCACGAGAATCCGCCGCCGCAGACGAAGACGCATTCGCGTTCGCGGTTGCGGTTGTAGACGCGTTCGTGGACGCAACACTAATCGCACTAGAACTAGCAGCCGAGGCCGCATTCGTGGTAGCGGATGCTGTAGCGGCCGCATTCGTGTTCGAGGAACGATCCCCATTCGCCGCCCCCACCGCCGCCGCATTCGCATTCGCGGCTGTGGCAGAAGTCGCAGACGCATCCGAAGACGCCACAGCCACCGCCGCGGCCTGGGACGCTGCGACCGCGGACCCTGTTGCTGCTGCTGATCCGGCAGAGGTACGGTCTGCGTTGGCTGCCGCGACCGCGGCTGCGTTCCCACGAGAATCCGCCGCCGCAGACGAAGACGCATTCTGCGACGAAGTCGGTGGCGGCGTCCCAATTACTGACACCGAATTTGACAGGACGTTTGTGACGTATGCGGTGTTTCCATCCGGTGTAACCACCACCCCCCACGGTCCCGTGCTGACGGTGATGGTTTTGGTGACTGTTCCGGTGGCTGTATCAATCCTCGACACCGAACCCGACAATCCGTCGGTGACGTATACGGTGCTCCCATCCGGTGTCACCGCCACCCCGATCGGGGCGGCGGTGGTGATGGTGTTGGTGACTGTTTCGGTGGCCGTATCAATCCTCGACACCGAACCCGAATCGCTGTTAGCGACGTATACGGTGCTCCCATCCGGAGTAACCGCCACCCCGGCCGGGTACGTGCCGACGGTGATGGTTTTGGTGACTGTCCCGGTGACCGTATCAATCACCGACACCGAACCCGACCCGCTGTTAGCGACGTATACGGTGCTCCCATCCGGAGTAACCGCCACCCCCCACGGCCTCGTGCCAACGGTGATGGTGATGGTTTTGGTGACTGTCCCGGTGACCGTATCAATCACCGACACCGAATCCGACCCCTCGTTGGTGACGTATACGGTGCTCCCATCCGGAGTAACCGCCACCCCGAACGGCCACGTGCCAACGGTGATGGTGATGGTTTTGGTGACTGTCCCGGTGACCGTGTCAATCACCGACACCGAATCCGACCTGCTGTTAGCGACGTATGCGGTGCTCCCATCCGGTGTCACCGCCACCCCGACCGGGCTCGTGCCGACGGTGATGGTTTTGGTGACTGTTCCGGTGGCCGTATCAATCACCGACACCGAACGCGAATCGTTGTTGGTGATGTATGCGGTGCTCCCGTCCGGTGTCACCGCCACCGCGACCGGGTACGCGCCGACGGTGATGGTTTTGATGACGGTGTCGTTATCGCCCAGACGTGAGGATAGGGTTCCCGGTACGCTCGTGTTGTTCTGGCCGAGTGCGGCAGCGGTGGTGTGTGCGTTTGTTGGTACCGTTCCGATTGTTGTCAACACTGCTGTTGCAATCGTGGCGATAACTATCCCCGCACCACGGTTTCTTGTCGGTGTCCTCATGAGCACGTGCTCCTGTCTTTGTGCACACTCAATTTGCGAAGGCTCGTGGTCGCACCGGGTTGTTTCGCTCTTTTTCTTGCTCCTGCCAGCACACACCTCATGGTGGGTGTGGTGTCGCACGGTTTCTTAGCACCCCGCCCTGCCTGGGTTTTGGTTCTCATCTGAGTTGTTGTCTGCGTGAGATCAGTGGACGTTGTGTGTTCATCCGTGAAAGACACCGTGATCAGCAACGGCTCTGAGCTGTCTCCCAGGTTTTTCACTGCCCCGGAGAAGCACCATCCAGGCGGGCTTTTCTCACGCCCCTTACGCGATACTTGCTCGCGTAAGCCCGTCACATTCACAACATGAACAGGCACTCCCGCAGAGGGCACCACCCTCGCGGGAGGATCTGGAATCACCACAACGGGAGACACTGATGCCACCACAGACCTACACTCCACCACCTCAGACTTACACCCCACCACCTCAGACTTACGCCCCAGCGGCACAGATTTACGTCCCCTCGCCACACGTCTCACAACGCGACTCCCTCACACGGCACAACACAGATACGGACAAGCAGGTACAGATAATCCCTACGCAAGGGTACTCTACACTGAGAAAACGGTACATATTGCCCGTGTGGGGGATGGTAGGTTGTGCCTCTTCTTCTAAGGTTTCCCGGAGGAAAGAAGGTCACACAGATGGCTCTGAGCCCAAGCTTCCCGACCACCCGACACCGCCCACAGGGAAAACACAGTTGAGCATCGCCTCGAATCGGCCCTGCGAGACACCCGACACCGCCCACAGGGAAAACACCCCGTGAACTACAACGACCGAACACACCAAAAACACCCCCTCACGACGAGACAGACACCCCCTAACACCCCTCGGCCGCCCGCTCTTTACCAGACACCCCTGACCCCTCTCCGAGGGTATTTTCAGAACCCCGAGAACAAGCAGGAAAGCTATGACCCCATGACCAATAAACCCCCAAACTCGCAACCAACACACAGAACTTACCCAATAACCACACCAGCAACAGCAACAGCAACAGCAACAGATAGGTCTGCTGCACGGATTGGCGACGGGTTTGGTTTGGGCCGTGGGGGTCGGGGTTTGGTTCGTGGTGGTGGGGGATGTTCTTCTTTAACAGGTTGAGAAGATTTTCCATGGTGGTGGTGTCGTAGGACGCGATTGGGCTCATCGATCTGATCAGACAATGGTGGGCCAGGGCAGGCAGGAGCTTCCGGCTGCGAAATTGTGACCCGCGGTCTGAGTGAGCCAGAGCTGGTTCGGGCCGTTGGCGGTGAACTCGTGCCGGATCCGACCGTCCTTGTCGGTGACAGTGCAGATCTCGTCAGGAACCGCAAGGGTCGGGCTTCTTCTCGTTGCGGCACCATAATTCTTCCCGAACATGCTCCATCAGCTGTTGTCCGAGGTGATCTGCCACGAGTGGGTACATCAATTTTCCCCGCAGATTCGCCTACGACAGATACACCCCCGCCTTCCGGAACACCCCATTCTCCTGCTCGAGGAGCCGGTTACCGCGGCGCAACTCCCACAGCTGCACCACCTCGCTCGTCATCACGCCGGACTGCCTACCCGCCTCGACGCGCTCGACACACATCTAGTTCCCCAGGGTGCCGGGATGGAATCCGAAGTCCTGCACGATCTGCACGATCATGACCCCCGACTCACGGTCCCAGACCACACGCAGAACATCCCCACGAAACCCCTCCAGAAATAGCATCGGACACGATGACACCCCTCCAACACAGTCCCACAACCAAACAGATCAGATATCACCCACCCGTGCAACAGACCCCAACGCTCACAGCAACCCGACGGCACCACAACCGAAACCCACTCGACCCGACATAAAACGCTCAACATCCGGATCGACCATAATGTCGCTCGGGCGAAGTGGCCGAGCAAGGTACAGCCCCTCAAGCGACGTAAGTCGGCTGAGCGCAACATAGGTCTGACCGGGAGTGAACGCTCGCGCCCCCAGATCCACAATCGCGGCCTCGTAACTGGCCCCCTGCGACTTGTGGATGGTCACCGCCCACGCCAACCGCAGTGGATACTGGGTGAACTCAGCGACAACATCCCGTTCCAACTTCTTGGTCCGAGCATCCCAGCTGTATCGAAACCGCTCCCAGGTCACCGGTTCGACGGTGTGTTGAACACCGTCGACCGTGACCTTCACGTCGTCACCAAGAACCGTCACTTCGCCGAGCGTGCCATTGACCCAGCGCTGCTTATCTGTTCCACTCACGGTATCGTTGCGAAGAAACATCACCTGAGCGCCAACTTTTAGTTCCAACCGCTCCTCGGCAGGAAAGGCTCGCCCGCCGAAATCGCCGTTGATCTCCGCCTCTCGGGTTCGGGAATGCCCCGGCAGCCGGTGCAGCGCAGTGGCGTTGATCTGGTTGACCGTGTCATTGCGGGTGGCGAGCGTGAGAACACCCTGTTCCGGCAGCGGCCGCCGGGCACCAACCTCGTTCAGGGTGCCCGCGATGTCCGAGGTCACCTGGCCGTGCCGTACCGCGTTCAACATGTGCCTGAAATTCGCATCGTGCTGCCGGTGAACGTCACTCAGCTCAAAAATCCGCAGGGATGCTTCGCGCCACACCCTCGCGTCGAAGAACCACATCGACGCGTACGTGTCAGCAAAGTAGGCCCGCTCCGGGCCATCCCCTGGAACCGGTGCCAACTGGTACGGATCACCAAACAGCACCACCTGCGCACCACCGAATGGCTCGCGGCGGCGCTGGCGCGCCTGGCGTAACGAGCGATCTATGGCGTCCATCAGGTCGGCGTTCACCATAGAAACCTCGTCAATAACAAGTGTGTCCATGGCGTTGAGAATCTTCCGCACGCTGTCGTTCTGCTCGATATCGTGATCGGCGATGACACCGATCGGCAACCGAAACAGCGAGTGAATCGTCTGGCCGCCGACGTTCAGCGCGGCCACTCCGGTCGGCGCGGCGATAACAATGTTCTTGTCGGTGTGCCAGTTGAGGTGGGTGAGCAGGGTCGATTTCCCGGTGCCCGCCCGCCCCGTGACAAATATGTGATCACGCGTCGACTCAATCGCCTCGAAAACGGCGGCCTGTTCGCCACTCAGTTCCATTGCGGCTACCTCATCCTCCCCACCAACCTGTCATACCTTCATCGCGCCCGCGCGCGCCACCGGGTGTGGGTGCCGTGCATGATGATAACTGTAGCCGTGGACCACCCGCAGTGGATGTCCCACTCCTGAGCCCTGAGCAGAAGTTTTCGATGAGCCGACAAAACGGGTTGCGGTCACGTTCTGCTCCCCGACCGAATTCTGCGTAGAAGATGTTCGGCTTCTTTGGCAATCACCTCCAACCTCGTCACCCCATGAAGCGTATAGATTACGACCCCGCCGTTCGAATTCGAGAACCTGCCGAGCACCCTCACTGCTGGCGTGCCGGTTTTGTGTCTGTCTGTTTGCAGGCTGACTCTGTGCTGGGTGGGTGTGGGGATGGCCCCAGCTGAGCGAGCGTGTCGACACCGATGCGAGCCTGTGCTGGGTGGGTGTGAGGATGGCCCGGTGTCGGTCATTCGGTCTGTGTTCGCTGGCTTCTATGCTGGGTGGGTGTGGGAACGACGGGTGAGTGCGCTGAGACCGTTGCTTGTGTTTGTGCTCGGGTGGTTCGGGCTGGGGCTGGTTGTGCTCGGTGCTTTTGTTATCGTCCTGAACGTGCTCAACCACACACTCTACGGGGCACCGGTTTTTGTTCAGCGGTACCTCTCGGCCATCGCCAGTGACAACATCACCGAAGCGATGAGCACCCCCGGGGTCGATATCGACGCAACCACACTCACCTCACGCGGTATCAACGGGCCGGTCTCACGAGCGATGCTCCGCACAGGAGTGCTGAACACCGGACCCAAAAAAGTCACCATCACCACCGATACAACCCACCCCGACGGGAGACACTCCATCACCGCGACATACACCCTCGCCGGAACCTCCCACACAACAACCTTCGACGTCGTGCCCCTCGACCCGCTCTACGGTCTGATCAACCGATGGAAATTCGCCACAAGCCCCCTCACTGTGCTCGATGTCACCACCAACAACACCCCCTTCTTCACTGCAGGACACCTCACCCTTGATGCCCGAGCAAACAAACCAGACACCCTCCGAGCGGCATTCAGCCAACAAACCCCCTATCTCACCCTCGCACCCGCAGCCTACCTACTCAGCTACACCTCCCCTCTCCTAACCATCCCTGCTGTCACCACAACCACCACACCGAACCACGTGACCCCGGTAGAACTTGTCGCACAACCAACACACGACTTCATCCAACGCGTCCAAACAAAACTAGACCAATTCCTCACCACCTGCACACAACAACAGGTACTCATGCCCACACAATGCCCCTTCGGCACCCAAATCAATGACCGCATCATCGGCACCCCCCGCTGGACAATAACCTCCACCCCCCAAGTCACCCTCACACCCGGCACCGACTCATTCATCATGCCCCCCACCACCGGCATCGCCCGCATCAGCGTCGATGTCCAATCACTCTACGACGGAACAAAAAAGCACCTCATCAAAAACCACCCCTTCACCATCGGGCTCAACGCCCAAATCCAACCCAACAACACCATCACCATCCAACTCCAATAGCCACCACCCAGCCCACCCAGAAACCCACTGCCACCCACCATCCTGCAGTCCGCGCCATCCAAGACCCCCCCCCAAAAAAAACACCCAGCCCCCTACTCGTGACCGCCACGACCCGCACGACCATCGCGTTGCGCCAGCTCGACCAGCCGCTCGTTGTAGGCACGCAGCTCTGCGTCGCCGGTACGGTCAGCGTGACGATCCCGTCTCCTCGACTCACGTTCGTCGGTCCGTGACCACCGAATAGCAACCGTCATGGCCAGTGCGAGCGTCGGTATCTCGCCAATGCCCCACGCGATTCCACCGCCGAGTTGTTGATCGGTTAGCGCATCTGTGCCCCAGCCCATCGCACCATACCAATCGGAGAGCAAAAGGTTACTTCCCAGCATGAGCGCGAGGCCAAAAAAAGCGTGGAACGCCATCGTGCCGAGCAGAAGCAGAAGCCGGAACGGATAGGACAGCCGTTGTTTCACCGGGTCAATCCCGATCATGGACTGCACAAAGAGATAGCCGGTCACCAGGAAGTGCACAATCATCCACTGGTGACCCACGTGGTCAACGGTTGCCCAGCGAAATAACGGTGAGTAGTAGAACAACCAGAGCGATCCGGCAAACAATCCGGCCGCAACAAGCGGGTGTGTGAGGATGTCTGCGACCCGCGAGTGTATGGCGAACAACAACCACTCCCGGGCACCCCGGCTGCCGTCTTTTCGCGGTCGGATCGCCCGCATTGCAAGCGTAATGGGCGCACCGGGCACCAGTAGCACCGGCACCGCCATGGTGAGAATCATGTGCGCCGCCATGTGGCTCGAGAAGAGATACTCCTCATACACATTCACCCCGCCGTTCGTGGTGTAGCCGAGCACTGCAATTCCCGCCACCCAGAGCACAGTGCGGTACATCGGCCAACGATCGCCGCGCCGTCGCACTCGCCACACACCGGCAAGGTAAAAGAAGAGCGCGAACCCACAGATAATCAGCCACAGCAGGTCAAAGTTCCACTCGGTGATATACCGCTGCCAGTCAGGCCACGGTGGCAACGGAGAATTGGTGAGCACGCTGGCCGGGGTCTGCGCACCGCCGGGAAGCTCAGCAGTCCCCCCCGGGGTGGCAGTGCGTGCAAGCGCGGTTGCGAGGCCAGAGGCCACGCCCATGAGGAGGCCTTCGCCGGTCACTAGCACCCAAAACGGGCTGGACCGAGCGGCGGCGGAACGGGACATCCGACGAATACTAACCGTGCGCTGGATGGCCCCGAAGCCCCCGAGTGCAAGCAGTGCGCCGATCTTGAGCAGCACCAGGACACCGTAGGGTGTCCCCAATTCCGCAACCGTGCCCATCCGGATGGCAGCACTCACGTACCCGGAGATCGCCACGATGATAAAACACACGAGCGCAAGCGTCGAGTATCGCCGAACAACCTC
>Ga0081606_1000834_pt1 | contig 11012 bp, 12 predicted proteins | sample EareggfetidaYelm_FD_71127 | JGI IMG/M metagenome (GOLD analysis project Ga0081606, IMG submission 71127) | Earthworm egg capsule microbial community from the University of Washington, USA - E. fetida Yelm (SPADES assembly) (version 2) | ecosystem: Host-associated > Annelida > Reproductive system...
GCTTGAAGAAACTGTGAAACTCCCTACTTAAATCGACTTGAAGAAACTGTGAAACTCCCTACTTAAATCGACTTGAAGAAACTGTGAAACTCCCTACTTAAATCGACTTGAAGAAACTTTGAAACTCCCTACTTAAATCGACTGAATAAGCAATTACCTGACTCAAATTGAATTTCGCTAATCATAATCCATTTGTCATCGAAGTATAACTCCAGCTTTACAAATTGTCCAATGTTATTGTTCAGTGAAATCCTAATTGATCTTGCATATTCCATCTGAGCATCTCTGGCGTAGGTGTATTCAACAGAGGGTGAATTCAGAAAGACCTTCCCCTCAGAACTGAAGTAGACGTTGGCCAAGCGGAAAACTCTGACATCTTTGGAAAATTTGTTGTTGCAGTGAATCTGAACCATAGAGAAGTTCCTCACGGCATCGAACTTGAAAACAATTGAAAGAGGTTGACCGGGAAACGAGTCATTCCGCCAGCCAATCCATTTGGAGCCTTTGGTAGAATGGTCAAGAGGGTCCAGTCGGAAGTTGGCTTGTCCTTCTTCTCCATCCATCAGCTGACCAAGTCCATCATACAGAATATCCTTGAATGTGCCATCGTATGTCAAATCCACAAGGTCAAGGTCAGAACCATATTTCTGACCTTGTGGCACATCATATGAAACTACTCCATCTGACAAAACAGAAATGATTATAAAAAGGCTTTCAGAGAGCTCTAACTTACATCTATGAGATTGGAATTCATTGTCAACTCAAACCAATCAAATATGTTACAGCACTGGCAAAAGTTATGTGAAGCTAAAATATAATTGCGAATGTATATACAACACAACAATTTCTGTTTGCTGTTTAATAAGACTTAATAAATTTAGATCCTGCTTAATATTTATTCTTATTTATCCCATGCCAAGTTTCTACTCAAATCTAAAGATGTTATCTGTTGCTTTTATTGAAATTTTCTGCTATTATATATTACTATTACTGTACTGCTGCTATCTCTGACCTGTCCACGCACACCCGTACAGTTCAACACGAAGGCAGACAATTTTTGGATGCGTGCTGATCGGAACAAAGCGAATCCTACGAGCAATCATTGGAGGCTGAACCTCTCTCATCTCAGCAATGTATGTGTTAGAGTTGCCCTGAAAAATCTGAACAGAAAAAACATACAGGATCAAAGCAAAAGTTTACCTTCCTAAGGATGGGGCACTTAAAATGCGCTATATTAACTATCTTAGTATATGCATAAAAGAAAAAATGTGGAATCATTAACAGACAAATCCGACTTTACTAGCTCACAGTCATTTAACATGCTGGTGCTAGAATACCTTAACCTTGCTTCTGCAGTGTCTGCACCCATTGATGCTCAAGAACCTATATAGACGCAAACGTAGCAGTCACACAAACAGTTGTTGTCTGACAGTATAATAGGATAAGGAAGAAGATCACTCTTGTATTCCACCGGGATTAGGAACCTTATGAATGAATCATTGCAGCAACCAGCTTAGAATTAGGAAAACCTAAACACTTCTCTGAAAAATAACAATGGTTTTAAATTTTCGTTTCCCTTTCTTCCTCTATCGTTCTTTTCCTAATCTCCATCTCTGTCTATGTGCTACCAGTCCTTTTTCTCCCTCTCATTCTGCTCAGTAAGATTTCCCTTTGACCTTAACAAAGACAGACTTAACCAAAAGCATCGAAGCAAATTACAATCACTGAACAAACAGCACATCTTCATCATTGAGGTGTTAAACACCAGACCCTATGGGAGAAAGAGGAAAGCCTCACAAACGAGGACAGCAATGAATTTAACCTACAAAGAGGATTGTTGCTAATTTGGCCACGTACAGCTGCTCCAGCCCATTAGCAAGAGATGTGCAGCAATTCTCCGAGGACTTAGTGCTGACAATGGACCATCAATTACAGCAACTCCAGCAGCGAAGGCACAGGTCTGAGACACAAGCTCCATCTCAAGCACAAATTTACAGCTTAAAACTATGCAACCAAGGTATCAATAAGCAATAATCTCTGAATGATTGAAAGAAAGAAATTACGTCCAGTTGTTTTTGTGCTGTTAAATGATTAATATTGTGCAATCACCAGTTCCAACTAGTCATAAACCAATTTCGATTAAGTTTCAGCCTTTAGTATGCTTCCGACCTAGCTTCAATAGCTGTAGGCAGAGAATTTAGATAATGCTTATTTTGAAAAATATTAGAACTTTATGACTCCAAGTAAAAGAATTGCAATCCTACTAAAAAATGAAAAAATGTGCACTTTGTTCATAGCTCCATTTAGAACAGAATGATAGAAATTACAATCAGGAATGGCATTGTATCATTTTTAACTATATACATGTAATTATGATGCTGATGCCTTTACAAAAGAGGACTGCAAAATTAGTTTGCAAATTATAAGTCATCTATTAACAGTCATCTGTTAGTCATCTTTGTCAACAGATGAAAGTTAAGAAACAGCTACTGTCAGATCACCAAAAGCAAAGACCAAATTTCTTAATATAATCCCTCCTAAGCATTTTTACATAATACCGGGTAAGTATCAGCTAATTTTACAACCATTTTTAACAACAATAATTTATAAACAGTAAGCATGTTAGTGAAGATTGTAAAAGATAGAACCCTCTTTCACACAGTCTTACCTTCTGACCTCTCCTGACCTATCCTGACCTCTCCTGACCTCTCATGTTAGTGAAGTTTGTAAAAGATAGAATCCTCTTTCACACAGTCTTACCTCCTGACCTCTCCTGACCTCTCATGTTAGTGAAATTTGTAAAAGATAGAATCCTCTTTCACACAGTCTTACCTCCTGACCTCTCCGATTCTTGAAACGAATCCAGAGTCCATCATCTTCTCTCTGATACTCCAACCGATACTGGTCAGTATGCTCAGTACCCTGTTACATGTTAGATCAATGATCTTTGACACAGGATAAATAATGGAAAAACATTCCAATAAAAACCAGAGATGCAATGGTGCTGAATTTTTCATTCAATAAATGTAATATAAAATAATGCATAGTATGCATTAATCATGTAGCAAATACTTTATTTGCATGTATTTATTTTGATTATTGATTGAAATTCATTATTGGGTAAATCGAAAATACATGAGAAATTCAGTTCATTTGATGCTAGAGTATTCTATTCTTCAAAGAAATGAATTACGATGATTATAGAAGAAAAAATATCAATTACTGTGAGCTATAGATACATGGAAATATCCAGATTAGACTAGGTCTAAATTTATCTAATTCCAACACCTGAAACTTCTGACCACCTCCAAAAATCTATCACTGTCAGCTTGAGAAATTACAGGTCAAATTGTTATCACAGGGATGCAAAAGAATGTGATTGAACATAAGCCTGAAACCTTAGGAAACAGTGAAATGACACTATTAACAGGTGGGCTGACATACCTGACCATTCCCAAACCGCCCTTGAGTTTCAACCATAGTAATAACCTTGAGCTGACGAAGGTCAACTTCAAGGTATTCATAGGTCTCAGATGAGATTGGTTGCTTAGGACACCAAGCTCCATCGCCATTTTCCATTCGAATTCTAGAACAGTTCAACCCCATGAGAAGCAATTTATAGCAAAACCCACCATGCCTCAGGTCCAGCAAAAGACAAACAAGCATACCTAAATCAAATTAAGCCTCGGGTCAGTGCAAATCAAGCTATAAAAATCCTCTTCTCTTCTCTCCTCTAACTTATTTCTATTGTTGCTTCTCCTCACCTACTCACATCTCCACCCCTCTCCTCATCAATCTTCTCCTCTTTCAACATTTTTATTACCTTCTCTCCCATTTTCAGGTGCCAGGTTATCTCCTTCTCTTTCTTCACACGCCGTTTCTCCATCTGTTTCTACAACCGTCTGGCGCCACCACTCTCCCAAAACACCAATTCATATCTTCAAATAAACATAATTAGCCGCTCATATTACTATATGCAAACACAATCTCGACATCCAGGCCTCAAAATGACTAATATAATCTGGATCCAATTTCATTGTTTCGAACAATCCACTACACTGGACTTAGGGAAAAAGTAAAACCAGCATAAACACACAAAGTAACACAGGACACAGAACTTACACACGGAATATTTCAAAAGAACAAAAAATCTATTAGCTAAAGTCAAAAACATAACTAACAGTTCTTCGTGCTCTACTAGCATTACCTTGACCTTCGTTAGCACCATAATTAGCAATGAATGGCTACTATGATTCTTATGATTGAGCATTTAGACAACCAGGAAGAACAGCATTATTGCAAATCATTATATTATGCTTACAATGATTATAATGTCATTAAAAAAAATTGTTAATTGCCTACAGTAACCTGGGATAATCTTTCCATTGAAGATCCTGACCTATATGCATAATTATCTCTGATCCATTATACCCTGGAGACTTTTGCATTTCAGTTTCCTCCTTCCCGCTTCCCAGGTTGAAGCACCCTTGGGTTGGCTGCCCAGTGCCCACGGACTCCTTACCATCTCTTGTTTGCCTACTGCCACAGCTCAGTTCATAGATGTTGGACCCACCAGTTGGAGTCACCTTTCTCAGGAGTGGCACCCAAGAGCCTTAGTTTACCCCTTCCACAGTTTCACAAGCTCCTGAGTAGGTAGGCCTATTATCCAAGCGTGATTTCATTGGAACAGGTTGGGATAATTACGCATATGGGTCAGGTCACTCATCATGCGGTCCTTAGTACAATTTTATTACTCTAGCAATGCTCTACATGTGCTTGCAGTGGCTGTTCTGGTGAAATCTAAAAACTGTGAGAATGAATCAATCTTCTGTTCGGAACTGATGAATCATGAGCTGTCATTCATCTACAGATCTTAGCAAATTGCGTTTGATGGATATGATTTTGTTATTCTCATTATTATTCAATTAGAAAACTTTGATGTTAATGCTATCATGGTATTAGTTAAACGATAATGATAGTACCGAGGACAGTAAATGACAGTGCCATTTAGCCGGCATTTAGTAATAGGTCCCTATTCACACACACACATACACATACACACACACACGCACACGTGCACACGCATGCACTCAAACACACACGTGCACATACGCGCACGCAAACACACACAAACAAACACACAAACAAACATGCCTACACACACACTTCTAACTGTTATCCGGTATTGGCTTGACTGTCACAGTTAACATTATTGTTGTAATCATCAGCATTGTCATCATGTAATCATCATCCTCGTCATCACCACCATGTCCTGAAAGAATTTATCACCTGACAACAACTGATGCATAATATCCAATGTCACACGCTTCATTACTGCATGACGGATTTCTTATTCAGCCACAAGACAACTCATTGTATACCCGAACACCTTAGTCCTCTGAGAGCAAAGCTTTGGATAATAATAAAAATAAATAACCTGGTAAAGCACACGACAAGAGGGCTTACTACTTGCACCTGTAGGACAGATTAATGACACGTATATTTGTACGTTAGGGTCATGAGTGCCAAACGGGAGTTTCCTTGAAGAGCCACGGCATAAATTTACAATTAGAACATAAAATTACCAACACAAGCGAAAAGAACAACTAGCGTGCATTCCACCTATATTGCTATCTCTGGTCAGGTCTTATCGTGGCTATTGTTTCTATCCTTGTATTTGTCCTTGTGTCTGTTCTTGTCTCTGCCCTTGTCTCTGTTTTTCAGGCTTTTCACTGATATATCACTGTCTACCTTAATTCTTGCCTCAGCAGTATGTCTCTCTCCCACACATTGTTTTAACCATGTACCAATTGTACACAGATGTTCGAACTACACAGACTAAAGAAATAGTCCTGCACAGACTAAAGAAATAGTCTGTCTGAGGTTCTCTCTATGGTATAGGCTCAATGAAGTGACAAAATGTTTGTCATTAGACTCATTACTAAGTAAAGAGACCTCTGACAACTCAACAATTATTTAGACTTTATTTAGACTTTTCTGGTTTTCTGATGGTGCCAATGTGCTGAATAATTATCCTTCTACTAGTTTCAAAGTTTAATTGGTACCAGAAAAATCATAACAACAACGAAATCGATGCTGCTGGCACTGTTGCTAATCTTGTCTCTCTCTGTCTCTGTCTCTGCCTCTCTTTCTGCCTCCATCTGTGTGTGTGTGTGTGCCTCTGTCTGTCCATCTCTCTGTCTCAGTCTGTATTTCTCTGTCTGTCAGTCTGTCTCTGTCTATCTCTTTATGACTATCTTTCTCTGTTTGTCTGTCTGTCTCTCTCTGCTCATTCAATGGCATCTACCTCTGTCCTGTTTCCGTGTCTTTGTCCTTGTCTTCATGTCTGTGTCAGTACTGCTATGTGTTTCTCACCTGGCACTGCTGGGTCCTCGCCGCTTCATATCTACAGAGGAGCTTGCTGACAGAGCCGAGTCCTCAATATCTCCATTCTGCATCCCAAGAACAGCATCACATTTGGCTGTTTAATAAAACTGATTTATTAGCACAATGTTACAGCTCACACAGAGTTGATAGGAACTGAAATTACAAACTAATTAGACGAACTGAAAGATAGCAGGTTAAGAAAAACTAAGATCAAAGATTGTCATTTGTCAGTCACGTCATATATATGCCAGTACATTTTATTACTCAAACAATAAACTATTTAGATTAGAAACAGAAACAAGCAAGATCAGAAGACTGGAATAAAAACAATTCATTATCCCGGAGCCAGTTAGTTGGTGCAACATATATAGCTGTAATTAACATTTAACAGTCAAGTATCGGTTTTGTATGAATCGGAAGTGGAGTTAGTCCCCCATCTTGGAACTGGCAGTCTAAAGTTAAATCACAATGTCAGCCAGTCCCAGTGGAAACAGCCTATATACAGCAGAATGTGCACTGTAAATGAGAAAGTAATCCCCAACCCTTCTCGGTTTGCTGGTCCAAAGAAAACAATAAAACCCATGAGAGGGTGAAAATCATCCATTCGAAGGCAGTGCGGTGTTAGCGTCACTGATCCCTGCGATCTGGTTATGAATGTGACGCTATATAAATATGCATAAGGCCAAAGCAACCTGCGGCAAGTAAGGGCTTCTAGTAAACCCCACCAATCAAAGACAGCATGACCGTGGATAGAATAGATTACTTAGAGACGGACTGTCATCATAGTCCAGCTGTAATCCCAGTTTAATACCTTATAAGCAAGACAGGCATGCCAAGAAAAAGACTAGGAGAAGCTGGATAATGGGGAACAGCATATGGAATAGGAGAAGGAGGAAATGAGGAGAAGGAAGAGGAGACGGAGGAAGGGAGCGTAGCAGTCACCAACTACGGACTGACAGCCCAGAATTGATGGTAATTAGGAAGCAAGTGACAGCCTGAGTCTGCTCACAACATATCCCATATCAGCTGATAGATATCTCGGTCTTACCCAAACAAATCCTACTGATAGCAAGTGAAGGGGCGGCCAGCTGGGCCAACTACATGCCAGAGTCAACAATCCCATGAACCAACCACACTACAATGGCAACACTGATTAACCATAGACTGGTCCTGCGTCTATGCCATAAGCCACCAAAAGACACGGGATCTCAAATGACAGATGACTGCTGAAACAACATCATCAAACACTGTCAATGATGACTATGATGACTGTGATTACAAGGATGACAACAATAATGATGTCGCCTTTGATGAAGAGGATAATAATAAAAAAAACAACTACGGCAACAGTGATAGCAACGGAGCTGAAAGAAGGATTATACCGAAAAGAGATGGAAACAGTCTGTCAAACAGATAAGGGAATAGAACCTGATAAAGAAATATTGCGGCATAGACTGAGCAGACTTACTGACTCCTTTTCCCAGTGTGAAATCTAGTTTACCTTAGAAAATATGTAATGAAAATGAAATAAATTCTGATGGACCAGAGGAGCCATGAACACGTCACCTGCCGAGTACAGCCAGAACGATGCCCATTTATTTGCAAGGCAGACATACGCAGAGACTGACACAGACAGAGAAAGGAGGCAGACGCAGAAGGTTACAGACACAGACAACAATGTTGTAGAGATAATCAGTCAGAGATGGAACCCTCAAATGTCGGCCTGGCTGTGTAAATCATGGCAAGGAGGTGCATAAAGTAACGCTATCCATGTCAATTAACTCCACGGGATCACTTAAAAGTCTCCCACTGACCCACGGAGGCGATAATCATCCCCCCTGAAAGGGTCACCCCTGGACTATCTCTGCACTTTGTCCATCGCCCTCTGTCTATCCATCTGGCTCTATCCAACAGTTTCTTCTCTGGATCTCCTTGCAACTCAGTCTCTGTGGAGTTGATGCTTTTAGCTCTTCCAGGTGACACTAATGTAAGTGGAAGATACAGAATACTTTTCTCATTAAATATCAACATCTAAAATGGCAAGAGCGAAAATGGGAACCATTGACTTCTGCAGCTGGCAACGACAGTCAAAATTTCGTAAGAGGGCTCTTTACTGCCACAATATGAACTAAGAAAGGTAGAATGCCTTTGCCCAGTCATCCGCTTGCCACCTATACATCTGAGTGATCTGGCCATCATTGCAAGGGCACTCGTCTATCACCATTTCTATAAAGTCAATAAGCTGCATGGTCTAACTGACACGGCCTTTGTGTGGGGCTTAGAAATTTTGAGGACTAGCATTACATTTACATACAAGCCTTTCACTTTAGCCTAAGCCATAACTCATCAGTTAATTCTAAAAAGCTTCAATCCATGACAAAAAGACATCAAATGGCAGACTAAGTGAAGGTCATTTTGTGAAAATTGAGCCTTCTTCTCTACGTCCCTCCACACTCCTAAGGTCTTCACGCTGTAGACCTACTGTCCAAATAATTATTAGTCTCTTAAAGACCACCATTAATTGGAATACAACAACTTGCCATCCCTGTAAGCATGTCCACACAGGGTCCATCTAAATCCATATTCCCATATCATATGGGACTCTTATTGAACCACTCCGGGAAGTCCTATAAGAATCCCATATGGAACTTTGGGATCAGTTGTACTTGAGGCAGGTCCCACTATTCCTCCCTCGAGTCACCTTCTCCATGTAAGTAGACCTGTAGATCAAGGCTCCACCCACCAGTTACTAAGGGTCAAATTAACTCCAAAGGCCAACCTCACTCTGCCTAGAGGAAATTCAGTGGACTGTATACGACCAAGTATGATGGCCAGTAGATCTGAGATTGGCAACACAGGAGAAAGCCCGAGTAGACCAAGATGATATAAAAAGACATGCTCAACATGCACCAAATCCGCAGCAGACATGAAAATTAATCAGAAATGGATCTACTCTGAATATATTATGACCATCTCAATTACTTTGGGAATTTCTTGTTTTCACCCATACTTTAGTCTCTACCAAGAACGGGTCTTGTCCTGCTCACTCTTCCTGGTCGGTAATCTCGGGTGTCTTTCCATATTGAGTGGACTGTCTTCCTTAAATGACCACTGGCATTGATATAAGGCACAGAGGTAGGCAGCAGCTACTAGGATTACGTTAGCAGGCAGAAATGTCGATAATTACATCTTAATTAGTCTGAGTGTTCTGGTTTAAAAAGGGTGTCATTTGCAGAAGGTAATAATAAACACAGCATTGCTAAGTAAATAATTATCTCTTGGAAATGATGAGCAACCAATGTATAATTGATTCTTAAACATGAGCTGGACCTAGAAAGACTTCCGCAGAGAACAGAGACAACAGCAACGGCGACGAATGCAGACAGGCAGATGCAAGGAACAATAGGGGAAGTGCAGGAGACACATGAAGACAGATAGATGCTGACGGAGAAAGAGGCAGAGGCAAAGGCCAGGAACTGACTCATTCGTTCGGCAGAAAACGTGTTTTGGATAGCTCTTCACGAAGTCTCAGTTGATTCGATGTTCTCTGGAAAAGACCTGCTTTACAAACAGCATAATTGCCCCCATCTCTCCCCATAGCAACGGGAGAATTAGCAGGCGGTGTATGAGCATCCTTGCAAGGTGTTCATCTTCCTGTCATAGCAATCGGATTGGTGGATGGCAGAGAGGAGGACAGGTTATCTTTCTATTCCCTGAAGTCATTTAATTCAGGATATGATGTGCAGACCTCACTAAATGACTCTCAATTCCTTGTGGCTAATGATAGACTCCAATTCTAATAATACTTCAAATTGACAAATTTATTTCCATTATGATCTCTATTCTTGTTCTTCCTTCAACCTCTTCCACCTTCACCTTCACCAGGGCTCTCTGAAACAAGATACTGTTGGATCTGAAACTTTAGGCCCTAAACAGTAAATACCCTAAATACCTCAGGCAATGGTATCCAATTTAGCTGATAATGGGGTCTTAAACTTGACACATGCAAACTACTATCAAAGACATAAATCTTCCATAAACAACCTGCTCCCCAAAATAATCATGCAGAGAACAGTGACCCAGTCTATTGAAATATATACATATACATATATACAAAGTATTGATAACTGTCCACAGTTTGTTCCCTGATGCTTGACAGTGAAGAAAGATGTATTCCAGCTTGATCATATTCTGTCTGCTCCCTCTGGTTGCTGACATAAGGAGATGGGAACAGCAGCAGCAGCAGCAGAAGCAGCATTATCAGTAAGAGGCAGAAACAACACTTCTTCAGTTGCTTCGGCCTAGTTTGCCTTTTAGAAGTTCCCTGTTCACTTTAGTCCGCAATCTGTATGCTGGTGGTGGCAATGAGGCACAAAAGCACCGGAACACTTGACAGAAGCAACATTTAGAGGTCAAGGTCATCCCTAGAACTAGGACAGAATAAGTAAGGACTGAAGGGGAGTATGACAATCTCCTGAAGACGATCTTTGTCTAGGATGCTTCCCATAAACTGCAGTATTATGAACTCATCTGAATGGTCTGCACTCTTAAATTAAACATGACTCCACCACTGTCTGTACTCTGGTAGGGCCAGTCCAAAGTCTGGATAAGAGAGGAGGATGAAC
>Ga0081606_1000260_pt2 | contig 11011 bp, 14 predicted proteins | sample EareggfetidaYelm_FD_71127 | JGI IMG/M metagenome (GOLD analysis project Ga0081606, IMG submission 71127) | Earthworm egg capsule microbial community from the University of Washington, USA - E. fetida Yelm (SPADES assembly) (version 2) | ecosystem: Host-associated > Annelida > Reproductive system...
CCTTGGCCGGCCCGCGCTTCGACTACCTCGGGCAGACCGGCGAGTTCCTGCAGTACGCCGTCGACCTGGGGCCGCTGCGGCTGCTGGTGCTCGATACCGTCGTGCCGCAGGAAGGGCGCGGACAGTTGTGCCGCCAAAGGCTGGCCTGGCTGGAGCAGCGCCTGGCCGAAGATGACCGCCCCACCGTCATCGCCATGCACCATCCGCCGTTCGCCACCGGCATTGCCCATATGGACGCCCTCGGGCTGGAAGGCGCTGACGCGCTGGCGCAACTGCTGCGCCAGCACCCGCAGGTCGAGCGCCTGCTGTGCGGCCATCTGCACCGCTCCATCCAGTGCCGCTTCGGGGGCACGCTGGCCTCCACCTGTCCCAGCCCCGCGCACCAGGTGGCGCTGGACCTGCGCGCCGACGGCCCGGACTGCTTCGTGCTGGAGCCGCCCGGTTACCAACTGCACCTGTGGCATGCAGGCCGGCTGGTGTCGCATACCTGCGTGGTTGGCGCATACGCAGGGCCTTACCGGTTTCGTGAGGGGATGTGCTGATCGATGAAGCCCACGCAGGCCCGGCAGCGGCTGCCGCGCGCAGCGCCGGAGGGTGTGAACATGGTTGGCCCTCGGCACGAGGCAGCGCCATGGCCCCAATTCCCGTGCCGCCTGGCGCGGCCGGGAGGTGGCCAACGCGGCCATGCGGAGCATGGGGGTGGCATGGGCTTTCCGTCCGGCGGCGCTGAGCACCGCGTGCGCCATACGCGGCTGGGCGATCGCCGGCGCGCAAGCCATCCCGGTCTGGTTGCAACCGGCGCTGCGCCCGGGATCGGGCAACCGGACATCGTGCAGGCCGAGGTGCTCCCGATGCGGCGGCTCAGCGCAGGCCAGGGCCTGCGGTCGACGCGGTAATCATCTGCAACATCGCTGAAATGCCTCGATCGACGCCCCGGGCGCTGTTATCGTTGCGGGCGGTGCCGTTCGGCTTCGCGCACGGCTTTTGGCATGCCACCGGAAAGTCCTCCATGAAAAAACTCCTCGCTGTCCTTGCGCTCGGTCTGTTCGCTGCCGGCGCTTTTGCACAGACGCCCGCGCCGGCGGCCCCGCAGCCCGCTCCCATGGCCGCTCCAATCGCCGGTCAGGCACCGGCAGCCCGGGCCAGCAAGGCAGGCAAGGCCAGCAAGACCGCCAAAAAGAAAACCCACAAGAAGATGGCCAAGAAAAAGGCGGCCCACAAGGTCGGCTGAAAGGCCGGGGATCGATCTGCGTCGATGACCGCTTTGCACCCCGCATCCCTGCGTCGCACCCGGCGCGCGCGCCGGGTATGCCGCGCCAGCATGGTCCTGGCACTGCTCGCGGCGCTGCTGGCCACCGCCCAGGAGGGGGCGCAACTGACGCTGCCACGGGTCGAACTGACGGCCGGCATGTACCGTATCGAGGCCCAGGTAGCCCAGGCGCCCCAGGAGCGCCAGACCGGGCTGATGCACCGCCAGGAAATGCCGCAGCACGAAGGCATGCTGTTCGTGTTCGAGCAGCCGGCACAGCAGTGCTTCTGGATGAAGGACACCTTGCTGCCACTGACGGCCGCATTCGTTGCCGATGACGGCACCATCGTGAACCTCGCGGACATGCGGCCCCGGACGCTGGACTCGCACTGCTCGGCCAAGCCCGTGCGCTATGTGCTGGAGATGAACCAGGGCTGGTTTGCCAAAAAGGGGATCAGGGCCGGGGCCAGGCTCGGTGGCGCACCGTTTGCGCGCAGGTGATCGGGCGCCGCGCCCAGAGCATCGGGCCGGAACCATGCGCGACGGCGGGCGCAGGCGGCGGCTCGAACGACCGCCGTTCACTGCGCACCGGGCGCCAAGCCGTAGCGCGCACCCGCGCCAGAGTGCGTCCAGGTAGGGGCGGCGTGGCCTGGTCCGGACATCGGACTGCCGGTTGTGCCGCTTGCCAAGCCGCAAGACGCGATGGGCCACCGGCATGTGGTCGCCCCCGTCGCCACATGCCTTTGGCCACGACGGCGGGCGGCCAAAGGCCATTCGTCGTTGGCAGGTTACGGCACCAGGGCCATCGTTGGGGCCGTCCGCCGGGCCTCAGGCGAAGTTCGCCTGGGCAAACTGCCAGTTCACCAACTTGTCAAAAAAGGTCTCGACGAACTTCGGGCGCAGGTTGCGGTAGTCGATGTAGTACGCGTGTTCCCACAGGTCTACGGTCAGCAGCGCCTTGTCCTGCGTGGTCAGCGGCGTGCCGGCCGCGCCGGTGTTGACGATGTCGACGCTGCCGTCGGTCTTTTTGACCAGCCAGGTCCAGCCCGAACCGAAGTTGCCCACGGCGCTCTTGACAAAGGCTTGCCGGAAAGCGGTGTAGCTGCCCCACTTGGCGTTGATCGCTGCGGCCAGCGCGCCGGCAGGCTCGCCGCCGCCCTGCGGGGCCATGCAGTGCCAGAAGAACGTGTGGTTCCAGATCTGGGCCGCATTGTTGTAGATGCCGCCGCTGGATTTTTTGATGATCTCTTCGAGCGCCATGGACTCGAATTCGGTGCCCTTTTGCAGGTTGTTCAGGTTCACCACATAGGCGTTGTGGTGCTTGCCGTGGTGGTACTCCAGGGTTTCCTGGCTGTAATGGGGTGCCAGCGCGTCGATGGCATAGGGCAGCGCAGGGAGGGTGTGTTCCATGGTGGGGTTTCCTTGTGGTGTGAAATGGCGTGCCGCCGGACGCGGCCTGAAGGGGGCATTGTAGGAAGATCGGCCGGCAGGCGGTGGCGCGTGCTCGGGAAACACCCCGGGCCTGTTGGGCCGTCCGATCAACCGCTGCCATCGCTGCCATGACAGCGCGCCTTGCCCCGGCGCGAAACGCATCGGCTTCCATGGAGTGCGGCTATTGGCGGGACGGCACACCAGCGCCGCTGCGCGGGGCCACGGTCACATCCACCGTGCCGTCGGCCAGCGTGGCGCGCAGTGCCGCGCCGGGCCGGGCTTGGCGCACCCGGGTCACGGCCTGTCCGCCGGTGTCGGTCAGCAGCGCGTAGCCGCGCTGCAACACCAGGCGCGGGTCCAGCAGTTCCAGGTGCAAGGCGGTGCGTTCGAGCCGCTCGGCATGTTGCCCCAGGCGCCGCCGCAGTTGCTGCGGCAGTTGGGTCTGGAGCGCTTGCTGCGTTTGCCCAAGCTGCTGCATTTTCAGCAGCACGCCATGGCGCATGCGCTGGGCCAGGCGGGCCAGTTGCAACTGCTGGCCGGCGACCAGGCCGGACGGTCGGCCCAGCCGCGCGGCCGCCTGGTCGAGCCGCTGGTGGCGCGCATCGAGCTGGCGCTGCGCGCCGTCCCGGATGCGGCCGACCAGCAAGTCCAGCGCCGCCAGCCAGAATTCGCGCGGCTGGGCCACCAGTTCGGCCGCTGCCGTGGGCGTGGGCGCGCGCAGGTCGGCACAGAAGTCGGCGATGGTGAAATCGGTCTCATGGCCCACGCCACTGACCAACGGCACCGGGCTTTGCACGATCATGCGGGCCAGTTGCTCGTCGTTGAAGGCCCACAGGTCTTCGATCGAGCCGCCGCCGCGCACCAACAAGATCACATCGATCGCCGGCGTATCTGCTCCGGGCGCCGCTGCTGCCTGCGCCAGGCCATACAGTTTTGCCAGCGCCGCAATGATGGTCGGCGCTGCGGCCACGCCTTGCACCTGCGCCGGCACCAGCAGCACCGGGATATGCGGCACCCGCCGGCGCAATGCCGTGACCACGTCGTGCAATGCCGCCGCCCCGGGCGATGTGACCAGGCCAATGCCACGCGGCAGCGCAGGCAGCGGGCGCTTGCGCGCGTTGTCGAACAGGCCCTGCAGTTCGAGCCGCGCCTTGAGTTGCAGGAACTGCTCAAACAGCGCCCCCTGCCCGGCCTGCTGCATGCCCTCGACGATGAACTGCAGTTCCCCGCGCGCTTCATACACCCCGAGGCGCCCGTGCAACTGCACCAATTGCCCATCGCGCGGCGCAAAGTCGAGCCCGCTGGCGGCGCGGCGGAACATCGCGCAGCGCAATTGGCCATGCATGTCCTTGATCGAGAAATAGCAATGCCCGCTGGATGCGCGCGTCAAGCCCGTAATCTCGCCGCGCACCGCAACGGGATTGAAGCGCAGCTGCAGCGCATCAGCAATGGCGCGGCACAGCGCGCCAACTTCCCACACACGGGGCGCTGCGATGGGGTCCGGGCGCTCAAACATGAGACCCGATGGGCTTTGGCGCGGTGTTCAAACTGCGAGTACTCCACAGAAACTGGCGAGCGGCGGGCATACCCCATGCCGCCCCGGGAACCGTCCGAAAAACACCAGCATACGTGTAAGTTGTTGATTTATATGGATTTTTCACTGCCTGATTTTTCATCAATCTGTTGCAAGCACGGCGCGGCGCCGCTTCGCGAGGTTCTCCAACCGGGTTGCCCACAAAGTTATCCACTGTTTTTGTGGGTGAACGAGGCGGCAGACAGATGCTCGGCCATGTCACGTTTGCTGACCCGGGGCGGCGCGCCGGCTGGGTCATAATCGCCGACTGTTTTCATCTGTGCGGGAGTGAGATTTGCTGTCCATCATACAAGCTGCAGGCTGGCCCATCTGGCCCCTGATTGCGTGTTCCGTCCTGGGACTGGCATTGATTTTTGAACGCTTCGTGGCCCTGAAGACAGCCCGCGTCGCCCCCCCCCGATTGCTCGATGAAGCCATCACCGTCTCGTTCAAGGCCCTGCCCCCCCCCGATGTGGTGAACCAGCTCGCCCAGAATTCGGCCCTGGGCGAAGTGCTGGCCAGCGGCCTGCGCGCCCTCAACAGCAACCCCGCGTGCAGCGAAACCGAGCTGCGCGCAGCCATGCAAGGCACGGGGCGCGCCGTGGCGCACCGGCTGGAAAAATACCTCCCGGCCCTGGCCACCATCGCCTCCGCCGCCCCTTTGCTCGGCCTGCTGGGCACCGTGATCGGGATGATCGAGATCTTCGGCTCGCAGGCCGGCCCGGGCGACATGGGCCAGGCGATCGGCGGCAGCAACCCGGCCATGCTGGCGCACGGCATTTCGACCGCGCTGTACAACACGGCGTTCGGGCTGATCGTGGCCATCCCGGCGCTGATCTTCTGGCGCTACTTTCGCGCCCGCGTCGATGCCTACCTGCTGACGCTGGAACTGGCCGCCGAGCAATTCGTGCACCACATGCTGCAACTGCGCCAGATAATGCGATGAACTTCCGCACCTTCTGCCGCGACGAACCCGAGATCAACCTGATCCCGTTCATCGACGTGCTGCTGGTGGTCCTCATCTTCCTGATGCTCACCACCACCTACAGCAAGTTCACGCAATTGCAACTGACGCTGCCCGTGGCCGACGCCGAGCAGCAGCGCGACCGGCCCCGGGAAGTGATCGTTTCCGTGGCTGCCAATGGCCGCTATGCGGTCAACCAGACCGGCGTCGACGGGCGCAGCCTCGAGGCCATCGTGCAGGCGTTGCGCAGCGCCACCCCGGCCGGCCGCGACAGCGTGCTGATCATCAGCGCCGACGCCATGGCCTCGCACCAGTCCGTGGTCACGGTGATGGAGGCCGCGCGCCGCTTGGGCCTGGCCCAGATCACGTTTGCCACGCAGTCCTCGGCCTCGGCACGGGCCAGCGGTCGCTGACCGGCATGGGCGCCTTGCGGCCGCAGCCGCCCCGCATGCCGGCATGGCATGTTGCGCCAGCGTACTGGCAAAAACGCGGCCTGGCCGCCTGGGCGCTGTGGCCGCTGGCACAGTTGTATCGCGCCCTGGTGGCAGCGCGGCGCGGGCTGTACCGGGCCGGATGGCTCAAGGCGCAGCACCCGGGCCGCCCCGTCATCGTCGTCGGCAATGTGATTGCCGGCGGAGCGGGCAAGACCCCCGTGGTCATCGCCCTGGCGCGCCACCTGCAGGCGCGCGGCCTGCGCGTTGGCGTGATCGCGCGCGGCCATGGCCGCAGCCGCCGCGACTGCCGCGCGGTGCTGCCCGACAGCCCGGCCAGCGCCGTGGGCGATGAACCCGCGCTGATCGCGCGCCATTTCGCCAACGGGCCTGCCGTCCCCGTCTTTGTCGCCCGGCGCCGCATCAGCGCCGCCCGCGCCCTGCTGGCCGCCCACCCCGATACCGACGTGCTCCTGTGCGACGACGGCCTGCAGCACCTGGCCCTGCGCCGGGATCTGGAAATTTGCGTGTTCAACGACCAGGGCCTTGGCAACGGCTTTTTGCAGCCCGCCGGCCCGCTGCGCGAACCCTGGCCACGCAGCGTGGATTTCGTGCTGCATGCCGGCGCCGCCCCCGGCGGATCGCCGGCCCCGGCCTTTGGCGTGCAGCGCAGCCTGGCCCCCTGCGCACTGCGCTCGGACGGAGCCGCAGTGCCGCTGGCCCGGCTGCAAGGCCAGCCCCTGCATGCGCTGGCGGCCGTGGCCCGGCCGGGCGAATTCTTTGCCATGCTGCAAGCCCGGGGACTGACGCTGGCGCATACCGAGGCCCTGCCGGACCACTATGACTTGCAGCGCTGGGAACGCATGACGGACCCGCGCCTGACGCTGATCTGCACCGAAAAAGATGCGGTCAAACTGTGGCCCTTGCACCCGGACGCGCTGGCCGTGCCGCTGGTGCTGCACATCGACCCCGGCTTTTTTGCCGCCCTCGATGCCTGGCTGCCGGCACGGCTCGCCATGCCGGAAATCGCGCCGGGGAGCGACGCCGCCGCTATCATCGCCGGGACTGAACCCACCCTCCCGGAGAACCACCGCCCCATGGACCCCAAACTGCTGGAATTGCTGGTCTGCCCTGTCACCAAAGGCCCGCTGCGCTATGACCGTGCAGCGCAGGAACTGATCTCCCGCAGCGCCAGGCTGGCCTACCCGGTGCGCGATGGCATCCCGGTGCTGCTGGAAAACGAGGCCCGCCCGCTGACCGACGAGGAACTGGAGCAGTGAGCGCCGCGCCCGACGCGCAGGACTCGACAGCGAACGACCGCTTCACGGTGCTGATCCCGGCGCGCATGGCATCGACCCGCCTGCCGGGCAAACCCCTGGCCGACCTTGCCGGCCTGCCGATGGTGGTGCGGGTGGCCAGGCGTGCCGCGCACAGCGCAGCCGACCGCGTGCTGGTGGCCACCGATGACGCCCGCATCCTGCAAGCCTGCGCCGCCCATGGCGTGGAGGCGATCCTGACCCGCGCCGACCATGCCAGCGGCAGCGACCGGCTGGCCGAGGCCTGCGCCAAGCTCGGGCTGGCGGACCAGCATATCGTCGTCAATGTGCAGGGCGACGAACCGCTGATCGCCCCCGAACTCATCGATGCCGTGGCGGCGCTGCTGCCCGCCCGGCCCGAAGCCGGCATGGGCACGGCCGCACATGCGATCGCAACGCTGGCCGACTACCACAACCCCCAGGTGGTCAAAGTGGTGCTCGACGCGCGCGGCCTGGCGCAGTACTTCAGCCGCGCGCCGATTCCCTTCGCGCGCAACCCGGCAGAGCATGGCTGGTGCTCCGCCGGCGCAGCGCCGGGCATGGGCACATTGGCCGGCCATGCCCCGCTGCGCCATATCGGCATCTACAGCTATCGTGCCGGCTTTCTGCGGCAATTGACGCAACTCGCGCCCGCGCCGACCGAAACCATCGAGGCGCTGGAACAATTGCGGGCGCTCTGGCATGGCCACCGCATCGCCGTGCACCTGACCGCAGCCGCCGCCGGCCCGGGCGTGGACACGCCCGAAGACCTGGAACGGGTGCGCCGCCTTTTGCTTTGAGCCTGGTGTCGCGTCATCGGTCAGATGTCGCAGGCTGCGCGCAGCCATCGGAGCGCAGCGCAAGGCGCATCGCGCAGCCCATACCGAGCACCGAGCGTATCGGCAAGCGGCGCAACGCCGCGCTGCGCTCCGATGGCCAGCGCAGACCGACAGATGACCGATGACGCGACACTCGCCCCGTCCGGCCACGGATCCCACCGCAGCCCCCATGCTATCCTCGACCGCAGCACCGCATCCCGGGCGCAGGGCGCATCCAGCGGCTTGGTACGCCACAACCTTTGAGGATTTCCATGAGACTGATTCTGTTGGGCGCCCCCGGCGCCGGAAAGGGCACGCAAGCGGGCTTCATCTGCCAACGATACGGCATCCCGCAAATCTCCACCGGCGACATGCTGCGCGCCGCCGTCAAGGCCGGCACGCCACTGGGCCTGCAGGCCAAGGCGGTGATGGACTCGGGGTCCTTGGTCAGTGACGACATCATCATCCATCTGGTCAAAGAGCGCATCGCGCAGCCGGACTGCGCCCAAGGCTTTTTGTTCGACGGTTTTCCCCGCACCATTGCGCAGGCCGATGCGCTGAAGGCCGCAGGCGTCAGGCTCGATTACGTGCTCGAAATCGACGTGCCCTTCGAGGCCATCATCGAGCGCATGAGCGGCCGCCGCTCGCACCCGGCCAGCGGTCGCACCTACCACGTCCGGTTCAACCCGCCAAAGATCGACGGCAAGGACGACCTGACCGGCGAAGCACTGCTACAGCGCGAAGACGACAAGGAAGAAACCGTCAGAAAGCGCCTGCAGGTCTACAGCGCGCAGACCCGCCCCCTGGTGGACTACTACAGCCACTGGGCCCGGGTCGAACCCGCCGCCGCCCCCCGGTACCGCTGCATCAGCGGCACAGGCCGCGTCGATGAGATCACCGCGCGCGCGCTGCAGGCGCTGGCCTGCTGATTCCATTGCCAAATCGTTCGCGAAGGCGAAGCGCAGACAGTACAGATGACAGATGCGCGGCAAGCGACGCCGGCAAAGTGCGCGGACGATTCAGGAATGGAACGAGGCGCCGACTCACAGCAGATCGAGCATCAGCCCGATGCGCGCCTTCACCGGCGACAGCCCACCCGGGGCAACGGGCAGCCGATCGCCTGGTTTGACCAGCACCTGCCCCTCGGGGCAGCGCGTGCAGCGCAGCACCCGCACCCCCGCATCCTGAGCGCGCAGCAGCGCCGCTTCCAGCGCATGGTGAATGTTCCCGTTGCCGCTACAGGCCACCACCAGACCCTGCACCCCCGCGCGCACCAGCGCGTCCACCACCATCCCGCAGGCTCCGGCATGGCTGGTGAGCACCTCGACCTTCGGCCAACTTTTCGCATTCGCTATCTTTTCAAGAGCGTTTGATGGTTTGTTTTCAAGCGCCAGCGGCCAACCCTGTGCCAGGCGCACCCGCCCCTCCTCGACCCAGCCCAAGGGGCCTGCATCGCCCGAACCGAAGGCATCGACCCGGTACGGATGCATTTTTTGCACCCGCTGCGCGCCATGCACCCGGCCCGCAGCCACTGCCAGCACCCCCGTCGCGCCGGCGGCCTGCGCCACGGCAACGGCGTCGAGCAGGTTCTGCGGTCCATCGGGCGTCAGCGCAGTGGCCGGGCGCATCGCACTGGTCAGCACCACCGGCTTGCGGGCATCGAGCACCGCGTGCAGAAACCAGGCCGTCTCCTCCAGGGTATCGGTGCCATGGGTGATGACCAGGCCCCGCACCTGCGGGTCCTGCAAATGGTGCGCACAGCGCAGCGCCAGTGCGCGCCAGATATCGCAGTCCATGTCCTTGCTGTTGATCTGGGCCACCTGCTCCGCGAGCAACGCGCCGCCGGCAAGCGCTTGCAGACCTGGCACCGCCGCCAGCAACTGCTCCACCCCGACCTGGGCTGCGGTGTAGCCGATATTGTCCCCCGCCTGTGCCGAGGTGCCGGCAATCGTGCCCCCGGTGCCCAAAACCACAATTTTTTGCCTGCCCATGGTCTTTTCCAATTCAGGTATGAGAGTCTGAAACGGCCCCGGATCGGCAAGGCCAAGCGAGGCGATCGGCGGTAGAGCGGGCCAGTATATCGGGGTGCGGGAAAGGGCGATGGGCGCTTTCATCCGACTCGGCGACCTGCAGACATATCTATCTGCTGCGCCCGGGTTCGCGTGGGCCGGGGACATCGGCGGAGAACAGGCAAGGCCGGCGGAAGTTCAGGAACCGGCGCAGCAACGCCGATCATGTTCAAGTCTGCCCGTGGTGCCGCAATGGTGCTGCGTAGACCACCTGCTGTATCGGCCCATGAAACGTCTGCGTGACCCGGCGTCCTTTTCCCATCGTGATGTTTGTGCGGCCCAGCACGATAGGGTCTTGCTTGATACGCAGCTTGTCGCCGACGACATTGGTGTGGATGCGGCTGAGCCATTCCGGGTCCTCGCTGGCCACCAGCATGCGTGCAGCGCTGCCACGGCAGAGCACCAGGTCGGTCGATCCATCGATCACGATCTTTCGCACGACCCGCAAGGGGCGTTCCTCCTGCGCCATTCCTCAGTACGACGCCAGAATCCGGCCGCTTGATCACCGCCTGCTGTATTGAGTTGCTCGAAGATGCTCATCGTCCCTCATCCCCTCGGTTGCAATGGCAGCAGGCGCAAGCGCGTGCGGTTCGGATCGACCATGAGCAACGCACCTTCTTCAAGTTCGGAAGCCATTTGTCGCAGGGCAATGACGATTTGCTTGCCGATCGCGTCCGGGCTGACATCCTCCGCGCGAATCTGCACCACGCTCGGCTTTTCACCGTGGGTGGCAGCGAGGATCGCGCCGAAATCCAGATCGTGAGTGAGCACCACGCAGTTGTTCGCACTGACATAGGCCATGATTTCTGAGTCCTGGGCGTGAAAGCTCCGACCGCAGACCAGTGTGCCGCCTCGATTCCTGCATCGGCCAGCACATCGACCCAACGGGGCGACAGGTTCATATCAACCAACAGCTTCATGCTGTGGCCAGCATGACCTCGCGTTCATCGGCGCGCCATGCCGCGTAGCGAAGCGCCTGCATGATGTCGTCGCGCTCCAGGTAGGGGAAGTCGGTCAGGATTTCGTCGACGCTGCGACCTGCGCCGATCTGGCCGACTACCATGCCGACCGTGACGCGCATTCCGCGGATGCACGCCTTGCCACCCATGACCTCGGGCTGTTGGGTGATGCGATTGAGTTGACCCATGTTGCTGCTCCTTATCGAAACTCGTTGCATGGTA
>Ga0081606_1000835_pt1 | contig 11006 bp, 6 predicted proteins | sample EareggfetidaYelm_FD_71127 | JGI IMG/M metagenome (GOLD analysis project Ga0081606, IMG submission 71127) | Earthworm egg capsule microbial community from the University of Washington, USA - E. fetida Yelm (SPADES assembly) (version 2) | ecosystem: Host-associated > Annelida > Reproductive system...
TGATCGTGTCAATACCATACAAATAAATAAAAAAGTGTATTTGGCAAAAACCGGAAAGCATTCTAAACTATTATTATACTGTTAGAAGGGTGAGACATAACTGAAGCGATTGACATATTACTCTTGAAAATATGTTGTGAGATGAAAAAGTTACTAATTTTTAACTGTTTTGTCCTCGCGACATGTTTCGAAACATGGATAATGTTTAAAATTTAATAGCTTTACCAAATATGAAAATATATTGACAAATAATATGTCATTTTCTTAGAATTAAAGAGCTCTTATCAACGATGTATTGCAATGGAGTCTGGTGGTTGCAGCTAAAAAGTTGGAGCAGGAAATCCATCATTTTTATCAGAAAAACCGTATTTTTTGAAACTTTGACCCTCTGGCGGGGCCGGAAGACACTAATATATTTTAAAACTTTTAAAAAATTCTTTTTGAGTACCTAACATTAGGCAACTCTAAATCGCTGTTATTTATCAATGGGCCAACTTTTGTCTTTTTCACTAGAGCCTACTGTTTACACCAGTGGTTCTTAAAGTTGTGGTGCCGGACCGCGGAGCTCTGGTCACAAGTCCGTGAAACGGTCCATAGAAATTCATAACTTTTCAATTTATTCGCTAAAATGCCTAACTATATGAATTTTTATCAAAAGTATTTCAATTGAAATCTGTGATCACACACTTGGTTTAGTTAAACATAGCTATGTAACTTGTCATTTGTTAAGTAACTAGGCATATGATTTATCGGTGTTTTGGCAAAATCTTAACCATTGCTCGTTATAATTTGTTTTTACTTGGTCAAACCATTGACAGTAGCTATTAAAGTGAGCTGTATCTATTAATAAACGAGCTTAGATTTAAAAACAGTGAGAAACCTTAGAAATATTTCAATGATAGGGCCTATGTGAAAACTACATGACAATAACGTCAAACTGTGAACCGCAACGTGATAACCATGATTCCCTTCAATTTAGTAGCTGTAGCAACAAAACCTATATATTCCCCCCATACTTTATGTATGGATTCCCAATTTGTGATTCTGCGCTTATCGTCAGTGGTCCGCCAAAAATATGAAGATGGTGCCAGTCCGCGAAAAAAATCTAGAGATGGTGCCGGTCCGTAGCTTCAACGCGTTTGACAACCACTCGTTTAGACGGCCAGAATGTTCTAAACTGCCTGTGCAATGTGCATATACATAGCCCTAGATAATATACACAGAACGGGCCTCTAGTCGGCTATAACCGAAGTAGAAATGTCTGTGACTGTATACCTCGGTATATATATAAATATGTGACGCAAGGGCCCAAAACCCGTCGTTTGTCGGGAATTATTTACGGAGATACAAGCAAAAATAGGAGAGAGGGGTTATCGAGTTAGCAATTCTTCAATTCAGCTTGTGTCCGTGAATTTGTCATAATTTGAAAAGTTGTAACCCGATTTTAATGCGGTTTGCTCTATTTAACACAGAATGAAGCAATTCATTGCCAGAAATAATTTAAGAATAATGAAGTGATGATTGCACTGGATTACAATGACACGAAAATCTTAAATATTTTATTCGATTTTTTCACTTTTTTGATTGTTCTTATCAAACGAGTATAACTTCAGTTAGAAACGAGATATTTTGATTCTGTAGAAAGTATTTTGAAGCAGATGCAATTTACATGTAGAATATGATTCAACAAAAAAGCCAAAAACGACAAACGACGGGTTTTGGGCCTCTGTGTCACATATGTATACATATGTTTACTCGGAGTTGTCTTCCATTGAGATATCGTAATAGTAATATGGAGCATGCAAGCGTCTACACACATTAGTGAACCACTTGAGTGGCGTCGTCCGTACTCTGTAAGTAATTTGCATTTCTCTGGGTAGGAAGTGACTAGCTATCGGAAGCATCAAATCAGAAAGTAGGCCTAAATACCTTGAGTACTAAAATGGAAGAACCAAGAAAAGTGGTTCAGTTGAACATAAAGTGTAACAGTAACCATTTGTAAATTGCACTTAGTGTATGGTGAACTTAGAACTAGCGTGTGTTGAGTTACATGTACATGCATCTTAGACCTAACACAGAAACTATTCGTTATAATTAAATTTTATGTATTTGTATTGACTGCTTAGAAAGTGCTGATCCAGTAGCGAGGCGTTTGTGCAAGGAAACCAAAGCTGCTGTCGTGTCGGTGGAGTAAGAAATCTTTCTTATAAATCATAACTCTTAAATGACTTCACAAGTTCCATAGCGCCAGGAAGTCTTGTTAATTATCACTCGTGTCTTTTAGTAGGCCAATTACGTACGGACCGCAGGTTTGTTGCATTAATGAATCAGCAGTGCTGAAATTGAATAAGCCGTTTCAGCATGTCGGGTGCGCATGCGCACTGGGTCGGGTCATTCGATACCCCGAATCATGCCACTAAAGGAAAGAAATGCGCTAACGGGACCTGGTCGTTGATAACACTGCTAATTGATTTTTAACGGTAAAACTTGGCAAAACTAAAAATATTGAGGTGCATTTTACACCGTGGTTTACACCTTTACCACAATTAAGTGTTATCAATGACCCAGTTCCATTAGCACATTTCTTTCCTTTAATGGCATGACTCGAGGTATCAAGTGACCCGACTCAGTGCGCATGCGCACCCGACATGCTGAAACGGCTTATTAATGTAGATCTACCTGGCATTGGGTCCAGCGCCTTTGTTTCACCATTTGAGCCTTTAAAGCCGTTAAGTTAACTGTAGAAAATTACCAAAGAAAAATATGTATTAGGCCTACGCTTTCGTCTATCTCGTGAGAAACACGCTAAAACTCGCGTAAACAGATTAAACGTCTCGGAACAAAAACATCCCGAGCATTTTAGGAGAAAAGAATTCATGTTGTGCCCCTCTGACCTCATTTCCTGCCGACGCAATTAGGCAAGAATATTTCACAGCATGCAAATGCATTTTAAGCTCCAGTAGCCTATAAGTGTAGGCGTTTATCCTTCAAGCTAGCGATGCCGTTAACAAACAAGAGATAAAACGTCAGTCCTTGCTGTACAGAGAAAGGATTCAGAAGAGGAAATCTGCAAATTCCATTTTTGAAAAAAAAATCAAAATCCACATGGGCAATTGCAAACTTACCAGATAATTTGTTTTAAGTATAATGGTCCCACATGCTCATTATTTACCTGAAATTTTGAAAGCATGTACCTGCTTGCCTGTTATCGGCCTAACTCTGAAGTTCTTAAATTCGAAGACCTATAAGCAGCCTTACGCATTTTGAGGTATTTCGTGATAAAATGCACGAATGTGGTCTACATCGATTCACCCAAAAACAGATGTCAGTCGAAATAGCCGATATTATTGTTGGAAGATTACAGTGTCCTAATAGTGGTTTACCACAATGTCATGCAGTGATGTAGTCATGGCTCGAAATGAACCGGAATGCCGTTCCGGTTCGTCTAATGCATCGGCATTATTGTTCCGCTTCGTCGAGATATGCTGAAATGCCAGAATCATAATAAGTGCATCAGACCTACATGTAATTACATTTTTTTCGTTTAACATTTATATTATCCTCCGAATGCTCCATTTTTACTAGCATTCCGTTTCGTAAAATTGTCCATTTCGAGCACTGGATGTATAGGAATTCTTTTATAGTCAGTCACCAGGCCTGGTGTTGTAAATCATTAGACTGAAAACATCAGACAGGAAGCGAAGATTCGCAGAACGATTTCTAACGCGTTCGCATACGCCTTTATAATAGAACTCAAAGAGGAAGTGTACATGTAGGACTAATTCTAAGACAATTGCATATAGCTTAACTGTTTCAGATATCGGTTGGCTCCAGAGTTTCCTTTTCCAATCCCCATGGACGACTGTACCGCTGCAACCAAGTACTTTCTGAAGAATGCTGCAGATTTTAATGTCGATCCAACTCGAATTGCCGTAGCTGGTAGGAAATAATTTAAACTTGGTGCTAGCTACCACACAATGCGGTTTCTCGTCACATAGGCCTACAAGCGGTCACTCATAACGCGAGCTGAGTAGGGCCTACCACTGCATTTATTAACACATACAATTAACTATTGCAAACCCTGAAGTTCAGCTTGAGACTGAAGCGTCGTTCTTGGCGCTCCGTCGCTATCAGCCTTACAGGTAAAGAATCCAAAGATTTTAGGTCTAACGTTTCATCAAAACGTCCAGACTTTGTAGCATCTTGCTGGTTCTCAATAGAAGATAAAAATCGTAACGTGTTGAGAAACAAGTCTTTCACTTGCTCAATATTTGCTGATTTAATCCATCGAAGCTTAAGGACTGAGTGTGTCATTGATGCTAATTCAGCGGACTGAGTCTGAGTGGAATCGGAGAACATGAGGTAGTGACTAAAGCGCATATTGAGGTCAGCCAGAATCGCGGATGCCAGTGGCTTGCAGAAGTCTAAACCGTCACTATTTGAGAGCTGTTCATAGATGTTTTGCAGCTGCAGCAAAGTAGGCCCCTATGGACAAATAAACTCTTGTAACTTTCAGGGACAACTAAGGTTCAAATCACTTTGAAGTCCATCAATGGCTCCAGCTAAGTGGGAGTAAACCTCGACATCCTCCTTGACGAAAGCGATTTCAACATCCATTTCTGAGCTATTATGGAAATTGGCAATATACATATTTATAGCACAATACATGTATTTAGCCTCAGAAATATTTAGGTGTGTTGTAGAAAACTATTTTGGAAACTAGTTTGAAAAGGTATTTTTGAAATTGTCCTATAGATATATTTTAAAACTATTTTGAAAATACTTTCACAAAATACTTTTCAAACGTATTTTGAAAATAGAAAATAAATAGTATTTTCCATTTTAAAATAGAACCCTATTTTCAGGAAGACTATTTGGCCATCACTGTCTGCCATGATATTGCGTGTGTAGTCAGCAAACTCGATACCAATACTTTTTCCTCTGTCATTTATATGGCTTTTCGTATAGGCTACATGTACGTAGGCTACGTCGTTTATTTAAGCTAGGATAAGGAAATAGGAAGAAATGATTTGTTACACTTCAAAAATTTCCTCTCTCTCTCTACCATTATTTTACGGTCGTCGGTGTGAATGAAACTGAACTTAGTTCTCGACTGCCTGACTAGACTGAACAGTTAACACTATAACTCTAGACGGTACGAACTGAATTGACCCTTACACTGGGCCAATGACGACTGAGCTCTGACAAACGGAACTGACCAGAGAACTGAGCGAACTCTCTCTACTGAATGACAGCCGCAAAGTGGTAATATAAAGCTGCTGCGCGAATATATTTTATCTATACTCTTTGGCGTTTATCTTTCTTAGCGTACTTTGGCTCTCTATGTGCACTCATTCTATCACGTAAGATTTTTATTGTGCATTCTATTACATATGTTAACTATTGTGCAAATAATAATAATAATAACTCCAAGCATCGTTCAAGATTCCGCATTGGGGCCAACGGCATTTGCGAATACTGCGTCAGATCTAAAAACCCGTACGCTAACAACCTATTGTTCAAATTTATCGGTGACATTTACTTAATTGTAGATCTAGCAGATGTAGCGACATACCGGCGGAAATTAACAATAGCTCAATAGGCCGAAAACAACAACTTGCGCCTGAACACCGGGAAATCTAAGGAGATTATAATCTCTAGGAGGCGCAAGTACAATAAACACCCCAGTCAGCAAGTAGGGATCGAGGGGGTAAACTCGATGAAGATCCTAGGAATAACTATCAACAGTGAGCTAAAAGTCGACGAGCATATCGATTCATTAATAAAGTTCAGCCTGACATCGCTCAGGATCCTGGAAGCCCATGGTCTCCGAAAGGAAACAGGCCAAAAAGAAACAGAGGCAATAATAATGTCCAGAATACTATATACCGCTAAAGCCTGGTGGGGTCTGCACAAGCCAGCGACATTCTCAAATTTGACAAACTACAACGAAAGCTACGAAGAATCGAAAACGCATCATATGATCACCCGACAGTAGAAAGTAAGGTGCATAAAGCGAGAGATAAGCTATTCAGGAAAGTTACAGTTGAGGAGGGTCACGTGCTTAGGCAATATCTACCACAGAATAACGCTATCACTTACAATTTAAGACCAAGACCCCATAACTTCCTGCACCCGCCCAAAGATGACAGTTTATTTATCGCACGTATGCTCTATAGGAGTAAACATTATACGTCAAAAATAAACTATTATATAACATCAATTTCGACATATAATAATATCACGTTTATCTTGTATTATTAGCTTAGAGCAGCGGTTCCCAAACTTTTTGGGCTGCGGACCCCTTTTGCCGTTAAATATTTTTCGCGGTCCCCCCTGCTGCAACTAAAATATTACGAGTCCAATACTACAGATATTTAGGCTCCTTATTATGCCAAGAACCCTATAGGTAAAATTAGAAAAGCACTATTTTAGCAATGGAGTTTTTCCGTCTCAGTAAAATTTACTCAGATGGAAAAGACTTCAATGCTACTCCAATGCTATAACAGTGAAAAGCACTTAATATTCTACAAACGCTTATTCACATGAAAAAACAATCTACGTCAGTGTAGACACATACATGTACATGTAGTATTGGGAAATATAACATAAGATTTTCTTCGCTGATGTTCTTTTTGGTTTCTTAAATAATTTGTAATACTAACAGAGTTACAAGGTAACTCTGGGACATGTGTCCCAGAGTTACCTTGCTTGGTGCCAACAATGTGATGTTTTGTTTATGTGAACTGTGCTATTGCCAGCGCATTTTAAAAAAGTATTTACGTCAGCGCATTTTTTAAAATATTTGGCTTAATGCTGGAAAGATGGATTATTATCATAATAAATTATCTCGTGCAGCATCTAGTCCATTTATATATTTTGTTTTTGCTGCAACTAAAATATTACGAGTCCGATTTAGATTTTAGACAGAACGCTTCGCTGTTTTCTTCACTACCGATTGCTAGAATGACAGCATATTATGTAATAATCAGCTTCACTGCTGGTGTTGATAAATAAGAACATTAATGATTTTAGGAGCAGATTTTTAGGAGCAGATTTTTAGAAGTAAATGTATACAAAAATTTACACGTTTCTTCTCTCTAAATTAAACAAAGAAACAATAATTTCTCGCGGACCTCTGTCAGATCCTCGCGGGGCCCCAAGGGCCGGCGGACCCCAGTTTGGGAAACACTGGCTTAGAGAGTCGTTCTAAGTAGGCTATTTGAACTGTTTTTTTGTGCGATGTAAGTACAATGTAGATGCGGTGTGTCATCTATGGCAGATAAAACGAAGATAATAATAAACACTAGCCTATGCTATGGTTAAAGAAAGGTCTTGCTTAAATTCGAGCTGCTCTGTTTTTCCCTCTCTTGACCGACTGAAGAGAACTGCCGAAAACAAATCTCGCTTTTGACTGTTGTGGCTGTGTGAGTGGCGCTATATAAATTTATAAACTTACAATCATATACCATTAAACTATGTATTATACATGCACATTGGCTTTCTTGTTTTGAACGGTTTGTAGAAATTCAATGCGTGTATGACATTGTGAATTTGCGTTTATCGTGGAATGTATTTTGTCACTGTGCACCCGCCCAAAGATGACAGTTTGTTTAATTGGGCTTAAATCCAAATTTCTCGCACTGTCGGCAAACGTGATTGAACATTCTTATAAACTGTTGACAAATTAAATTTTACTAAACCAGCAGTAGCCTACGTTAGAAAATACGATGTCTGCAATCAGGCTTCTTATTACAGGTGACAGCGCTGGGGGAAATTTGGCAGCCGTCGTACCGTTGAGACTACGCGATGAGAAATTTCCCATTCGCATTAAACTTCAGGTCCTCATCTATCCGGTCCTTCAGGGCCTGGACTGTTTCCTCCCTTCAATGATGCAGACCATGTATGGTCAGTTGCTTGGCAGATACATGGGACCCTACTTCAAAAGCATGTACCTTGATGGCAACAACGACAATATGAACGCTTACTATTACAATCGATACGTGCCCAAGAGCTTCCGGCAGACGATAGCAAAAACTTATCTTAACCTGGAAAAGCTCCCGAAAGAGTTTCTCTCCGGGTACGTGCAACCAGATTACCCGGATGGAGACGAAACGCTGTGGAATAAGATCAAAGGAAAGCTGTTGAACCCATATTATTCTCCTCTAACCGCTGATAACTTGGAAGATCTTCCAGAGGCCTATATTTTTACGGCCAATTACGACCCTGTTCGAGACGAAGCTTGGCTCTACGCCACTAGACTAAAAGAGGCGAAAAACAAAGTCACAATTTACAACGCTGAAAACGGGTTTCACGGGGTCATCAGCTTCATCGGTGTTTATCCTGAAGTTGTACCAATGTTCGCGGAAATTAAAAAGTTTATCTTAGACAATTTGTGAACCGAGTAATAAAATGTCTTTTTTTTCAGTGAGGACGGGCGTTCCGACACCTTTTCCGACACTTTTTCTTCTCAAACTCTGTTTATCAGTTATATCGAAAGGCAGTACGAATGTAAAATTGCGTTCCCCATCCTCAAATTTGTTCCTGAAACTTTTTCTGGAAAGAAATTGTTGTAAAATGTTATCTGATTAGGCCTATCATAATCTGCAATCTGCTGCAGATCTCTACACTAATATGCATGCGTTTAGTCGGGTTATGGAGATTAGTTTTTGCACGACACTCGTTTTATGCACAATACGAGCCTTTCGCAGACTCAATGTAGCCGAAATTACGAAGAGTATCTCTAAACGAAGGTCAAATCGACTATAAGATTAGCGACCAATTTCTTTAGCTAGCAGTCAGCTCATAATAAACTCATACTATCATGCATTTATGCTCCTAAGGAATTCCTCTTTGAATCGACAGACTCTTCGTCTTTAGTCGAATACATGCACAGTTTTATGTTCCTAGGTCTAACTAGAGGTAAACCATTGAAGCGTTTTCAGTAATTTGATAAAGCCAACTATGAACCCGGCATAAAAAAAATGTTCAAGAATTATGTACATGTAGGCTATAACCTGACAAAGCAACGTTGACAAACGGAGACGAGTCTCTGCCGACCTCCGTGTCAAACGTTCTGACCGAAAGCACCGACAAAGAAGGAGACAAAGAAGGAGACACAGAAGGAGACACAGCTCACGGAAACAACACGGTCTACGGTCATCAAGAAAACGGAAGCGTGAGAATAGACCCGAACGGAGACACGCCCAGAAGATGCGGTCACTATTTCCCTTACTCCCTGTAAACAAAGCCTTTTATAGGCCATGTGGGAAACACTCCTCCTTCCTGACCTAATCACGAAGCAAGGCTCTGGAATGCTACCAACAGTGGAAGGCCTACTCACAGAGACTGGGAGAAGCACTTGGTAGGAGGTATCACATGATGCCCATCATATAACACCGGCCTGATTGCCCTTTTGAATTTTGATAACCGCTGTTTAAAGACGTGGCTAATTCAGTATTTAAAAACGACTTAATTGTGCAGTTGAAAATGGGTAGGAAGGCTATTATTTGCAGATGGCCAAGGCCAACACAGTGGCTAGTTATGGTTATGTTATTGGTTTCAGGTCAATTACACTCTGGATAGAACCCCTCCTCATTCAATTACATGTACCTCAATGGCCAATAACTGCTGTGTAAAGCAGCAGTCGTGCAAAAATAACTGGTAAATTATCCCTCATTATACATCTTTATACGTGCACATACACAATTACACATGTATAGTTGTATACACTCTATATTAGTCAATTCACGCGTAGGGACTAAATACGTAAGTACTGGCAGATACAGCTCCAATTTATGACGTCTTCTGAACTATTTGAAAAACGAGCCGGCACTGCAACAAGTCAAATGCAATCAGCTGTAGGCCTATACTGGTATACTGCTCTCTTCTATCTGGGTGTCTCGCACTGGAAGCGCTTCTGATTGGTGTGCACTTCAAGAAGCGCCATATAAATGTATAGATACAATACAATACAATACACAGATCTGAAAAGGATTTCGTTCTATTTCATTTCGTGACTGACACAGCAGTTTATTTCGTTTGCAAACACTGAGAGTTGGATAATAATGATATACACATTGCGAGTTATTGTGGTTGGATAATAATGATAGACTGCGAGTTATTGTGGTTATTTCGTCAGTCATAACCGTGTTCTGTGCGACGTTCAGTATTCATATATCCTACTCACTGTGTTCGCAAGCCCTGTTTTATCTGGCTAAACCGAGGACACCTTGTACAAGAGCGAGTCCTGTAGGTTAAACTCAGACGACGATAAAATGTCAAAGGAAAATGCCTTTGACCTCGACGATAGAGGTCACCGATTCTTCAGAACTTTTAATCGGTTATCTTTCATAATTCTAGGCTTCCAACTCGACTGGGTCTTCTTCACTCGTTGACAGCAACAACAATAGTTGCCTTCAGTCGTCTACGCCCGAGAGAGCCGCTGATGGTAAGAATGTGGTTTTCAGCTAAGAAATAGATAGAAACCTCGCTAGATTCAGCATTGTTAGGCGCCATTGTTACTGCTGTGTGGATAGGCCTACTGTGAGTCGAAGAGAGATATTCTTAGAGTCAGAGACGCATTTAATCGAGACCAAATACGCGACACAACCTGGCCAAAAATTGTATGTCCTTTTTCCGTTGCAATGCAAAATTAACGCAATCACTTTGTGAACCTGTGACCTTAGACCCACTTAGTCTGACCTAAATAAATATTCCATTCGCCATCGTTGCGATAAATCAATGCACGTGCGCATGCATGAAACTATGCACGCATGTATGTAGGCCTATGTTTGTGTAACATAAGAATCATGCGAGCGCACAATGGATACGAAACTACCAGTATGCATGATAATTCAGGGGCGTAGTCTTCAAACAAAATGTGGGAACGAAGTGGGGGACGCCAGACACTCGACCATATGAAACGTGAATAGAAACTGCCATAATGGATCATTTCATAAAAAATTAAGGGGAAGCCGTCCCCTCCGTCCCCGCCCCACTACACA
>Ga0081606_1000838_pt1 | contig 10988 bp, 13 predicted proteins | sample EareggfetidaYelm_FD_71127 | JGI IMG/M metagenome (GOLD analysis project Ga0081606, IMG submission 71127) | Earthworm egg capsule microbial community from the University of Washington, USA - E. fetida Yelm (SPADES assembly) (version 2) | ecosystem: Host-associated > Annelida > Reproductive system...
TCCACGGCACTTTTGTATTTTCCGTGTCGGATCACTTCCATCTTGATGCCGGATTTGTCCTGAAGGTCTTTGAAAAACATGATTTCAGAAGACAGGCCTTTAAAATCCATATCGCCTACCGGATTCAGATAGACAAGATTGGCTACAGAATTCAGGTAATATTCTTTTTGCGTATAAGAATTGGCGTAAGCGTAAACGAATTTGTCCGATGTTTTAAAATCCTCAAGTGCGTCGCGAAGTGCTTTGCTTTGTGCCATCCCGAGTGATGAATTGTCATTCAGGATCGAAATGCCTTTGATGTTGCTATCAGTTTTTGCGGCTTCGATGGCTTTGATTACATCGGATAAACCATCGTGGCTGGTTTCAAAATAATCAAAATCCTTGTAATTGAATTTGCCGGCATAATCGTTTGTTACCTGTGAAAGATCGAGCTCGATGACCGAATTGCTTTTGACTGATACGTTTTCAGAGCCGCTTCCGGCAATTGCCGCGATTAAAATGATGCCAAAAAAGAACAGCATACAGAAAATGAACAATCCAATAATGGTTGATAGTATATTTCCTAAAAATCTCATAGTTGTGGTTTTGTATGTAAGTTTCAAACTGCCCGGAATTGTTACAAATCCGCCTAAAAATAAATTTATTAACAGTCGTGCAAATATACTCTTATTATAAAATTCTTTTAGTTAATTTGTCATTAATATGAGTCAGCAGCATCAAGTCATTTTAGCAATAGGGAGCAATCAGGGCGATCGTTTGGAGCACATCCAGGCGGCAATTGAACTGATTCATAATGAGATTGGTACGATTGTAAAAGTGTCAAAATTGTATGAAACGCCTTCCTGGGGGTTTGATAGCGAGTCGTTTTACAATTGTGCGCTAATGCTGCATACGAATAAATCGGCACACGAAATTCTCGAGAATGTGCTTGAAGCCGAGAAAAATCTAGGCCGTGTCAGGCTTGACGCCAAAGGTTATCAACAAAGGATCATTGATATCGACGTGATTGCATTTGATGAAGCCATCATCGAATCGGAGAAATTAAGTGTGCCGCATCCGCTAATGCAGGAAAGAATGTTCGTATTGTTGCCGATGCGCGATCTGAATCTCGACTGGCGCCATCCGATTTTACAAAAATATTTACCCGAATTGCTCAAAGCTTCAGAAGATAAAAGCAATTGTAAAATGGTTCAGGAGCTTGAACTTCCAATCCGGAAAATTAAACTCGAACAGTACAACCACATCGCGATTGAAGGAAATATCGGTGCCGGAAAAACGACCCTGGCCAATAAAATTGCAGAAGATTTTAATGCCAAAACTGTTTTGGAGCGATTTGCAGACAATCCGTTTTTGCCGAAATTTTATGAAGACCAGAACCGTTACGCGTTTCCGCTTGAAATGTCTTTTCTGGCCGACCGTTACCAGCAAATTTCTGACGACCTGGCGCAATTTGACCTTTTTCGGGATTTTATCATTGCTGATTACCACATTTTTAAGTCGCTGATTTTTGCAAAAGTGACGCTTACAGACGATGAATACCGTTTGTATCGAAAACTTTTTGAAATTATCTATAAGGAAGTTCCGAAGCCCGATCTCTATATTTATCTGTACCAAAATACAGACAAGCTTTTGCAAAACATCAAACAGCGCGGCAGGGATTACGAACAGGAAATTCCGGCCGAATATCTGGAAAAAATCAACAAAGGCTATTTGGATTACATCAAATCGCAAACCGACCTGAACGTGTTGATCATTGATGTTTCAGACCGGGATTTTGTAAAAAACCAATCCGATTATATTTTTATACTTGAAGAAATAAAGAAAAAGTTAAACTGATGATTTAGCATTCAGTTGTTTGAATAAATCCCAGACTACAATTCCGGCACTAACTGAAATGTTTAGCGAATGTTTGGTTCCGAGTTGCGGAATTTCAATGGAACCGTCACAAGCTGCAATCGCCGATTGGTTTACGCCAAAAACTTCATTTCCAAAAACCAGCGCATATTTTTGGTTGGCTTCTGCCTTAAAATGATCAAGCATGGCTGCATTTTCTACCTGTTCGATTGCATAAACCGAAACATCCTCGTTTTTGAGTTTTTCAATCACTTCAACAACATTATTTTGATGTTCCCAATCAACGGTTTCTGTTGCCCCCAAAGCTGTTTTGTGGATTTCTTTATTCGGAGGCGTTGCCGTGATGCCGCACAAATAAATTTTTTCAACAAGAAAAGCATCGGCTGTACGAAAGACAGAACCAATATTGTGCAGGCTTCGGATGTCATCCAGAATAATAATAATTGGGGTCTTTTCGGAAGATTTGAAATCCTGAACCGATTTTCTTTCGAGTTCGCTGTTGTCGAGTTTTCGCATAGTTTAAAATTTCAACATAAAAAAAGCTCCCTGAAACAGGAAGCTTTTAATGTTATATAAAAAAAGAATTATCCTTTTGGAGCAGCTTCGTCAGCCAAAACGGTTCCTTTAATAGTCAATGTTTTTGTTGCCTGGCCTTCTGCATTAGAAGTCAAAGTTACAGTTTTAGTAAAAGCACCTACTCTGTCAGTAGCATATTTTACACCGATAACTGCTTTTGCACCCGGAGCGATAGGCTCTTTTGGATACGTAGGAACCGTACAGCCGCATGAACCTGTAGCATTTGTGATGATTAACGGTTTTGTTCCGTTGTTAGTGAAAACGAATTCGCGTTTTCCGTCAGCATTGTGTGCAATTGTTCCGTAATCGATCGTTTCGTTAACGAAAACCATTCCAGCACCTTCAACTTTAGATGCGTCAGCCTTAACAGGTGCAGCAGCTTCTTTCTTAGCTGGTTCTTTTTTAGTGGTTTTTTTAGCCTGAGCATTAGACGCAGTAACACCAAAAACTGTCAACACAGCTACTAATAATATTTTTTTCATTGTGGTTTTAATTAAAATTAAAAGACAAAACTATATAAAAAAAATACACGGGAATGCAAATGTTTCTTAAAATTAAATTAATTTTTGTAACAGAATTTATTCGCTTTAAAATTTTTAAATTCGCTGGCACATATTTGACCACATTTAAAATCCGAAAATTTTGGCAGCCAAAGAAAAAGAAGTGAAAGAAACGCCGTTGATGAAGCAATACAACGAGATCAAAAGAAAGTATCCTGATGCTTGTTTATTGTTTCGTGTGGGCGATTTTTATGAGACATTTGGAGAAGATGCAATCCGGGCTTCAAAAATTCTCGGAATCGTGCTTACTAAGCGCGGTGCGGGTTCTGAAACGGAAACAGCTCTGGCGGGATTTCCGCACCATTCGTTAAATACATATTTGCCAAAACTCGTCAAAGCCGGATTGCGTGTGGCGATCTGCGACCAGCTCGAAGATCCGAAGATGACCAAAACGATCGTCAAACGTGGCGTGACCGAATTGGTGACCCCGGGTGTTTCGATGAACGATGAGGTTTTACAATCCAAATCGAATAACTTTTTGGCGTCTGTTTATTTCGGAAAAAAGACCATAGGGGTTTCATTTCTCGACGTTTCTACCGGTGAATTCCTGACGACGCAAGGCAATGAGGAATACATTGACAAGTTGTTGCAGAATTTTAATCCGAGTGAAGTGCTGATTCCGAAAGCGAATAAAAACGATTTTAAAGAAATTTTCGGCGAAGATTTCCACAATTTCTACCTTGAAGACTGGGTATATAAAGAAGATTTTGCGCTCGAAAAACTTACCGGGCATTTCCAGACGATTTCATTAAAAGGATTCGGTATCGAAGACATGTCGGAAGCCATTATTGCTTCGGGGGCGATTTTATATTATTTGTCAGAAACGCAGCACAATAAATTGCAACACATTTCGGCGATCCAGAGAATCGCTGAAGATGCGTATGTCTGGATGGACCGGTTTACGATTCGAAATCTTGAGTTGTACCACAGTTACAATCCGAATGCGGTCACTTTATTAGATGTCATCGATCGTACGCTTTCGCCGATGGGTGGGCGTTTGCTGAAGCGTTGGTTGGCTTTGCCGCTGAAAGATGCTTCAAAAATCAGAAGCCGCCACGAAGTGGTCGACTATTTGAAAACGAATCCGCAAGTATTAAAAAGCATCCAAACACAAATTAAACAGATTTCCGATCTCGAGCGTTTGATTTCGAAAATCGCTGCCGGAAAAGTGAGTCCGCGCGAAGTCGTTTACCTAAAGGATTCGCTCGATGCGATCATTCCGATCAAAACGTTGGCGCTCGAAAGTGCGAATGAAGCCGTGAAGACCATTGGCGATAGCTTGCACAGTTGCGAATTGTTACGGGAAAAAATCAAAACGACCCTAAATCCCGAAGCGCCGGTGGCAATTGCCAAAGGAAATGCGATTGCGAAAGGCATTCATGCGGAATTGGACGAATTGCGCGCCATTTCAACATCCGGGAAAGAATATCTTGAAGGCATCGAAGCGCGTGAATCGGCTGCGACCGGAATTTCGTCACTCAAAATTTCATTCAACAATGTGTTTGGATATTATATAGAGGTAAGAAATACGCACAAGGACAAAGTACCCGCGGAATGGATCAGGAAACAGACCTTGGTGAATGCCGAACGTTACATTACCGAAGAGCTCAAAGAATACGAAACCAAAATCCTTGGCGCGGAAGAAAAAATCTACAAACTTGAAGTCGAATTGTTCGAACAATTGGTCGCATGGATTTCCACTTACATTAAACCCGTTCAGTTGAATGCCAATTTGGTCGCGCAACTCGATTGCCTGACCTCGTTTACGCAGCTCGCCATCGAAAATAAATATGTTTGCCCGGAACTCGACGATACTTTTGAACTCGAAATTAAAAACGGCCGCCATCCGGTGATTGAAAAACAACTGCCTGTTGGTACGCCATATATTGCAAACGACGTGTATTTAGACCGTGAAACCCAGCAAATCATTATGATTACCGGACCGAATATGTCTGGTAAATCAGCGATTTTAAGGCAAACGGCTTTGATCGTTTTGCTGGCGCAAATGGGAAGTTTCGTTCCGGCTGACAGCGTGAGAATGGGTGTAGTCGACAAGATTTTTACAAGGGTAGGCGCCTCGGATAATATTTCGATGGGCGAATCGACTTTTATGGTCGAAATGAACGAAACGGCATCGATCCTGAATAACATTTCAGAAAGAAGTTTGGTTTTGCTCGATGAAATTGGCCGCGGAACCAGTACGTATGACGGGATTTCGATTGCTTGGGCGATTGCTGAATATTTGCACCAGCATCCATCGGGACCCAAAACGTTGTTTGCCACGCATTACCACGAATTGAACGAAATGACCGATATTTTGCCACGCATCAAAAACTTCAATGTTTCTGTAAAAGAACTTAAAGACAATGTGCTTTTTATCAGGAAACTGGTTGAAGGGGGAAGCGCACACAGTTTCGGGATCCATGTGGCAAAAATGGCCGGAATGCCGCAAACGGTGATTTTGAAAGCACAAAAATTGCTTAAAAAGCTGGAAAAGGATCATTCAGGAGAAGCATTAAACGGAATTAAATCAGAGAAAGAGCAAATGCAGATGAGTTTTTTCAATCTCGACGATCCGCTTTTGGAAGAAATTAAGGAGGAAATCCTGAATCTCGACATCAATACATTGACTCCGGTTGAGGCTTTGATGAAACTGAATGAGATCAAACGAATGCTTACGAAGAAGTAATTGATATGGATAATTGATAATTAATAATTGGATTGCCAAATATTTTGGAGACGATTTACTTCTGTCTTTTGCCTCAGATTTTAACGATTAAAGCCCAAATTTCCCTTACTTGAAAAGGCTTCCCGAAATTCAAACGTTTTTAAAAGTTACGTTATCAGAAGATTATCTTTTTTGAGATATTTTTTTAAAGAAAACGTTTGCATTATTGAATTAATGTATTAAATTTGCCTCCGCATTCAGGGATAACCAAATGCAAGTTCTTTAAAATTTATGCGAAAATAGCTCAGTTGGTAGAGCGCGACCTTGCCAAGGTCGAGGTCGCGGGTTCGAGCCCCGTTTTTCGCTCAAAAAAGTCCAGTATGCTCGGATGGTGAAATTGGTAGACACGCTGGACTTAAAATCCAGTGAACAGCAATGTTCGTGCGGGTTCAAGTCCCGCTCTGAGTACAAGAAACTCCAAACTTTATTGTTTGGAGTTTTTTTTTGGTTCCAACTTTACATTAAAATTTTATGGGTGCATTTGTGATTAGCAAAAGATACAATGGCGATTTTAAATTTATTTTTGCGTCAAGAAGAGGAAAAACGATTTTCACGAGCATTGGCTGCAAACACAAATCGGATTGCGAATTGATGATTGCCGGAATTAAAGAAAGTACGACTTCTTTTGGGTTTACAAAAGTTAGAAATGCTGCCGGTAAATATTTTTTCAGGCTTTCAAAAGACGGGTTGGTACTCGCCAACAGCCGTAAATATTCTACTGAACTCAGGCTGCAAAAAGGAATTGATGAAATTGTAAAATACGTTGCAATGTCTGAAATCCTCGATTTTTCAGAAAACGATTTTGTTTTTCCAGATGCAGAAGATGTTTTTTCTACAATTGGAACTGAAGATTAATCACTTAAAATTAATATTGTAGCAGTTTATTTTGCTTATTGATAGTCCGTTTGATAATCTCATAAATCGTGTGAATTATGGAAGATTTGATTGTAATTATATAAACAAATGCAGTCTTAAATGCGGAATTTTGTTTAGCAAATAATAATTTCACTATCGAAAAATATTAAAATCTCTATGATTTAATAACCAGATTGATACTTTAAAATGGAATATCGGAATTATTCCATTTTTTTTCGTGCCAAATTGGACTTTAATTTTTAATGGTGTATTGTTTCAAAATAAAACATGAAATTTAATATCATATATCAGGCAAACCAGATTCCGATGGCCATACTGAAAGAACAGTTGGAACGGTTTAATATTCAATATGAATTAACCGGTAACGGTGAAGTTGATATTTCGGAAGAAATATCTGAAGACTATTTGCAACAACTTGAAGATTCTTTGGGAAAATACAGCATTGAAATTTTGTATGATCAAAAGAGCCAATTGGTGCAAAAAATTAAAAATATTTTACAGGAAGTTGTCTATGATGATAACCAGCAAATATTTACGCTTTCGGGTTATCTATCTAAACAATTGGGGTTGAGCTATGGATATATTTCATATATTTTTACGGCGCAAACATATACTTCTATAGAGAGTTATATGATTATGCTTCGGATTGAAAGAGCAAAAAAACTCATTATTGAAGGTGTAAAATCAATCAAAGAAATAAGTTATACGCTCCATTACAGCAGTGTAGGGCATTTTTCGAGACAATTTAAAAAAACAACAGGGCTTACGATTTCGGTATTTAAGAAAATAGTGAATAACAGGCGAAATAAAACAGTAATACTAAATAATTGATAAAAATACTAAATAATTGATAAAAATATGAATACGAATAATGACCAAATGAATATTTTTCTGGCGGATGACGACGAAGATGACCGCAGCTTATTTAAATTGGCATTTGATGAGACGAAACTGAATTCTAATTTGTCATTGTTTAAAAGCGGTAATGAATTGATGGATTACCTGAATCGGGATGATTTAAAACTGCCGCATATTTTATTTCTCGATTTGAACATGCCAGGAAAAACCGGTGCGCAATGTCTTGCTGAGATTAAGGCGAACCCAAAATTCAGGAACATGTCAATTGCGATTTACTCTACATCAAATTCTGAAAAAGACATTGAAGATACATTGAGCGGCGGCGCGAATATTTACATCCACAAGCCCAACGATTTTCAAAAACTTAAGCAAATTATCAAACATGTGTTGAAGATTAACTGGCAATACCATACTTCAGGATTAAACAGAGAATCTTTTTTTCTTAGTATTTAATCTAAGTATTTATAAAAGAAAAGCAGCGCCAATAGACGCTGCTTTTCCATTTAAATAAGGACTAAGTGGCTTTATAAGTTTTCACTTCGGTCACTTTCATAACCAGCAGTACGGTCTTCGCTGGTTTCATCATCTGAATCAGATTCAGAATTATAATCAGCATCATCACTTTTCAAACTTTCATCTTCATCGCGGTCAGTGGTCGAAAGATCATCACTGTTCCAGTTGCGGTTGTTGCTGTTTTCTTCTCGTTCATTCATTCTTTGTTCTGAAGTTTCAGAAGCGTCATAATTAGCCTGGTCTGATTCCTGTGCGTTCAAATCTCTGCTTGGAGTTTCTAAACCGTTTTCGTTCCATTGTTGGTTAGCCTGATCGTCCCGATCCGGATTACCGTAGTTGTTTGTTGCCATTTTAGTTGTATTTAGTGATTAATATTATTTTTCGTCTGCTTCAGCCGCATCGAAATTGATGGTGTTGTAAGCGGCTTCGGTTAATGTCACATCAGCTTCTTTTTCTTCGGCCAATGTTGCAGCAAGTAATTCCATTGCATCGTTTTCGCCTAAAGTTTTAGCAAAAGCGCAAAGTGTACCATAAGTTGCAATTTCGTAATGTTCGATTTTTTGCGAAGCAGCGATGATTCCGGCGTCTCTAACAGGACCGGCTTCGGTTTCTTCAATGATGCTTTCGCCTTCTTTAATCAATCCTTCCATCGCATCACATTTTTTTGCCTGCGCTTTCTCGCCAACGATTTCAAAAACCTGTTCCAATCTTGTTACTTGATTTTGAGTTACAGTTAAATGGTCGTTGATTGCAGCAATGAGGTTTTCAGATGTAGCGTTTTTAGCCATTTTAGGCAATGCTTTCGTAAGTGCTTTTTCTGCCCAGTAAATGTCTTTTAAACTATCAACGAATAATTCTCTCAAACCATCTGCAGCTGACGACTTGGCTTTTACGATACCTTTTGAACTTGTAGATTTTGATGCTGTTTTGCTTTTTGTGGCAGTTGTTTTCGCAGCTGTAGATTTCGCAGCTGTAGATTTCGCAGCAGTTGTTTTAGTGGCTGGTGTTTTAGCAGTTGTTGTTTTTTTCGCAGCGGTTGCGGTTGCATTTTTCATAACTATTGTTTTTATGTTGTTTTATATATTGAAATGTGTTATACAAATTTGATTCAGGTGAGCCCCAAAATTCTTATACAATTATTTTCTTTTTTTGCACTATTAGAACTTGCATAATCATTTGTGTATCAGTGTTATGTTTGAATTGTGTATGAGAATAGTCAAGTTTTGGAACATGTTTGGAGCCGTGTTTTTTAATTTTAAGGCAATAACGATATTGTTAAACAAAGGTTCTTTGATTGCAAGTGAACCTTTTAAATTAAAAAAAAAACGACTATGAAAACGGACTATCAAAAACATGCATTGGTAACTGGAGCAACAAGCGGAATAGGGTATGAACTTGCAAAATTATTGGCCAAAGAAAATTACAACCTGGTATTGATTGCTAGAAATCTTGAAAATCTTGAAGAAACGGCTGCCGAATTGCAAGTGTTATCGCCAAACATCCATTCACATGTAATGGCTATCGATTTGTTTGAACCAGGCGCCGCAGAAGAAATCTACAATAAAACCACTGAACTCGGCATTCGTATAGATGCATTGGTAAACAATGCCGGACAAGGCGAATGGGGTTTGTTTTCCAATACAGATTTAGATCGCGAAATTGACATCGTCCAGCTCAATGTAATTGCTTCTATGTCGCTTACTAAATTGTACCTGAAAGATATGTTGTCCCGAAATAGTGGAAAAATTCTACAATTGGCATCATCAGTTTCCAAAACACCGGCACCTTATTTATCGGTTTATGCCGCTACAAAAGCATTTGTATTGTCACTAACCGAAGCCTTACAGAAGGAAATTGAAAATTCTGACGTAACGATTACCGCCTTGCAGCCCGGCGCAACAGATACCGATTTTTTCCACAAAGCGAAAGCTGAAAATTCGGTAACCTATAAAGAAACGTCGTTTTATTCGCCTGAAGAAGTAGCTAAAGCCGGATTTGCGGGCTTGATGAATGGCGATGCAACAGTTGTTCCCGGAATCATGAATAAAACGCAGGGGATTTTAAACAGCCTGATGTCTGATGGCGCTGTCGCGGAAAATATGGAAAAGCAAATGCAACCGAGTACAAAAACCGATGGTAAATCTGAGAGTAAACACCAGCCTTCATTTCGGGAACGGCAAAAAATTAATTTGGCAAACGGAAGCATGCATGGCGATTATCAGAAATTGCTGTAAGAAAAAAAGGAGTATAGAAAAAATCCCCATAACTTTTAACTTATGGGGATTTTTAGATAGTTGTGCTGTTTTTTTAAACAAATTATGGTGCCGGAGCAGTTCCGGTTGCAGCAGCAGTAGTGTCGGTTGTGGCTGGCATTTCTTCTGTTGGTACAGGCGGAACGGTATCCATAGATGTTTCAGTAGTGATTTCTGTAGTGTCTGTTTCTGTAGCTGCTTCTTTGTCTTTGCAGGAAGACATAGTTGTTCCAAATATTAAAAAGGCTAAAAACAGTTTTCCGATGTTTGATGAAATTTTCATATATTATATGCGTTGGTTAATAAACTCAAATTTACCACATCCATCAAAATCATGGCTTACATCATTTATATAAATGATTGCACCATCTTGGAAAATAGTTATAAAAAAAAGACCTTCTTTCGAAAGTCTTTAAAATAAAAAAGCCACGTCATACGTGGCTTTAAAATCTTTAGAATTTAATCTAATTATTTTTTTGCAGCTTCAGTAGCAGTTGCAGCAGCATCAGTAGCGGTTGCAGCAGCGTCAGTAGCAGTTGCAGCAGCATCAGTAGCAGTTGCAGCAGCAGAGTCAGCTACAACAGCAGCTTCTTCAGCAACAGGAGCAACTTCTTCAGTTACTACAGTTTCTTCAGCCGGAGCTTCAGCTTGTTTACAAGATACTACAGTTAATGCAGCGATAACAGCTAAACTTAAAAATACTTTTTTCATCTTACTTAATTATAAAAGGTTAATTATTAATTCGAGACAAAGATATAAATTTTTTAATAT
>Ga0081606_1000839_pt1 | contig 10982 bp, 4 predicted proteins | sample EareggfetidaYelm_FD_71127 | JGI IMG/M metagenome (GOLD analysis project Ga0081606, IMG submission 71127) | Earthworm egg capsule microbial community from the University of Washington, USA - E. fetida Yelm (SPADES assembly) (version 2) | ecosystem: Host-associated > Annelida > Reproductive system...
GGCGACTCGGTTTGGCTACCAACCTCAACTCATCGACAGCAACCGCACGGTGACATTGATGGTGGAGGATACGCCTGTTATCAGCGTGTTGAATATGTTGTTTGATTCATCGGTTAAGTTTGAGGAGATAGGAGGCATGGTAATATTTAAACCGGCCGTCGTTGCTCATGCGGACGGCATCTTGGTGAGCGGAAAAGTAACGGATGAAACAGGCGCGCCGTTGCCGGGGGTGAACGTGTCGGAGAAAGGAACTATAAATGGAACTATTACGGATGCTGAAGGAGAATTTGCTTTAAATGTGGAGGGCGATAGTTCAGCGCTGGTATTTTCGTTCATTGGTTACGAGTCGAAAGAAGTGCCGGTGGCAGGCCAAACATTTTTTGACATCAAGTTGAGCCAAGAGGTAAAAAAATTGGAGGAAGTGGTCGTCATCGGATATGGCGAGCGCACGAAAGTTTCTTTGGTCGGAGCGGTTTCAGCAATAGCCTCAAAGCAAATAGTAACCACCAAGAATGAGAATATTCAGAATATGCTGACAGGCAAGGTAGCCGGTTTGCGGATAGTTCAAAACAGCAGCGAGCCGGGAAGTTTTGATACCTCTATGGACATACGAGGTTTAGGCGCTCCCTTGGTAATTATTGATGGCGTGCCAAGGAATAATATTACTCGATTAAACCCGTCTGATATTGAAACCATATCGGTGCTGAAAGACGCCTCCGCGGCAGTGTATGGCGTACGCGCGGCTAATGGCGTGATTGTGATAACAACCAAAAAAGGCAAGGCAGGCGATATGAAGTTAGAATACAATGGCAGTTATGGCTTGCAGTTTCCCTCTCGCCTCCCCAAGCCGGTCGATGTCTTTGATTATATGACGCTTGTAAACGAACAACGGGCGCACAGCTGGCCGGCGTCGCAACCGCCCTTGTACACGGAGGCGGATTTTGAAGCATACAGAAATGGCACCAAGACGGCCTCAAATTGGCAGGATGAAATAATCAGAAAATCTGCTCCCTATACGCAACATGACCTCAATATTTCGGGCGGAACTGAAAAGTCTGTCTATTTTATTTCATTGGGGTATCTGGCGCAAGACGCCATTTTTAAGAGCGACGATGTAAAGTATAATCGATATACTATTCGATCAAACTTAAGCACAAAGGTCGGCCGCAGACTGACTTTCGATTTAAATTTATCCGGGATTCTTGACCGCAAAGACCAACCCTATATTTCGCCATGGTATGTATTTAGAAGTCTTTGGTATCAGCCGCCGGTGCAAAATATATATGCCAACAATAACCCTGCCTACTTCAACAATGTGCCAAGCGGTTTGAATGGGGTGGCACATTCACGTTCTGATGTAAACGGAAGCATTACTAACAATAACAAGTGGTTTCAGTCAACCATTAGTTTAAAATATGACATCCCCTATGCGGAGGGTTTATTTGTAAAGGGACTTTTCAGTTATGATTATACGGCCAACAGCAATAAGAATTATATGAAATCCTATAACTTATACAGGCATGACGCGGCCACCAATACATACAATCCTGTTCCGCAACAAACACCGGCCACAATTAGGAGGGAGTTCGCAGAATTCCCAACGAAATTGGCACAGCTTTCATTAAACTACAGTAAGCTAATCAATAATGATCATCGCGTAAGCGGGCTGTTGCTTTACGAAAGAAATATTCGGAGCGCCGATAACTTTTATGCGCAACGGGAATTGTCGATAGCATTGGATCAGCTGTTGGCCGGCAATACCGCCAATCAACAAGGCCATATGTCGTCCGACAACCTGTATGAGACAAAAAATGTTTCTCTGGTCGGACGCGCAGACTATAGTTACAAAGATAAATACTTGCTGGAGTATTCTTTTAGGCAGGATGGTTCTTCAAAATTCTCTCCCGACCGTCAATGGGGCTTTTTCCCTGCCGTACTTGTGGGCTGGCGCGCTTCAGAAGAAAAATTCTTTAGAAATATTTCTGCGTTGTCGTTTATTGAGAACTTGAAATTCCGTGCTTCTTATGGGTTGTCAGGAGATGAAAATGCCTCGACCTATCAATTTATCACAGGATATAACTACCCTTCAAAAGGTTCTGTATTCAACGGAGCTTACGTGAATTCCGCGCAAAATAAAGGTTTGCCAAACCCTGCTATTTCTTGGTACAAATCCAAGATGTTAAATGTGGGCTTTGATGTGCTTGCCTGGAAAGGTTTGCTGGGAGTCACCTTTGAATATTTTGTTCGCAACAGGTCTGGTTTGCTGGGTACGCAAGCGCTTACGTTGCCGGATGTGGTGGGCGCAGGATTGCCGGAAGAGAACTTAAACGGCGACCGCTCCAAGGGTTTTGAATTGGATATTACGCATAATAATCGCATAGGAAAGTTTCAGTACAATGTCAAGGGCGTACTAGGGTATACTCGTACCATGCACACCGCGGTGGCGTCTGCCAGGGCCGGAAATTCGTACAAAAATTGGAATAACAGCGACTATAAGGCTAATCGCTGGAATAACATTTATTGGGGTTACGGATCTGATGGACAATTTCAGTCCTATCAGGATATTGTGAACAACCCTTTCTTTGTCTCGAACAGGACGCTGCCCGGCGATTATAAGTATAACGATTGGAATGGCGACGGGCAAATCAGCACACAGGACAATCAGCCTATTGCGATGAGCGGATTGCCGTTGGTGACTTACGGACTAAGCATTGGCGGAGCATACAAAGGGTTGGATTTCAGCATGACTTGGAATGGAACAGGCGAAGTTTATGTGTCCTATGTGGAACAGCTTCAGATGCCCTTGTGGGCCGGCGGGGGAGCACTGTCTCAGTTTTTAGACAGATGGCGCCCGGCTGACCCGAAGGCCGACCCTTATGATCCAAAGACAGTGTGGACGCCGGGCTACTACGGCTATACCGGCACGGTGCCTTTTGCTAACACGTTGGCCAATGCCTCAAGCGCAGCCTATTTGCGTTTGAAAGCGGTGGAGGCAGGATATACTTTTCCGTGGCGCCTGTTCAAAGAAAATACAATAAAAGGCTTGCGGGTATACGTCAACGCATATAATCCAATTACAATTACAAAGCTGAAATATTTGGATCCGGAGCATCCGTCAAGGACGTATGGGTATCTCTACCCGCTGGACATAAAACTTACGTTTGGGCTAAACATTCAATTATAATTTATTATGAAAAAGCATCTGTTTACCTTTTTAGCTTTCTTTTTTCTGTTTTTAACGGCGTGCGAAAAACTTGATGTGCCGCCGTTGAATGTGGTGCAGGATAAGGATGTGTTCTCCAATGAGGCAGGGATTACGGCCTATATGGCAAAAATATATCAGAGAATGCCCATTGAAGATTTTAAGTACTCGCCCGTTTCTAATTTCAATTCCTTCGTATATGGCTCTTTTTCAGGCATTACCGGGGAAGCGCTTAGCCGCGATATGGGCAATATTGCAGAAACTTTCAATTTTTGGGAGGATGCCTATCGCATTGTTCGCGAGTGCAATTATTTTTTGGAAACCTTGCCAAAATTTGCCGCTAATTTTGAGGTTGCAAAAGCAAATAATTGGCTGGGAGAAGCCGCGTTTATAAGAGCGGTCACCTACTACGCGCTTGCGAAACGATACGGAGGAGTGCCTATAGTGGACAAAATGCTGACTGCTTCAGGTCAGTCTATAAGCGATTTGACAGCCAATATCGACGCGCTGAAAATACCGCGCGCCGCCGAAGAAGCGGTTTGGGATTTTATCGGAAAAGATTTGGATTTTGCATACGCTAATCTTCCCGAGACCAATGTGCCCGGAAGATTGAATCGTTATGCCGCCGCGGCCTTCAAATCAAGAGCGATGTTATTTGCCGGCTCCATTGCAAAGTATAATGCCATTAATTTAACCGATGCCGGGGGCGTGCGCTTATGCGGCGTTCCGGCCAATAGAGCGCTTGATTATTTCAAAGCAAGTTTCGATGCGGCTCAATGGGTTAGCGGAAAGTATAGTTTGTACAAACGATACTGGGCAGCCAATGACAGGAATGCGCAATATATAAATTTTGTAAACCTTTTTTTGGATGCCGGAAGCCCGGAAAATATTTTTATAAGACAATACAAATATCCGGACGCAACACATAGTTATGATGCGCTTAGTGTCCCCAAACAATTGGAGGGGCCCGGCGGCAACTACTCATCAGAAACTAACCCTACGCTTGATTTTGTCGAGATGTTTGAGAATTTTCCAAAAAAAGCGGACGGCACAATCCAAACTTTTGACGCAAACGGCAAGTATGTTCTCTACAATAATGTTACGGAAATTTTTGCTAACGCAGAACCTCGCTTGAGAGCAACAGTGGTATTGCCCGGCGATGCTTTGAAAGGGCAAATAATTGAATTTCGTCGCGGTATCTATATCGGCAGCGTGGCCGATGGCATTGCTCCGTTGCTGCCTCCGTCCTCGGTCGCTCCTTACCCTTCTGCCTCTATTGTTTCTTCCGCGAGCTGGCCTCAAAAAGCTTATACGCTTCCCGATGGAACCAAAATGAATCCCGCCGGCGCCAGCGGAGTTTTTACCAATCTTGCAGCCAATGGTCCGGGCGGGTCTATTACCGGTTTCTCTGTACGAAAGTATATTATTCCCGACAAGCCAACCGCGGAAGTCGTTCCTAACCGTTCTGATCAAAGTTGGATTGAAATACGGTATGCAGAGGTGTTGCTGAATGCGGCGGAGGCAGGGTACGAACTGACCGCCTTGGGTCAAACAGGGAATTATGGCAGCGTAGCCCTCGCCAATATCAATCTGATTCGCGAAAGAGCCGGCGCTTCTTTGGCACCCGCTATTGATAACGCAGAGTTAATTCGCAGAGAGAGAAGAAAAGAGTTGGCTTTTGAAAATAAAATATACTGGGACTTAAGAAGATGGCGAATTATTGATCAAGAACAGAATAACAGGCTCTATAGAGCGCTAATGCCTTTTTATTCCTCCTTGGCAGGCAAGTATTTCTTTGACGCCCGCTTCGACGAAAGAGGGACTGCCCGATTTACCTTCGATAATCGCTGGTATTACCACCAAATACCTGCGTCGGTGATTTCCAAGAGTCCAAATATTGTTCAAAATCAGGGATATTAATTCTAACGGCTATGAAAACGAACCTTTGTAATTTTGCCATTGTCTTCGCTTTGGCTTCTATTGTCGCATGTTCAAAAACGGATAATTATCCGCCGCCTGATCAAACGTTGCGCGGACGCATAATTGACGCCGGCAACGGAACTAATGTGCAATCTGAAATTTCCGGAGAAGCCGGCATTGGCACCCGCATTGAATTGCGTGAAATCAGTTGGAGCAGCAACCCCACTCCGATGTATTTAGCCGCTATGCAAGACGGTACCTATAACAATACTAAAGTGTTTGCGGGCACTTATAAACTTTCTGCTGAAGGCGCTTTTGTCCCGTTGGTGCAGACGGGCGCCAATCCGTCGGATAAAAGCCAGACCGCGGAGGTGAGGGGAGGAGTTACCACAGTTGATTTTTCGGTTGAACCTTTTTTGAGAATAGCGTGGGACGGAGAACCGACGCTAAACGCTGACGGAACAGTAACGGCAAAAGTAATTGTTACGCGAGGAACAAACAACCCGAACTACCAATTGGCGGTAACTGATATAAACCTTTATGTAAATAATTATCCATACGTTGGAAATCACGGCACTATGAATGATCCGCGATTCTCCAAGACAGGAGCAGGCACAAACGCTATGCTAGGCCGCTCAATCGCCATTACCACGAAGGCGGCCTTGCCAAAGCAACGCGACTGGTATTTGCGTGCAGGAGCGCGAACGGCCTATCCAAACGGGGGACGCCCATATAATTATAACGAAATAAAAAAGATTAGCATCCCCTAAAAAGATTAGCAAAGGACAATACGCGGTTTGGCTACGACGCCTTGCCGTTGTCCTTCGCTTAATTAAAGCGGAGCGGGAAGCACAGATGTTTATTAATAGGGTTATGGGATGTATGCAAAAACGATTGCCAATAGGAGTTTACGCAGATTAAAGCAAGTCTTGTGTGTGCCCCCATTAGTCATTTTGCCGACTCCCTTAATTCTCTGACTCCCGAAAGAGCGTATTATTTTATGTGTACAGTTTTTGAGAGGGTTAAAGTTTGACGCCCCTGCATGGTAGATAAAAAATACAGCGCAGAATATTTAAAATTTATGAAAAATAATCAAATGACTGCCAAGTGAAAAGAAGATGCTTTATTTTATTTCTTGTGATTTTCGCAACACAGCGCGGCGGGTGTTTTCAGATGCCCCATGACCTTATTGGCGAGAGGCTTGATAACGATTCAAGTACTTTCGCTTATAAAGTCGAATCCTATTATAAAACCCGAAAAGACGGCAAACCGGGGCGTGTTATAACTTTATTTTTTTCGCCCATGATAAATAGCCCCGCGGTTACGGTAATTTATAAAGATCATAAAGAAGTTGCCGCGGAGGCAAGCCGCACGCTCGTGTCGAAGCTCGAAGTTTTACTTTCTGAGAATGTAGGGGTAAAGAGTTCCGCCGCTATTGAAATGATTGTACAAACGGATAAAAACATATTTCGGAAGTCAGCGGCTGTTCCGGCGGAAAGATACTGGACGGTTTTTATCTACCCTCATTCGCATGTGGACATTGGCTATACGGGCTTGCAGGAGGAGGTGGCAAAAATCCATTACCGGAATATAGACGTTGGAATAGACTTGGCTAAGAAAACACGAAACTATCCCGAAGGCTCTCAATTTATTTGGAATACAGAAGCGGCTTGGGTTGCGAGCGGGTACCTGAAAAATGCCGCCAAGGAGCAAAAGAAAACTTTCATCGAGGCTGTGAAACGAGGTTGGGTTCAGCTTGACGCAGGACATTCAAACATCAATACGAGCGTGTGCTCTGATGAAGAGCTTATGCGATTTTTTAGAAACGGCAATGAATTAGAAGAAAAAACAGGCGTGCCTATTACTTCGCTGGTGCAAGTTGACGTGCCGGGGGCTGCTTGGGGAATTGTGCCGGCGGCTTCTCAAAACGGCGTCACCGGTTTCATCTCATTTCCGAATTACTATGACGTCAGGAAAATATGGGAACACAAGCCATTTTATTGGAAAGGCCCTGATGGGAAAAGCAAAATTCTTTTTCTGCAGGGGTATCCCTACGGCATCGGTTACACTATTAAGGGCAGCAAATACGGGCTGGCAACTTTGCAAACCTATTCTGAAAAATATGACAGAGTGAGCACCGGCCGACCGCTTGAAAATTTTGTCGATAAATTTTTATTCAAGGAAACGGCCGTCTTGGAGAGGGAAAAATCTCCTTATGATTTTTTTGTAATGACTTGGTCAATGGCGGATAATTGCGTTATTGACGCAGACCTTCCCGAGGCCGTAAAAGAATGGAATATGACTTATTCTTATCCGAAGCTGAAAATTGCGGGAGCTAAGACAATTCTGGCGAAATACGAAGAAAAATACGGCTCGATTATTCCGTCCTTCAGCGGCGACTTCACGGAGTTTTGGACTAATGGTCTGGGAGCCGCGGCCGCGCATGTAGGCATGGGGCGCCGCGCAAAAGAAAATCTTGTGGCGGCGGAAACTTTATCGGCGTTGCTCGGCAGTTCCGCATACTCAACTGTAAAAGCGGATAGCGCTTGGGAGAATTTATTGCTTAGCGCCGAACATACTTGGGGCTATCAAAACCCGAAGGAGCCTTTTGCCAAAGTGATTGAAGGAAAGAAAAAATCGTATTTTTCAGAATCGGAGAAACAAAGCGACGCCTTGCTAAAAGGATTTAGCGAAAGGGGGGATGACGCGGGCGAGCAATACTCTATAGTAAATACTTTGTCATGGGGCAGGGCGGGCATTGTAACATTGAGCGCCGAGCAAAGCAGGGGCGGCAACGGAGTGCTTGATGCAGAGTCGGGAGAAATGATGCTTTCTCAAAGACTGTCAAACGGCGAGCTTATTTTTCAAACCAAGACAATTCCTGCTCTTGCGTCAAAACTGTACAAGGTTGTCAAAGGAAATTCTTCAAGGAAATCTTTTTTGGAAGCCTCGGCGTCTTCGTTAAAAAACGGATTGCTGTCTGTAACCGTCGACGGACAATCAGGGGCAATTAAAAGCATCATTGACCAAGCGAGCAAGCATGAATTTGCGGAGGCAGAAGGACTAAACGCCTACTATTATCTGCCGGGTGTTTTTAATGGGAAGGACAGTGTTTCAAATCCGGTCGGGGTCGAATCCAGTGAGGTTACCGTAAAAGAAAAGGGGGCATTGCTTGTCTCCTTGCTAATTCAGTCAAAAGCTTGCGGAGTACATTGGATGCAAAGAGAAATTAAACTTTTTGCCAATACATCATCTATACATATCGCCAACGCTTTCGATAAGGTTGGAACCGGTAAGAAGGAAGGGATACATTTTGGTTTTGCATTTCGCTTGCCTGAAGCCATTGCCCGAGTGGATGCGCCGTGGAGCGTCATTGTTCCTGAAAAAGATCAGTTGAAAGGAGCCAACAGGAATTGGATGACATTTCAAAGATGGATTGACATTTCAAACGATAATTTCGGAGTCACATGGACAGCGATTGAGTCGCCTTTGATGGAATGGGGGGAGATGAGCGGCGTTATTTTAGACGGGGCAAGGCAGTTTTCGCTATGGAAGAAAGCGCTTAAACCTTCATCCGCATTTTACTCGTGGCCGCTGAACAATCATTGGGATACCAACTTTCCTCTTGAACAGAGCGGTCTGATTACTCAACAATATGCGGCGCTTTTTCATGGCAAGCGCGAGGAAGGAATTGTTTTCCGATTTGGAATGGAACAGCATCGCCCTCTAATAGCAGTTAAATCAAAGGAGAACTTAATTGAAAATTCATTTTTGAATGTCAGCAACCCAAAGGTCATTGTTTCCCTGTTAAAAAAGGGAGTAAACAAGAATACCTTTCTTGTCAGGTTGCGATCATTTTCGCCTTTGCCGGAAAAAACGGACATAACAAGCACGGCAAAGAGAATTCAAAAAATACAGTCATGCGCCCGCGACGAAATTCCCGACGGAACTATTGTAAGTAAAATACCTATATTGCCTTACGGAACAAAAACATTGCTGCTGACAATTAAAGACAAAGAATCAAAAGGAAAACTTTGCGGGAACGAAAAGAAACTTTAAAGCTATTGAGCAAGAAATGGCGCGGTTCATTTTCAACAGAAGCCGAGCATTGCGCATTTTACAATTTAGGAAAATGCCGGACAAAAAGCTGCGGTTTTATTTCTAAAGTATTTTATCGTCTTCGTTATTGAAAAACAGTTCATTAAAAATAAAATGAAAGCCTCCATGCGAATTCCTGCTCAAGTTGTTGCTGTTATCGTGCTTATTTTAAATGCCTCGTCAGGAGTTGCTCAACAAAAAAAGCCAAACATTATTGTAATAGCGGCAGACGACCATGCTTATCAAGCCATCAGCGCGTACGGAAGCGATTTAATCCGCACCCCTAATATCGACCAAATTGCAAATGAGGGCGCGGTTATGGACAGAGCATACGTAACCAACTCGGTTTGCAGCGCGAGCCGGGCGGTTATTTTGACGGGGAAATACTCTCATCAAAATGGCTTAAAGGATAATGGCACCTATTTTAACGGAGCGCAGCAGACATTCCCGAAAATTCTGCAACAAAATGGGTACAAAACCGCCGTTATAGGCAAGTGGCATCTATGGAGCGCCCCTACAGGATTTGATTATTGGAATATCCTTCCTGCTCAAGGACACTACTATAATCCCGGATTTATAAAAATGGGCAGGGATACCGTTTATCAAGGATATGTAACGGACGTCATTTCAGATATATCGATAGACTGGTTAAATAAAAATAAAAACAGCCCGTTTTGTTTGTTGCTTTTCCACAAAGCGCCGCATCGAAACTGGATGCCGCCCGTCAAATATCTGGGCGCATTTTCTCAAACAAAGTTTCGGACGCCTCATAATTTTAACGACGACTATAAAGGCAGATTAGCTCTGTTGCGTCAACAAATATCTGTTGCCAAAGATTTAGACATTAGGTATGACAGCAAGATTCCTTGCGATAGTTGTCCGGTAACCAAAATCAATGACTGGGCGCCAATGGAGTATCAAAGGGAAACGGAACGACTAAATGCGGACGAGCGAAAAGTTTGGGATTCGCATTATCTAAGGGAGTTTGCTCAATTCCGACTGCTAAAATCTCATGGCGAAACAGCAAAGTTTCAATTTCAAAGGTATATGGAAGATTATTTGGCATGCGTAAAAGCATTAGACGATAATGTGGGGCGCGTGCTTGCCTATTTGAAAGAGCAAAATCTTGACCGCAATACAATTATAATCTATATGTCAGATCAAGGTTTTTATTTGGGCGAGCATGGTCTGTATGATAAGCGATTCATGTATGAGGAGTCCTTTAGAACCCCAATGCTAATCAAGTACCCTGCATTAATAAGCGAACCTAAAAGAAACAATTCGTTTGTCTTGAATCTCGATATTGCTCCAACCTTACTGGACTTGGCAGGAATTCAGCCGCCTGCCGATATGCAAGGCGCTTCCATGAGGACACTCCTGGAAAAAGGAAAAGACAGAAACTGGAGGAAAGAAATTTACTATCATTACTACGAAAAATCATTTGGGTTAACCCCGCATTATGGAATTCGGACAAACCGGCATAAACTTATTCATTTTTATGAATTAATGGATTCATGGGAGCTCTATGATTTAAAGAAAGACCCCAATGAAGTTCGAAACGTTTATGCTGATGAGCAGTACAAAAGAACCGTCAAAAAACTAAAAAAACGCTTACAAAAGCTGATGGTGTTTTATAAAGATACAGGCTTTCATGCCAATGCCGGTCGCTAGATATTTTTGGCGGCTTCTTAGAGTTTTTTCAAAGCTAATGCCCGCTTGAAAATTGTTTGGCCGTTGGAAACTTTTTAATTCCTTCCGGACC
>Ga0081606_1000840_pt1 | contig 10975 bp, 7 predicted proteins | sample EareggfetidaYelm_FD_71127 | JGI IMG/M metagenome (GOLD analysis project Ga0081606, IMG submission 71127) | Earthworm egg capsule microbial community from the University of Washington, USA - E. fetida Yelm (SPADES assembly) (version 2) | ecosystem: Host-associated > Annelida > Reproductive system...
ACCGAATTTTGCTCCCTGCTTAAAATAACCAAAGAAGATTTCATCAAAAAAATTGAAAAAGCTAAGGTTTACAGCCCAAGGCTTCCTTCAGTTTTCCTTCCACAGCTTAACAAAAAGGAGTATGCGGCCTTTCAGGAAATAGAAAGAAAATTTCTGGGATTTTATATACAGAAACGTGCTTTAAGGGATTATCAGGTAGCTTATGGAGCCAATGTCTTTGGTTTTATTACGCAGGTGAATGAAAAGATAATCGAGAAAAACGACTACTACAAAAGCGGTGATTTAATTGGAAGACAAGGCGTTGAAGAAAGCTACGAAGATATTTTACGTGGAGTAAAAGGCGTAAAATACATTCAGAAAGACAAATACAACAGGGATATCGGTTCCTACAAAGAAGGAAAATTTGATACTATATCAGTTCAGGGAAAAGACATCACGCTTTCCATTGATGCCGAACTGCAAAAATATGGCGAAGAATTGATGATCAATAAACGTGGCGGAATCGTTGCGATCGAACCCAAAACAGGAGAAATTCTTGCTTTGGTTACTGCTCCATCTTATGATCCGGCAATTCTTGTGGGAAGACAGCGTTCCAAAAACTACACGATGTTGTACCATGATTCGATTGCAAAACCCTTATACGACCGTGGATTATTGGCCGAATATACTCCGGGATCTCCATTCAAAATCTTAACCGGTTTGGTAGCTTTACAGGAAGGCGTAATTGACGAAAGCACAGGTTTTACCTGCCATCACGGCTTTAGCTACGCGGCCGGACGTTTTATGAAATGCCACTGTCATGGAGGAACTTTACAATTGCACCGTGGAATATATGAATCGTGCAATACGTTCTTTTCAAGCTCTTACATGAAAACCATCGACAAATATGGCAATCCGCCAAAAGGAGTTGATGTTTGGAGCAATCACTTAAAGAGTTTCGGATTAGGGCAATTCATGGGCTATGATTTACCAACCGGTAGAAAAGGAAGTATCCCAACATCCAAAACCTACAAAAAAATGTATCCGGGTTGGGGCTGGTCGAGCAAAACGATTGTATCCAACGCCATTGGTCAGGGTGAAGTTTTGATGACGCCAATCCAGCTGGCCAACATGATTGCTACGGTTGCTAACCGGGGTTATTATTATACGCCACACATCATCAAAAAAATTAAAGGCGGAATGATTGACAAAAGATTCCGAACCAAACACGTTACAACGGTTGACAAAAGGCATTTCGAGCCAATGGTAAGCGGACTTTTTGACGTTTACAATATGGGAACCGCACACGGGCTTAACGTGGAAGGAATTGAAATTTGCGGAAAAACGGGTACTGCAGAAAACTTTACCAAAATTAACGGGAAAAGGGTAAAACTTCAGGATCACTCTATTTTTGTGGCTTTTGCGCCCAAAGACAATCCTAAAATTGCCATTGCCGTGTTTGTAGAAAATGGATATTGGGGTTCAAGATGGGCGGGCCCTATTACAAGTTTAATGATAGAAAAATTCATCAAACGAAAAATTACCCGAACCGATTTAGAAAAAAGAATGCTGGAAGGAAGTCTTCAGGCTGAATACAATAAATATCTGGCCAAACCAATCGTTGACACTTTAATCAAAACGAAAGTTGAAGGCGCAACAAAACCGCTTACGGTAAAAACTGAAGTCAAACCTGAAGTCAAAATAGAAAATAAAGAAGTTAAAACAGAGGAAGCTCCCGAAAATTAATTTCGAAGAAAAATGAAAAATCAAAGCATAACAAATAATCTGGACTGGATAAGTATCTGCATCTATATCCTTTTGGTGATAATGGGATGGCTGAATATATATTCGTCTTCGTTATCTTCTGTTGCTGACGAAACTTCTATTTTTGATTTCAGCCAAATTTACGGCAAGCAGTTCATGTTTATAATGCTTTCCATTCCTTTGATATTTATTGTATTATCGGTTGACGGCAAGTTTTATGAAAAGTTCTCAAGCGTAATTTACGTCGTCGGATTATTATCTTTGGCAGGTTTATTCGTTTTTGGAAAAGAAGTCAAAGGCCAGGTCAACTGGTATTCTTTCGGATCTTTTGGTTTGCAGCCCTCTGAATTCGTAAAGTCGGCGACAGCCTTGGCTTTAGCTAAATATTTAAGTGATGTACAGGTCAATTTAAAAGATACCGACAGACAAATACAGGCACTCGGAATTTTGTTTCTTCCGATTTTACTGATTGTCCCGCACGATCCCGGAAGTGCTTTAATTTACAGTATTTTCATCATTGTTTTATACCGTGAAGGTCTTCCATCATGGTATGTTTGGACCGGATTCATCGCTTTGGTATTATTTGTTTTAGCACTGATTATAAAACCATTGGTGCTGTGCGGCATAGCCTTATTGGTAATCATCTTCATTTACTACAGAAGCAGGCTCATCAACCGTAACTGGGTTTTAAGCAGTATAATATTCCTTATGATTGGAGGATTTGTTTTCTCTGTGGATTATGTTTTTGAGAATGTTTTCAAGCAGCACCACCGCGACCGATTTAATATCCTTCTAGGAAAAGAAGTAGACATGAAAGGTATCGGATACAACACCAATCAATCGGAAATCGCTATTGGTTCCGGTGGATTATTTGGAAAAGGCTATCTTGAAGGAACCCAAACCAAAGGCGGTTTCGTACCGGAACAACATACTGACTACATTTTCACAACCGTGGGCGAAGAATGGGGATTTCTTGGTTCTCTTTTCGTAATAGCACTCTTCGTCTGCTTAATCATGCGGATTATTTACTTATCTGAACGGCAAAAAACCAAATTCAGCCGCGTTTACGGTTATTGCGTTGCCGGAATATTGTTCATCCACTTCTTTGTAAACATCGCGATGGTCGCTGGTATATTTCCTACTATCGGGGTTCCGCTTCCTTTCTTTTCTTATGGTGGTTCCGGACTTTGGGGCTTTACCATTTTACTTTTCATCTTCCTGAAAATGGATGCGAATAAGGTAAACGAATGGTAAATCAAGAAAACAGATAACTGATTTTTATAAACAATCATTTCTGCTTAACTTTACTTTACATTAAACACAAAGATTATGAAAATTAGACTTATTGCATTAGTAGTGCTTCTTAAAGTTATTCCGACTGTAGCACAGGAAGAAAAAGCTCTGGATGGAAAACCAGCCGACACCACGGCACTAAAACAGGTAGAAATTGAATCTGTAAACAAAGAAAAAGTCGCAACAATTCTAACAGCCGAACAGTTGGCAGCAATTCAAAAAACTACCTTAGCCAATCAAAAAGAAGCTGAAAAAATTAAAGCAAAAGCGATCAGTGATGCAAAAGCTTTGGAAAAACAGCAAAGAAAACTCGAAAAAGAGCAAAGGCAATTTGCCAAAACCCAAGACCGTATTGCCGATGCCGAAAAGGATTTAATAAAGCAGAAAGAAAAGCTGATTAAGGAACAAAGCAGGCTTGAAAAAATGAATGCTAAACTGGATAAGGACAAAAGAAAAGGAAAACTGACCGACATTGAAATTCAAAAAGAAGGCATTAAAATCAGCAAGCAGTCGATCGAGATTCAGGAACTGAAAGAAGACATCGACAAGACCCAAAAGAAACTTACTAAATTACGCGGTTAATAAAAAAAGCCATCCAACAGGATGGCTTTTTCTTTGGTTAAAATCCTAATTTATGACTTTACCAGTTTTTCTTTTTTAACCTTGTTGGATAAACCTTTGCTGTTCTCAGTCTGCAAGTCGTTCAAGATATGGATCGCTTCTTCGATATAAATATCTTTAGAAAGACTTTCATGCCATCTATCGCGTTTTTCTTTCAATACAGAATCCTTGTTCATTTCATCCATTTCATAAGGAAGCGATTTAAACTGGAACGCATTTTTGTAATCTACAATTGGTTTGTATTTTTTGTTTTTCTCATCCAAGGCTTTTTGCTCTGCCCTGAATTTGTCAATATTTAAGCTATAAACGTTTTCTTTGTTTCGCTCATCCAACCATTTGGCATTATCATCAATAAGGTTCATTTGGGTGCTGTTGCTCATTCTTTCACGACTTTTTTGAATAGCTAAATCAAAGTTATTTTGCTTGTCCCAAACTTTATAATCAGCAGCATCTATCTTGTCCCAAGGCATTGCGTTATCAATATCCCTTTCGCCCATTTTAAGGTAAGAATATTTGTCTGGGATGGCAATGTCACTTTTAACACCTTCTAATTGTGTAGAACCACCGTTGATTCTGTAGAATTTCTGAGTTGTCGTTTTCAATGCTCCTAAATCTCCATAAGTACTTCCACGTACGAATTGATTCAAGTCGATTACATTCTGAACCGTACCTTTACCGTAAGATTGCTTGCTTCCGATAACTACTCCACGCTTGTAATCCTGTATCGCTGCAGCCAAAATTTCTGAAGCTGAAGCAGAAAACTCATTGATCATTACCACAAGTGGCCCGTCCCATTGCACTTTCGCATCCCTGTCATAAAGGACTTCCTTTTTACCGGCAGCTGATTTGATTTGTACGATTGGCCCTTGATCGATAAACAATCCGGCAATATCAACTACGGTTTTCAACGAACCCCCTCCGTTATCCCTAACGTCCATAACGATTCCCTGAACACCTGCTTTTTTCAGTCTTTCCACTTCCAAAGCCACATCTTTTCCGGCATCACGGCTGTTCTGGTCTTCAAAATCGATATAGAATTTTGGCAGATAGATGATTCCGTATTTGTATCCGTCTTTTTCAACTATGCTTGACTTTACATAAGTTTCTTCAATCTCAACCTGATCTCGGATAATCGTTATGACTTTAATCGTTCCGTCTTGCTTTTTAACTGTTAAACGCACTTCGGTTCCTTTTGGCCCTTTGATTTTTTTTACCACATCGTCCAATCGCATCCCAACAACATCAACTGGTTCGCCATCCGCCTGAGCAACTTTTAACACTACGTCTCCGGCTTCTAATTGTTTTCCTCTCCAGGCTGGTCCGCCAGAAATTAATTCGGTAATTTCTGTGAAATCATTTTTCTTTTGCAGACGGGCACCGATTCCTTCCAGTTTTCCGCTGATGCTTACATCAAATTTCTCTTTTTCGCTTGCGCCAAAATAGGATGTGTGCGGATCAAAGCGAGAAGCTATGGCATTCACATAAACAGAAAACCAATCATCTCTATCCAAATCTTTGATAAAGCTGAAATTGTCATTCAAGGAAGTCAGCGTGCTTTCACGAGTTTCTTTTTCAAGCTGTTCGTAGGTTTTTGGAGCTTGGTTTTTCCTTTTCTCAACCTCGGCCATGAATTTTTTTTCACCTTCAGGAGTTAATGCATCGCCTTGTGATTCTCTGTATTCTTTTAGCTTTTCATCCAAGGTTTTGTTTTTATCTTTAGCCAAGTTTTCTTCCAGCTTTTGTTTCTCAACTAAAGAAGCCAAAGCAGAAAGCTTAACCTGTAAGCGCCATCTTTCCTTTAATTCCTGAACATTTTTGGGATATGGTAATTTTTCATAATCCGTATTTATGGATTCCATTTTCTTGTAATCGAAAGGTTTTTCCAGAGCGATTTTGTAATACTCTTTGCTTTCGTCCATCCTTTGCATCAAACGATTGTAAGTAATGTCGAAGAAAGTCAAATCCTTATTCAAGATCTGGTCATCTATTTTGGTTTCGTATTTGGAAAACTCATCGATATCCGACTGCATGAAGAAACGTTTAGACGGATCAAGAGCATTCAGGTAATCTTTGTAAACACCTTTTGAAAATGTATCGTCAATTGCTGCCGGATTGTAGTGTCCTTTTTCAATGACAAACGTTAACAATTCGATCAACATCTTATCTTTTTCCGGGTCGGAAGCATTATTTGGAATAAAACTGCGTAGTGCTTTTTCTATCGGCGCAAAACTTAGCAGAGCCAACGACAAAACACCAATTACCACAAGTATCTTATAGTTCCTTTTCATAAATTGAATCATTTTATTCATTAATTATTAGTCTAAAGTAAACAAAAAAATATGCCAAGATTATTTTATTCAGATAAAGTTTTGTTAATAATCCTTTATCCTGATAGGCTTTCAAAGCATACAGGTTCAAAGTTATGAAAATGCCGCTATAGTAATCTTAAAAATAGTTTAATTTTGTCTTAGCATTAGACTAACATTAACTTTAGAAGTTACACTTAAAAACATGAGTTCAAAACCAACAATCTTAGTAACCAATGACGACGGGATAAATGCACCGGGAATCCGAGCCCTGATCAGCGTAATGTCGGAAATAGGAAATGTAGTCGTAGTTGCGCCGGACAGCCCACAAAGTGCAATGGGACACGCCATTACAATCAATAGCACTTTATACCTGAACAAGGTTTCTGCCGAAAGTGCCGCCATTACAGAATACAGTTGCTCAGGAACTCCGGTAGATTGCGTAAAATTGGCCGTCAATGAAATCCTGAAAAAGAAACCGGATTTATGTGTTTCAGGAGTGAACCATGGCTCCAATTCTTCTATCAACGTAATTTATTCCGGGACAATGAGTGCAGCAGTTGAAGCTGGCATTGAAGGTATTCCGGCAATTGGGTTTTCATTACTCGATTACGACTGGAATGCCGATTTTGAGCAGATAAAGCCTTTCATCAAGAAAATCGCTTTAGAGGTTTTAAATAAAGAATTACCTATCGGAACCATTTTAAACGTTAACTTTCCGAAACTTAAAACGGATGAAATCAAGGGAATCAAGATTTGCCGTCAGGCTAAAGCCGTGTGGATGGAAAAATTCGACAAAAGAAAAACTCCATACGGACGCGATTATTACTGGCTTACGGGTGATTTTGTAAATCAGGATAAAGGCGAAGACACCGACGAATGGGCGCTTTCCAATGGTTTTATCTCCATCGTTCCGGTTCAGTTTGATTTGACTGCTTACCACGCAATCCAACAATTAAATACGTGGAACCTATAATTTGAAACCAATGAAAAACAACATTTTATTGCTTCCTATATTGTTCTTTTCGTCTTTGGGCTTTTCTCAAAAAAATCCGGCAGAAGAACAAATAATGAGAATAATAATCGTCCGGCATGCTGAAAAAGCAGAAGACGGAACGAAAAACCCTTCTATTTCTGAAGCTGGAAAATCACGTGCTGAACGATTAAATAAAATGCTGAAAGAATTTACAATCGACAAATTATATTCGACTCCATCTGCAAGGACGACGCAGACATTACAGCCTATTGCATCTTCAAGAAATCTCGAAATAAACAATTACCATCCTTCTGATAAAAACTTTGCAACCAGTTTACTCCAAAACGAAAAAGGAAAAACAGTAGTTGTCGCAGGGCATTCCAATACTTGTCCTGAGATAGTGAATACGCTTATAAACGCTCCAAAATATAAAGATGTAGATGAAGACGATTATGGAAAAATCTGGATTGTGACCTTTAAGAATGACAAGCTCAGTGATTGCATCCTTTTAAATTATTAATTCAATGACGCGAGCGCAGCCACTGCATTTTTTTCCAAATAAAAACAGACAAAAAAAATGAAATATTACATTATAGCCGGTGAAGCTTCAGGCGACTTGCACGGATCGAATTTAATGAAGGCACTTTACAAGGAAGATCCCAATGCCGAAATCCGTTTCTGGGGTGGCGACCTAATGCAGAATGTAGGCGGAACTTTAGTAAAACATTATCGCGAACTGGCTTTTATGGGCTTTGCGGAAGTAGTGATGAATATGAAAACCATCCTGAACAATATCAAATTCTGCAAAACGGATATCGAAAAATTCCATCCGGATGTGATTATTTTCATTGATTATCCCGGATTCAATATGCGTATCGCAAAATGGGCAAAGCAAAAAGGCACTAAAACTCATTATTACATCGCGCCGCAAATCTGGGCCTGGAAAGAAAACCGAATCAAAGCCGTTAAAAGTGATTTTGACAAACTGTTCGTAATTCTTCCGTTTGAGAAGGATTTCTTCGAAGTGAAACATGGTTTTCCGGTTGAATTTGTTGGACATCCCTTAATTGATGCCATTCACAATCGCGAAAAAACGGATGAAGCTACTTTCCGTAACGAAAATAATTTAGACGAAAAACCAATTATTGCCATTCTGCCGGGAAGCCGAAAGCAGGAAATCTCAAAAATGCTAAGTGTGATGCTGAGCATCGTTTCTGATTTTCCGGAGTATCAGTTTGTGATTGCCGGTGCACCGAGTCAGGAATATCATTTTTACGAGCAATTTCTTACTACCAAAAATGTAAAATTCGTTTCGAATAAAACCTATGATTTATTGAGCATTGCGACTGCGGGCTTGGTTACTTCCGGTACTGCAACTCTAGAAACTGCTTTGTTCAAAGTACCTGAAGTGGTTTGTTATAAAGGAAGCTGGGCTTCCTACCAAATTGCAAAACGAATTATTACGCTCAAATATATTTCGCTGGTAAATCTGATAATGGACGAAGAAGTGGTAACGGAATTGATTCAGGATAAATTCAATAAAAAGAACCTGAAAAAAGAGCTTTCAAAACTCCTCGACGACCGACACAGAGAAGGATTATTAAAAAAATATGACGAATTGGAAACCAAGCTTGGCGGTATCGGAGCAAGTGAAAAAACTGCCAAATTAATCTTAAAAGACTTAAAATAGTTTGTGTTCCATTTCATTTTTTTAACTTTGCAAAAATCATTTTTTGAAAAACTACCTTTACATATCATTCCTTCTTTTGTTGTTTACTGCCTGTAAACCAACATCCGGCATCATCACTTCTAAAGAGGATGCCATAAAAAAGGGGATTTACAAGGAGCCTGTTTTGACAAAAACCAACACGATCAAACGACCAGCTAAACCACAGGCAGAATACAATTCTAAGCAAGCGGTTGCGCAAAACAAAACTCCTTCACAAGCAAAAAAAGCATCCAAAATAAACGACCAGAACGATTCTGATATTTTTATTGACAGTGAAAATCCAAACTATCTGATTTCGCAACTTATCAATACGGCTTCAGACAATTTAGGCGTAACTTATCGGGGTGGTGGAACGACTAAAGCCGGTTTTGACTGCTCCGGACTGATGTATTCCACTTTCAAGAAATTCGACATCACACTCCCTCGTTCGTCTCACGAAATGGCAACAATCGGCACCCACATTGGCGTGGAGGAAGCAAAGAAAGGTGATTTGATTTTCTTTATAAACAGAGGCCAGAAAAGAATAAACCACGTCGGAATGATAGTAGAAGTAAACGGTGATGAAATCAAATTCATCCATTCATCCACCCAAAGCGGAGTCATAATTTCGTCTTTAAAAGAATCCTATTACGACAGGACCTTCAAGCAGATCAACAGAGTAATACAATAATCCCCACGATTAACTGAATTTTTGCGTAATTAAATTTATGTGAAAATTTTAAACTTCCCTTTAGTACGGATTTTTATCGGATTTATATCCGGGCTTCTTTTGTTTAGGATGGTTAATCCGAACAATGTCTTTGTATTTTATGGTTTGGCATTGGGATTGACCGGCCTATTCCCTTCTTATTTTTTAAGCCGGAAAAGAAAATCCTACAAGGTCATTTTTGGCGGTTTGGTGATGCTGATTTCTATTTTGATTGGAATCACAACTGCTGTAATCCATAAGGAAAACTCAGACCCGAACCATTACACCAATCAGATAACAGACTATGAGCAGCTCCATTATCTGGATTTAGCATTGGTCGAAAAACTAAAAAGCACAACCAAAAACATTCGATATAAAAGCAGCCTAAAAACAGTGGACGGCAAGCAAAGCTTCGGGAAAGTAATCTTGAATATTCCAAAATCCGACAGTTTGCAAAATCTCGAAATCGGAACTCATTTACAGGTAATCGGGATGGTTTTCAAGAATAAGGCTCCATCAAATCCCAATTTATTTGACTACGGAAAGTATCTGGAAAACCAGGAAATCTATGCGCAGGTTTATCCCAAAAAGGTTATAGTTGGCAAAAGCGAATCCAATTTATGGTCCTTCTTTTCCAATTTTCGGGAAAGGATTATTTCAAATCTGGAACGTTCGGCTATTTCCAAAAACGAGCTAAATGTATTGAATGCTTTGATTTTAGGACAACAGCAGGATATTTCCCCAGAAATCCTCAAAGAATATCAATACGCCGGAGCTGTCCATGTTTTATCCGTTTCGGGACTGCATGTTGGATTTATCATGATGTTCCTTACATTTTTACTGAAGCCGATAGGTAATTCTAGAAAAGGTTCACTTATTAAATTATCTATAATCGTATTATCACTTTGGTCATTTGCGGTTTTAACCGGATTATCACCTTCAATTGTTCGTTCTGCTACGATGTTTTCCTTTTTAGCTATTGGAATGCATTTGAGGAGAACGGTAAATATTTACCATACCTTATTGGTTTCAATGTTGCTGATCTTGCTCTTCAAACCGTCCTTTTTATTTGACGTTGGATTTCAGCTGAGCTATCTCGCCTTATTTTTCATTATTTGGCTGCAGCCGATTTTATCTAACATCTGGAAACCTAAAAACCGGATTGTTATTCATTTTTGGGATATCATTACCGTTTCATTTGCCGCTCAGATTGGCGCGATGCCCTTGAGCATTTATTATTTTCACCAATTCCCGGGCTTGTTTTTTGTGACCAATTTGTTGATTCTTCCATTGATTGGCGTAATTATGGCCGTTGGAATTATTGCTATTCTGATTGCAACTGTTGGAAAAGTTCCTTTGGTTATTGCAAAAACCATTGAATTCCTTATTTATGCATTAAACGAAATAATCCATTGGATTGCTACTTTGGATCAATTTGTCATCAGGGATATTTCGTTCTCAAAAGAAATGCTGATAAGTTCTTATTTGGCTATCATTCTAATAATTTTATGGATTAAAAAACCTCAATTCAACAGACTAGTCTTCGCATTTTCAAGTGTAATTCTATTTCAGGGAATATTGATTTTCCAGAAACGGCAAACCTTGAAAAAAGAGGAACT
>Ga0081606_1000841_pt1 | contig 10974 bp, 4 predicted proteins | sample EareggfetidaYelm_FD_71127 | JGI IMG/M metagenome (GOLD analysis project Ga0081606, IMG submission 71127) | Earthworm egg capsule microbial community from the University of Washington, USA - E. fetida Yelm (SPADES assembly) (version 2) | ecosystem: Host-associated > Annelida > Reproductive system...
TGTCGGCCTAACGACTTAGTAAGTCGTCCCCACGAGTTAATCTGACCAATGAGAGATCGAGTTTTGTGTTTAAAAAGTACAAAATACTGGCAAAATCCAGGTAAAGTTCGCCAATCCAATTTCCAAATACTTCGTTGCCAAATTATTCTTGGAGTGACGCCATTATATCAATTAAACAGCACGTTTATCTACGCCACAGAAAAGCTGATCTCTCATTGGTTAAATTAACTCGTGCGCACGACCTACTATCTTGTTCGCACGACTTGCTAAGTCGTGCGCACGAGTTCGGATCTCGTGCGCACGCAAAAGATTTCACCTACATGTCCCTTTAGGGGCTCCGTAGAAAGAAACTATCAACTGAACGGTTTTTCAGAGTTCCTGTGGTAGCATGCAGACGATAAATTTGACTGTTCTTTGGTTATCCGCAAAACTAGTTAATAATTTTCCATCCGTCAACCATACAAGGTTTGCGTGCTAGTTCCCCGGCGGAATATTCCGCCCCACAATGCTCATAGGCCTAAGAACTTCTTCTGCGGTGGAAGATATCGTTTTAACGTTTTTTATTCCTGGGGTCAACTTTTTTTACATCTATGGCTGTACTGACCTACTTTTTGACGTTCATTATATTTGAAGATTTTGATAGTTGTGTAGGGCCTAAAATTATTGGAGTGACCTCAACCGTAGTCACATGTAATGGTGGGTCTTTAAGCTACCGACACGCGACGACGACTGCCTTTTCTGTGTGGACGTTCATCTAAGAATGTTCATTCACTTTCGGCTGGAGGGAACGTCAGCGATGATCTCTACTCTAAATTCGATGGCCACCGCATCTACCCTCTCTCTCTCTTTAAAACCAGCTGTCTCTTTTATCATTTATAATTCATTGCATTGGACGTACCTCTTGGCAAAGGCTGATCACAGTGAGCTGGTCTCGCGTGGGACCGACCGTGTTTTTACGGAGACGAAGGGATTACACACTTTGCATGGCCGGAAGACATAACATAACATAACATAACATAACATTTTATTCTTGCAACCAGAATCTGACAATAGAACAGTAACAGATAATCTTTCTAATCATGTAGTTTTACAAATTATGCAGCATATTAGTACATCTTTGTAATGGTTAACAAGAGGAGACCCAAAAGGGATTGAGATCCCGCTGTTAGGGCCCCCTTTACTCATTTTGCAGCGCAAGACGACCAATTCATGTATAGGCAGTATATGTCACTGTTATTCAGTAGTCTACTTATACAATATATGATTAGAATACAAGTAAATGAAGGTTACTTATAACTTAACTAAGGTCCTTAATTAGCACATCCGAAAAAGAGAGACACAAAGAGGATAAGTTTATAGCTACAAATGGATTTATAAGTTAAAGTTTATAGGACAATTGGATAAGTACTCCAATCACTGTTCTGATAATAACATAATTAATAATTTGAAGATAGAGACACAGTGCTCATCACATGGTTCATAAAGCAGTGAATGGAATATTTAATTGTTAAGTTAACATGAGACTTAATGATGTGACATAGATATATAGGCTTAACTAACATTTATCCTTAGAACCTGCATAGCATCTAACACCGTGATAAAGAGTAAGGAATGTAGCCATCAGGGATCATGCAATAGCCATATTAATGAACAGGAAAAAACAAAAGTTGAAAAGAAAGTTGGGGGGTAGTGCTCTAACCTACTCCTGCGATATAAGGAATTGCTTCCATATCTTCTTGAATGTACCAAGCATAGTCACTTTAGAGATGCTGGAAGGGATTTCATTCCAGATAATCGGGCCCTTGCAAAATAAGGAGAATCTTCTGTAATTGGTCCTTGCATATTGCACTGATAAATTCCCAGATGCTCTTGTATAGTGATCATGCTCTTCATCTCTTCTAACAAAGAAGTTTTGAAACATTATTGGTAGAAGTTTGTTAATTGCTTTATACATAAAGATTCCTATTAAATACCTGTTTATTTGTTGAAATTTCAAAATGCCTAGTTGCTTGAATCTATGGTTTGTATGTGCATAGTATTTGTCGCCTACAATTATTCTTATAATTCTTTTTTGCAGCAATACCATAGGCTTAACTCTAGTATCGTAGTTGGATGCCCATATTATATTACCATATAGCAAGTATGGATAGACCAAGGTGTAGTATAAACTAGTTAAGACACTGGAGGGTAAGAGGTAAGATATCTTTCTTATTATTCCAATATTTTTAGCTATTTTATTAGATGTTACTTTAATATGTTCATTCCATGTCAGGTGTTCATCTATGTAGAGTCCCAAAAATTTGGTGCTTTTAACTTGCTCTATATTATTGCCGGCGATCATTATATTGTTGTTTGCAACTTTCATATTTTTATTATAAGACCTAAATATGATGAAACAGGACTTGTTTGTGTTAACAGATAGACGGTTAGTTCTAAACCACTGTACTAGAATTATTAGCTCATCATTTATTATATTTTTTAATTCAGTTAGAGAGTCATGGCAGCAGAATGCATTGGTGTCATCAGCGAAAAGTATATATTTAAGCACCTTAGTAGCATTAGGTAGGTCATTTATGTAGAGAAGAAAAAGCAGTGGTCCAAGGTTGGAACCCTGAGGGACTCCACACTTGATATATCTAAACGTAGAAAGAACTCCATTGCATTGGACTTGCTGAGTTCTCCCCGACAGATAATCTGTAAACCATAGTAAGGCAACTCCTCTTATTCCATATATGCTCATCTTTTTTAATAATATACTATGGTCCACTGTATCGAAAGCCTTGGCCAAGTCCAGGAAAACGCCTGCTGCATATTGATTAGAATCTATTGCTTTAGTTATTAAATCCTGGATATTGACCAAGGCCATATCTACTGAGTAATTCTGTCTAAATCCGTATTGCATAGGGTATAAAATAGCTGCTTTCTCAACATAATCTGTTAGTCTTTTACTCACTGCTTTTTCCATTAGTTTTGCAAAATAGGGCAAGACAGAAATTGGTCTATAGTTTGTTACATTAGTTCTATCACCTTGTTTAAAAATTGGCGTTATTTTAGCTTTTTTTAAATCAGGGGGTATAAGTCCCGTTTCAAATGACGAGTTTATAATCTCAGAGATTATATCAGCAGTTTGTTCTATAGTGCGCCTACCAACTAATGGGTCTATTCCATCTGGACCCTCTGAACGTGAATATCTTGATGATTTTGCAAGCTCAATAATTTCATAAGGAGTTGTATGAATGAGAGCAAAAGAATTACATATTGGTGACATCATAAAATCCTCAGGATTCTTCTCACTTGGTGGGATTTTCTGAGCCAGTGAATTTCCAATTCCAGAGAAGAATCCATTGAAATGCTGGGCAATTTCATTAGGATCCCTGATGACCCTCTCGTCAACCTTCAGTAGGTCAATAATACTAGGTCCTTGATCCCGATTAATTATCGATTTGATTACACGCCAGGTTTTCCTTATATCGTGACTGTATTTTTCAAATTCCTGTTGATAATAAGTTTTTTGAGCAATAATTTTTAACATTTTGAACTTATTACGATATTTAACATATTTGCTTTTGTTAGCTTTTGTGGGGAATTTTTTGTATTTAATATAAATTTTGTCCTTGGTTTTGCAGGATTTGAGAAGACCAGCTGACATCCATGGATGTTTTGGAGTGTTCCTAGGATTTTTTTTTAACACAGGAATAAATATCTTATTATAGATTTCAGTGTAATTGCCAATAAACCTGTCATAAGCTACAGCTGTATTTCCATTTTTTATTGCAAGCCTTGAGTCAGCCCAATCACATTCTTTTAGAGCCATTGTAAACTGTTGTATCAGATTTTCATTTATCAGTCTGGTTTTTTTGTTATGATTACTTGGGGCAGACGAGACTCCAATATTAAACCACAACATGATGGGAAAATGGTCAGAGAAATCACTTATTATGACAGTAGGGTCATGTATCTCCTGGTAAAAGTTAGTAAATATATTATCTATTAATGTAGCAGTTTCTTCAGTAACTCTGGTAGGACAATTTATTGCTGGGGCAAAGAAGGATGAGGTCAATATATTTAAGAAATCCTGAGTCGGTTCGTGGCTGTGTAAGTTCATAAGATTTATATTGAAGTCGCCCATAAGTAGTACCCTCCGTCTGTCTTTTGTAAGAACTGGAATAAGCTCAGCTAAGTCATCGTTAAAGCTCCCCAGTGGTTGGCCCGGAGGACGGTAAATAGATCCAATAATCAAGTCCTGGCCTTTAGATTGCGGGACATTAATAAATAGTCCTTCATAAGTATCATGAGCTAAGTAAGTTACATCGGTTAACGGGTAAAAGGCAATGTCTTCCCTTATTAGTAAAGCCACTCCCCCTCTAATTCTATCCTTTCTAGGTTTACTTATTGTTACATAACCCGGTACTTTCAGATTTTTATCATTTTCCTCAGTTAGCCAGGTTTCAGTTAGGGCAAGTACCATTACAGGTAACTTAAGCAACATGAACCGGAGGTCATCCATCTTAGAAGAGATACTTCTCGCATTGATATGTAGTACACTGAACATTTCCTTGAACTTAACTATTTTTGGCATCAATGTATTAGGGTCAGCGTATTGAGCGTCAAGGGCATTATCATTTAATAGATTTAAATCGGGGTCAATTTGTTCATCATTTCCAAGCAAATTTCTCTCATATACATTTAGGTTAAAATTAGCTTTCATTGACAAAAATGGTGCATTTGGTACTTCAATCATCGGACTGCAATTCCTTATTTCATCCAAAAAATCCTTATTCTCTAATGAATAATATGGGAAATTCTCCAGAATAGGTTCCTTATCCTCTCTACCAGACTCAATTGGGTGTGCATCATCTAAACAGCCACAGCCTTTAGTAACATAACCAACATTGGTTGACAAAAACATAAATTCTACTCTATACAAACAAACTAGCAATCGTATCAAAAGTGAAGAAAGAAATTAAAGATATTTGGCTAACAAACGCTATGAGTCACAGGAAATCTCCTATGATGATAATGTCTTAGTAGGTTACAATTATCAATCACCCAGATAGAATGACACTCGAGCCCCTCGACGTGAGATACACTTCGTATAGCAGCTGCTTAACTGCGACCCAGTCTGTTTAGTTCAACAAATGCAAAATAAAGACCTCTCCGGTCAACCGCATAATCAAACATCAGAGCAATATAACAGCATAGAGGTACACGAGGTACTATTCTTGTATATGCATTGTATACTGGCCTATTCAGTAATGACAATAGGTCATTACTATTATAACAGGAATACGCTTCATCACAGAAAAAAGCGATATGTCGTTGTGAATAACATCACTTCTGTGGTTTGCAGATGGTAAGCTAAAGTCAAAATAGCAAAGTACATCACCAATTGGAAATTGACGCATCGAGTAGACTACAGGGAGAGAAGAATGTCAGTGCGGGAGTCATCTGGAAAACCAGAAATGAGAGTTTCAAGTGAAATGAGAGTGCTGTCTCTGAAGTCAATCGTAGGTTGTGTCTGTAGGATCAGGCTTCCAGTCTGCATCAGAGGGCTTCCAGGCTGTGAGGTCACTGATATTCCATGAGGAGAGAAGAATGTCAGTGCGGGAGGCATCTGGAGAACCAGAAATGAGAGTTTCAAGTGAAATGAAAGTGCTGTCTCTGAAGTCAATCGTAGGTTGTGTCTGTAGGATCAAGCTTCTAGTCTGCATCAGAGGGCTTCCAGGCTGTGAGGTCACTGATATTCCATATCCTCTTGGGTTTGGCATTCGAGTCGGAGTCCGATTTAACATACACGTACCCGTTCATTGTCCATGCAGATGAGAGTTTCTTGTTCTTGACGAGGCTTCTTGCTGCAAAGAATAGGTTTGCATTCGCTTTGGTTAGGTTCTCATTTACGAATATTCGTGGCTCGCTATTTCCCCGCGACGTCTTAAGCAACGTTCTTGCTTGGTATATTCTGTCCCGGATATACTTTGTTGAGAAGTCAACCAATACTTGTCCTGGATTGTTGCCTTTTGAAGGGGCAATTCTCCTTGCGTCCGTGATGTCAGATTCTGCTAGGTTAATCTGGAGTCTTTCCTGGCAGATGTTGGTGATAGTCTGTATCAGACTCGACCGTTGCTGAATCCTTGTTGGAGCCATTTCCATATTTGAGTTCTCAAATGACCTCTCCACCCAGGGGTCTTCCTTTATACCGTGGATAATCAGAGATTTTGCACGTCCCAGGATGGCCTGGTCCTCAAGTCTCTTTTCAAGCGATATCAGAGATTTCTCCAGATGTAGCACCTTCTCCTCGTTGATTTTCATGATGTTTTCTCGGACTTCTGATATTTTTTCCTCACATATCTTTATGGTTGCCTCGCGACCTTCCGTGACTTTTTGGCTCACCATCTTTTCTAAAGCTTCTGAAAGGGCAGCGGTCATCTTGTTTACTACTATCTCAATGATAGGCGTTAAGAACGGTATAACGTTTGAGGTCATGATCTCAACTATACGTGTATCTTGCATAGCGTCCATAATATCCTCCGCCTCTATGGCCTTTTTCGCCTCTATGACCTTTTCCGCCTCTGTGGCCTTTTCCGCCTCTATTACCTTTTTCGGCGGCATTTTGAATTTCAATCACAAGGCAACTCCGCAAATGTCGTTAAGCAATTGAAGCTCGGGTACGAAACTGTTAATGACCATGTGTTTATTCAGTAACTGAAAACCCGTGTTCCGTTTGCCTGCGGCCAGGTAGAAGCGCAACTGAATTACCGTTCAAAATTTAGTTTAGTCCCGATAATTTGCTTTTCCATTATTAGGATAAGTGGTCACCGTCCTCGCCACTAATACCTCAAAAGTAAGCAAGTTCCATTGGTCGAGTTTCGCAGAGTTATTATCATTTATTATACTTCTCACGCCGATGTTGACTAACTATTCCGCCATCTTGCATAGAGTCTATGCGTTTTGACTATACCTTATAAAACATTCAGTTACAATTACAAACTAGCTCTGCCAAGTAGAGCTTCATGCTCTTTGAGTGACACTATTACAGTTACAAATTAGCCCTGCCAAGTGCAGTCTCATGCTCTTTGAGTGGTACTATGAGACAACTAACAATTAACAATAACAATTACAAATTAGCCCTCCGAAATACACTCTCATGCCCTTTGAGTGGCACTATAAGATATTCAATAACTCTTACAAATTAGCCATGCCAAGTGCAGTCTCATGCTCTTTGAGTGGCACTATGAGATATTCAATAACAATTACAAATTAGACGTACCAAGTAGACTCTCATGCCCTTTGAGTGGCATTATAAAATATTCAATAACTCTTACAAACTAGCCCTCCCAAATACACTCTCATGCCCTTTGAGTAACACTATAAGATATTCAATAACAATTACAAATTATTCCTGCCAAGTACACTCTCATGCCCTTTGAGTGGCACTATAAGACAATTAACAATAACAATTACAAATAATTCCTGCCAAGTACACTCTCATGCCCTTTGAGTGGCACTATAAGACAATTAACAATTAACAATAACAATTACAAATTAGCCCTCCCAAATACACTCTCATGCCCTTTGAGTGGCAATATAAGATATTCAATAACAATTACAAATTAGCCCTCCCAAATACACTCTCATGCCCTTTGAGTGGCATTATAAGATATTCAATAAGAATTACAAATTAGCCCTCCCAAATACACTCTCATGCCCTTTGAGTGGCATTATAAGATATTCAATAACAATTACAAATTAGCCCTCCCAAATACACTCTCATGCTCTTCCTAAACCTGAGGCGTGACAGTGACAGGTGAATCTCAGTTATCCTTTTCAGCCTCACGACTCCAGGTATAATCACTTGGATATTTTGTTTCCTTTTGAGACTTCACTCTGTACAGAGGTTCTGTTTCATGAACGTGCGTGCTTAGTCACAGTGGATATTTTGAGGACTGGTTATAATGGACTTGCATAGGCATTGATGTTAGTGTGTACATAATATGCTGATATTCAATGGGCATGGTGTAGTCTTAACAACAGGGCTTGTTTTAAGGCGCAGTGATGCACAAAATGTGCAGTGATGAATCGAAGTGTGCAGTGATGAAAGGCTGTTTGTGGAGTGACAAAAAAGGTCATTCGAAAATTTGGCAGGATAAAAAGAAATTTTTTAGTCAAAAGGTCTTTCAGAAATTGGAGTCTAGCTTTTGCGATCAAAATGTGCAGTGATGAATTTTCCTTAAAACATGCTCTGCTTAACAGTATCTTATAATGTATACAGAGATTTGTTTTGATGCTGATTTCCCGCCACTGCACTGCTGTGAGTCTTATTTCATAGCCTGAGCTAAATTACCCAATCAGAGACTTAAATCTGTCACCGAGTCAAGTGTAATTGGCGGGCTCTCGGCTTCAGGAATGAAATCTCCAGTCAAAAGGAACTAAAGTTTCTTTTTTTCGCAAGCATAGTGGTGTATTCATTTCTGTTGATATGAAATTGATGTATGATACTACGATACTTCAGTTAGTCCAATCCTTCTTGATGTAGTAGGAATCTCTTGCATGATTGTCCCACTCACAAATCAAGAAACAATAAATTTTACACTAAACAATAAAATTTGAAGTATGAAGCTGTCGTCTATCCAGTACAGCGAGCATAACTGGAATCTGTGTGGTTATTTGAAAGTTGTATCACTCTTGCTTGGATGCAGCCAAGATAAGATGTGTTGTTGCTTGATTTGTGAGTGGGACAAAGTCATGCAGGAGTTTGATATAGTGGGAATCACTACATCAAGAAGGACTTGACTAACCATATTGGCAACGTTTGGTACCAGGACAAAAACATTCGTGGACCACTTGTTGATCCAAGTGAGGCTTTGTCGTCACCTCTTCACCGGCGGCGTCAATCTAGTTTGAACACGGGGATGTCAAGGAGTTCGAGTCTGGGTTTAAAATAGGCATTCTCTTGGGTGGTTGCTGAACAAGCCTGGGTGATTGATCAATAATGAAGTTTTCTATCGCAACGGTATGCGCTGCAAAAACGTCATCATATTGCGAATTGGATGAAAATACTTCAGCTGTTAATTGGATAGCTATAATTTCAAAGTCTTGATAAGCATAAGAAGAAAGTGGTGCATTCAGTGGGCTGTCAACACCTTGCCATGCAAGATAGCGCTCAGCACTGATTCCTTGAGACATTACATCGATCATAACCTTTAAAGTCATTTAATTGAGCCACCACATAACTCTAAATCCTCTCACAACAGACATTGATATTGTTCTTTCTACCTGTGATTCAAAGGTTATCTTTTGACAACATTGAAAGTATCACTAGTGTCCAACTGATATTGGGACTAGGGATGTTAATACCATTTTTTTGCAAACCGGATTTCGGTTGTTGAAAACCAGTTGGATATCGGTTTTTGGTTTTACTGGCCTTCATAGAAATTAAAGTTTCAAGCCCAGTTAAATCTTTTAATATTCTTTGCCGACCATATTTGACCGTTTGATGAAAACTTTCGTAAGCACTCAACATTAAACAAATGTGTGAATTAATTTTACCTAACATTTGGTAATTCTTATGTAACATCCTTGACAAAAATGACCCAAAAAATAAATTTGAATTGCTTTTGCCAAAGATGTAGAACCGGATTTCGTTTCCAAAATCGAAATCTGGTTTACTGGATTTCGTTTAACATCCCTAATTGGGACATTTAGTTATGTTTGCTGATTCTTAAGTCTTCCATGTGTAACAGCATCTTATGGCTGCTATAGCCTCTGACGTCAACCTCCTCCTTCATCCAGGCTTGAGACTGGTACTACCAGAGTACAGCAGGCAGTAAAGGAGTTACAGATTGACAGACTGCCGTGAAATGACTTTGTTTCGTTGTAAGTGATTAGTGCTTGGTAAGCACTAATCATTGGACTGGTGCCTGCAAGACTCATTGGCCGTCAGTCAGTATTTGCATGTCACTTTCTTCGCAGTTTCCTTCAGCCACACTGATGTTTGTAAGCAAAGCAAGTGGCTGCCACTGCATGTATAGCTCCTTTTGAGGGGCTGCTCATAAATGTGACACAGAGGTTCAAAAACCCATCATGTGTCGATTTTTGGCTTTCTTATTAAATCATTTTCTACACTGCGTCTGCTTCAAAATTCTTTTAACAGAATCAAAATATCTTGTTTTTAACCGAGGTTACTCTCGTTTGACTAGAACAATCAAAAAATGAAAAAATCTAATAACAAGTTTAAGATTTTTCGTGGCATCATAATCCTTTGCAATCATCATTTCATTAAAATAATTCTGAACAATGAAGGGCTTTATTCTGTATCACGGACACCAGCTGATTTGAAGAATTGCAAACTCGAAAACCCCTTTCTCCTATTTGGGCCTCTAGCTCAATATCTAGGTCAGCGTTTCCCAAACTGTGATCCGCGGACCTCTAGGGGTCCGTGAGGCACTGACAGGGGTCAACAGAAAATTATTGCTTTTTTGAAGAATTTAGAGAGAAATATTTAAATTGTATGCAGTCTATTCTAAAATCTGCTCTTAAAATCATTATTGTTCTTATTTATCAAAACCATCAGTGGAACAGATTATATATAATAATGTCATTCCAACATTTGGAAGTGAAGAAAACAGTGTGGCATTCTATCTAGAATCTGAAACGGACTATTACCAAAGATTTGATCAGTGGCATACCCAGGAATTTTTGACAGGGGGTGCGTATCCAGGCTTTCACGAAGTTGCTGCTAGTGGCGGATCCAGGGAGGGCCAATCCGGCCATGGACTTTGGCCTCCAACCGACGAAGACAAAAATTATTGTAGTATAAATGTCCCCGATTTTTTGATAATTTTAAGAAATTATTATCTGAAACAGGAAAATGTCAGCTTCTCTCAGGGGCATCCAGTACGTGCATTGGGTGATGCATAAATGCATCATGGTCAAAGTAGGGGGGGGGAAAAAATACACGTAAAGTATGTAAAATTT
>Ga0081606_1000842_pt1 | contig 10959 bp, 2 predicted proteins | sample EareggfetidaYelm_FD_71127 | JGI IMG/M metagenome (GOLD analysis project Ga0081606, IMG submission 71127) | Earthworm egg capsule microbial community from the University of Washington, USA - E. fetida Yelm (SPADES assembly) (version 2) | ecosystem: Host-associated > Annelida > Reproductive system...
TAGGTTTTCAGAATGTCAACACACACATGAAAATCAGAGTCATTGAAATCGTAGATGATGTTCCAGCCAATTTTGCCATACTTTCTGCGTTCCTGTACGACAGCATGAAAAAACGAGAGAACAAAGACCAGTGGTCGGAACTGAGAGTGAAGACATGCCTGGTCAAAAGACGTTGCTATCTTGAAATAAGTGTTGCGCAGGTTGAGCTTCAACCCATTTGGTGGTTCTGTTACTACTTTTAGAGACCGCTGAAGGATGCCAATTGGAAAGTTTGATGTAGGCTCTGTTGTAATCCACAAGCGAAAATCTGGATGTGGCTTTGACAGCTTTTCTAGCTGTTTTTCCAGTTCGCGGAGCCATTTGACAAGCAGATGACAGTTCTGCAACATGAGCCAATGGCCGTAGCTAATTGCCGTCTCTAGCATCGTCATGGCAAGCTTCTCTTGACCCTGCCCTAGAGAAAGAATTTTCACACGACTGGCCCCAATTTCCAGCCTGTCTGCTAGTTTCATGAGATCAGTTGTTGGGTCAGACCCAGGGCTGAGGATGAAGACAACTGGAGAGTAGGGAGTTGTCTGTTCGAAGATGGAATCGAATCTGATAATTGGTGGCGTCACAAAACGATCGCCCATCGTTTTTGTTATGTAGTCGGAGATGGCTCGATAGATGCGATCAATGCGGAAGCAGCGCAACAGCATCAGACGATCAAAGTCAGACAGGGTCTTATACTGGAGTGGAAAGTCCACTGCTTCTGGATTGTCAAGATCATACCAGGTCTTCCATGTGCCCTCGTCCTTTTCAATATCTTCGAGGATGGTTCCAAATACATGCGCTGAAACCTCGGCGAGGAGTGCCAGCGCATCCCAGCAGTCGTCCGTCAGCCATGCAAATGGCTTCTTATGGGCCGTCTTCTCAACAGAAACATTGCCCTTAATGAAGAACTCGAGCGCGGAGTGCTTCACGTCGCCCGTGTCCAGCTTCAGCTTTATTGTGATCTGGAATGAGAAGAGCAACTTGTGCCTTTCAAATATACCAGTGCAGCCATAGTTGTAGACATTGTGTGTCAGCGTATCACAAATGTTGAGCAGGCGCTTTCGGACGCTTGTGTCCGGTTGGCTCTTTTTGAGCGAATAGTCGAATAATTCGATATAAGATGACAAAGAATACTGATACATGGAATTGACGCTGGCCATATCTGCCAGCACAAAAAATAGTATGGCACCTCGTTTGGCCGCCGGCCGGTAGATATCGCGATTACGCTCGATTTCCTCTGCAGTTCTGGCACCAAGCCTCAGCTTCTCAGCCACCTCATTGGCTTTTGTTTTCGTGTCGTCAAGAGTGTTGATCAGTTCGACGTTGTCCAGCATGTTTCCGGTTGACTGAGACAATTCACGCAACAGTGAGTCTTCGAGGTCCTTCAGAAGTTTTTTGTTTGTGCTTGTTTCGTGTATCAGAGTTTCTCTTCGAATCTCTAGTTCGTTTCTTTCAAATTTGACGATGACACTTAGAAGCTGATCCTCGAGTCCTTTCAGAGTCACCATGTAATTGATTATCATTGCTTTTCCATACACGTTCGCTGGGTAGCGAGGATTGGCGAGTTTTGTGTTTAGGTAGAGTCGGAAATTGGCGTCGTAGTCCACTTCCTTGTCTCCAAACATGACAGTCTCTCGACCTGCCGATCCTCTTATGTTTTTTGCCAGGATATTGTCTACCAAAGGATCGATGTAGTCATCAACATCCTGAAAGAGAACGGGGAAACCGTACTTGATTGCCAGTTCGAGCTGTTTTACAAATTCCTGATCATTAAATGTGCATATCTTGAGGTTGTTCTTTTCCTCGCGTCTCTTGATCCATCTCATGGCTTGCTGTTGAGGGTCAATACACAGCGGAAACCGACTAGACTGTGTCGTCAGAATGCCGTTCTGCGTAGACAGTTCATCCGGAGGCAGTCCCTCCCACGTCCACTTGCTTATTTCAACGTCGTTTGACAGCAACATCTCCAGGCGAAATGGCTGACTGAGTGGAATTCCGCTGGCGATGACAGCGTCTTGCCATCTCTTGTAGATGAGATCATTTCGGTATTCCCAGCTAAAAGCTCCCACATAGGCAAGAAACGGGGCGCCAATGATGCAGTCACCTAAAAGCCGGACTCGCTGTTGCTTCAGTTCCTCGAGGTCTTTCTGCCAGCGGATGTTCTCTGACCCAAGGCCATGTATGAGCTTATCGGCTGCAGCAAGACGTCTTTCCATGATATCAGTTTCCTCTTGCAGTTTTTGTCTTTCAAGCATCGCTTCCGCATACCGCATCTTCAGAGCTGCCAATTCAGCTTCTAGCTTTTCCACTTGTGCAGTTATCTTATCCAGTTCTCGTTTCGAGATGGCATATTCACGCTCCAGTTTCGCCACTTTTTCCTTTTTAGGTTTCACTTCCTTGAATACGTCACAGTAGCCAACCACAGCCAATACAAACTTCATAAGCCCTGCTCCTGCTCTGCTTTTATCTTTCATTTCCTCGACGGTAATGTCCATGTCCTTGAGAAACCCCTTTACGATGGAAATCTGCTTCGGCGGTATGTTATCGACATCCATTTCTTTCAATGAACGTAAGAAATTGGGATCGGACATGAGGCCTTTTGCTGATTTCCACGAGATTTCTTTAATACCCTTCATAACCACAATGCACTCCCCAATAGTCTGAACTGGTCTTGGTGGTTTGGCAAAGGACCTGATCTCAGTCACGTCGTTCTTATCGAGGTCATCTAGCGCCAGTCGCGCTGCCTCAAGGGCTGGAAGGGCTTCGGCAAGAGCTGCTTCAGCCTCCTTCTTTTCGATGGCTATCTCCTTGCTCTGGATCTCGATTTCTTTACCTTTTCTCAGTGCCATTGCCTTCTTCTCTTCGGCTTCTTTTGTTGCGTCTGAAATCTCGTCAAGCAAAAGACGACAGGCGTCCGTTTTGTCATTCACCAGAACTCGTTGGACGGCCAGCTGTTGGTTGAGTGTGACCAGCTGTTCAGAGGACTCATGCAGCTTCTTCAGTCCTCCAGAAAGTCGCTCACATTGCGTGTGAATGTAGGTGTCTCTCTCGGTAAGCAGTCTCAGGTAAGTCTTCAGAAAGTCTAGAAAATTTCGTGGAGTTACGTAATTGTTTCGACGCAGCTTTTCCTTAAAACTTGCGCTGACCTCTTCAACTGATCTGTGTACAAAGACTGTGTGATTGAGAACTGCCTCACGGTATTCAGACGGTATGAGCGAATTGTCGGGCGACAGAAGCTGAGAAGCAACAGCCAGCAGCGCTTCCTGTGGCCATGGAAACAACCAATCGATGTTCGCATTGTTTACTATACCCGGAAAGTTTCTGCACCTTTTGCTAAGCGCATCCCCGACTGGGCTCATTGCCATGACGACGTGTAAATTATTGCTGCACTTGTTAACAAAATACTGCCAAACGACCTCTTTTGTTGGCAGACCGACAACTTTCGCAGCTTCCTCACTGAGATTGCTGATGATCTGTTCTCTCTCCTCGTCCGAATACAAGGCGGGAACCATGCCAGAAGTGAGCATATTGTTGACGAGTTCCAAGAACCCTTCCTCTATCACGTGCTGATCTGTAAACAGAAATACCATCTTCTTGTTTTCTATCCCCAGCTTTTCGTACAAGACCTTGAGGTCTTCTCGAAATGAGGTTTCGTTGTAGCCACGGCTGAGCGTTATCTGAAAGACCTGGCAATCAGCTGTGAAGGCGGCCAGATTGGTAATGCAGCGTTTGCCACTGCCACCAACTCCTATGATCAGACAGTGTCCTTGTGGCATGCGCAGAATGCGATGGACACGGGACAGGTGGTCAAGAGCATCATCAAACAAGACTAGATTCAAAGCCTGGTTTGTTTCATTGTATGCTTGAAGAATATCTTTGAAGAGTTCACTAATATGTGCATAGTCTTTTAAGTCCTCGTAAAGACGGGCTTCGCTTAATTCTAGTGCGTATCGATAATCGCCGAACAGTATTGGATCGGTAAGGACTTCTTCGGCCAAATTTAAGAAGTTAGCTTCGAGTATGGTCTTCAGATGACCACTAACCAGCCTGAAGTCATCAACGTTAATCAGCCGGTCGAATATGACACGCATGCACTCGTGACGCCAGACGCGGACGAACTGTACCAAGCGAGAGAATCGGTCTGCTGTAATCTGATACATTCCACAGTAGATTCGAGACAGATCACGCAGGTTAAAGATGTAGTGAAACTTTGCTGGTGTTGGAGGCAGATCTCTGACTATGGCGTTATACAAGGCCAACGTCATCTTAGTAACAAGTCCCACAGCATCTTGTATCTCCTGTGCAAAATTCAAGGTGTGTCCAGATAGTATCGAATTGTAGATGTGGAACAATGAGGCTGGTGATGGAAATGTCATATTAAAGACTGTAAACAATGATATGAACCGTGGGTCGACGTCGTTTCGTCCCCCGCCAGGTTTTCCCATTGCAGCGATCCAATCTAGATCCTTAATGAATTTCCAGGACAGGTCCTTGCCTCTCTCGTAGCAGCCTCCTCGGTCGATAAGCAGCTTGAGCATTGCTATTGGCTGCTGAGTGCCATAGGTATCGACCTGGGGCATATTCATGTCATCAATGAAGACAACCAATCTCTTTCCAAGAGGTGGTCCATACAAGTCTTTCATTCGTTTTTCAACATTTGCTTCAAGATTGCGCTGCACATCCAGAGACATCGTCCGGCTGGAGAATCCAATCTCCAGAACCTGTGTTACTTCCCTGTTCAGCGAACGCAGGAAACTGGATACTGTGGCAGTCTTGCTTGTACCACTTTCGCCAGACAACAGAACTGGACATTGAATGCGAACCATTAGTTCCAGTATCCACAGGATGCGTGTTGTGTCCACCGTCGGAACAAGAATTCTGTTAAAATTCATGCCAGGCCTGTGTTCGTATTCAGGAACTAGCGCTGTCCATGGAATCCAGTGGCCATGATTAACATCAAAGAAAAACTCAAACAGAGTTGTCTCTCCTCCCGGCAGCTCACCAGCTCTTGGTGTGGCACCGTCAGGTGGCACTGGGGGCAGAGCTGACAGATATCTCACTAAATTATCAAATTTCAGTCTGTCATCTTCTAGAAGAGCGCCACCAAGCGACCAATAGAGAGCCATTATAAAGTAGGCTTCAATGACATCCGGGTCTCCTGACTCTTCAGTTTTCTTCTCCGTCAGTGCAGTTAACATCTTCGTCAGCTGGGCAACCATATTCAAATTAGTTAAAGGCACGATGGTCTTTAACTTTTCTCCATATTTGTTTTCTAAGATGCCCTCACAGATCAAGTTAATACAGTGCGGCACATACTTTCTGAATAACTTACTTAGATGTTCGGACTCATGTTTATCTTCGTTTTCAGCCAGACGCTGATTGACCCACTTCGTCCAGTACGGTTCATAGCCTAGGTTCTTCGGATCGACAAAGACCATTCCGCAACGAGAGACGGTCGCTGGTGATGCATACTGCAGGTCAAAAACCTCGAACAGTAAGGCACAATGCTTCTGCAGACGAATGCGTTCGCCGTTTGCCAGAGTAAGCAGCTTATTGTCATCCATTACAGAGTTCATGTTTTCCACCCAAAGAGCATCGACGTCACCATCGAAAACGATGTATTTGCGTTCTTCCTTCTCTGTTGGTTTGTTCATTTCTCGGAAAATGTTCGATAGCAGACCATCCGTCCAGTCTCGACTGACTGTATCCAGGACCCCGTAAAGCTCAATGACGCTCCTTTCCTTTGGATTGATTGTGTATAGTTTGGTTGGCAGTTTCAGTCGTGTCTGCGCGTGTGCTAGGGCATTTATAACAACTGACTTCCCTCCTCCTGTCGGACCGACTACCATTGTGGTGTGCCTTGTCATCATCGTCTCATAAAGCTGAATTACTTTGTCTGCTTGATGAGGCAGGAGCACGTAACCGTTGGAAACAAGTGCTTCTTCGACAGCATCATTAAAGTCTGGATAGCGAACCCTGGGACAGTTCAGTCCAGGGAAAAGATCAGTGACCAGCCCAAGAAATAGCGGAACATCTTCAAATACAAATTTCGGAAGGTTCATGTCACGCAAGGCTCGCATAAGTACTACATCCTCATCTAAATTGCCGGAAGCACGCTTCAACTCGCCCGCCATCACAAGGACGGACTTGAGTGCTCGAAGGCCAAAGTCGTAATGGTGCTGTTTTGATAGTTGCTCTCGTGCCAGTTTGTATAGGACTGTCATCTTCTTGGCAAGCATTTTTGCTAGGAGGAATCCTTCGGAAAAGAGCATGATTTCACAGATCTGTTGGAGGTCTGGAACAATGCAGACAACTGGTCTGAAGAGAGCCTTCACTGATTCAGGCAATTCCGTGCGCCCAGCATACCCAGGATTCATAGTGACGAAGATACCGACTCTGGGATCCAGTTGAATCTCCTGACCATCAAAATGGAAGCTCGTTACATTAAGAAGCAATGCATTTCGGATTGTTGTTAGCTGTGTTGATATGACTGACAGTACTGACACATCAATCCGATTAAATTCATCAAAACAGCCCCAAGCACCGCTCTGACATAATCCAGATAATATTTTGCCAAAAGCGACAAAATCCATGCCTTCTCCGCAGTTGGTAACAACGCATAACATGCCAAGTGCCTTCGCCAAGTCTTTTGTCGTCTCGGTCTTTCCAGTTCCTGCTGGTCCAGCTGGTGCACCTCCAAGTTTCATGGAAAGCGCTTGTGTTATTGTCAGATAGATGCGATCAGTGAGTGGAGTGATGACAAGACGTCCATTGAGACCCATGTATTCATAACCATATCCAAAAGACCCAGTGCACTGACGAATGATAAGTTTGTCGGAGACTTTATCCCAATAGAAGCGCAACTGGCTTTCCCATTGGAACTCCTTTGCATCGAGTATACTGTCCCGAACGAACCCATCAATGATGTCTCGTGCGTGAACATCAATTATCAGAACCGTATTGAACTTTTTTCTGTCATTTCTTGGCAGCTGAGTACGAATGAGAACGACAAGGTCGTCAATCTGTTGAAACTGTTTCTTAGAAAATTCCTTCATAGCCTGTTTTTGTCCCTGTTTGACTTTCTGGAAGACATCCTCCACTTCCCATGTCCACCAGACCTGGTTGCCAGCCAGGCAGACCATGCCTTGGTAATTCATCATCCACTGAAGTCTTGTCATTCCATTAGCACAATAGTAGAAGATGGCTGTCTTGGTGATCTTATGATTCGACCGACGCATTTCCTCGAGAACCGCTGTCATCCAGTCCTCAACACGTCCATCAGCAATTACCTTCGTGAAGAAAGCCATCTCTTCTCCTTCACTTGATAGCATTCCCAGAACCTGCTGGTCACCGCTGATTCCCTTTAGGAATTTAAGCGCTATCACATTGTCAAACATCTTGATGATGTGCTCTTGGACACAGAGAGGGTCGGTATTTCCCAAGATGCTTAGCAACTCATCGTCCGATATGAAAAAAAATCTGGGAAATGCGTTTCGCTTAGAATCTAGATAGTCGTTCAGCGATTTCTGGCATTTGTCTAAACCACGAACCATTGTTTGAAATTCTGTTAAGCGATTGGTAACAAGACAGCACTGTTTAATGTAAAGCACAGTTGCCGTTTCTGCCATGATCCTCTGGTAGGCTCTATCAATGCTATCGAAGAGCCTCGCTTCTTCTGGTAACTGTGTTCTGATGTCGCTGGCTACAAAGATGCCCTCCAGATAGATCCACTTGCGCTGGACGACCACCCACTGATCAAGTACCTCACTGATAATCGACAAAGTCTTCTCCCAGTTCTGAACCGTGTTCAAAAACGGTCCAATGTACTTGGAAACAGCCATACCTTGTAACTGCATGGCGTTATCGTCGAGCACTTGTATCACTTCGTCCAGAGACCCAATGACGTGTCCTCTGTCATTAGCACCCTTGAAATACTTGCTTACGCTGAACCTTAATGTGGCCCAAGTCTCTTCGATGTCTTTGATACTTTTCTCAATCGCTAATTCCTTCATTGCTGCATTCAGAATTTCAGCAATCAAATCGACAAACCTGTGTAACTGCATGGCAAATACATTCTGTAGCGTAAATGAATCGCCTTCTATGTCAAACACAATTCCTGTTTTATTCATTAGGTCTTTCCAGTGTCTCTGCCTAAGCGCTGGTTGTTTTAGGTCGGTCAGCAGAGGCAGACTGTCTCGAAATTCTTTCAGTTGGTTTTCAAGAGCTTTGAATATGTCTGTGCCTTTCATTGACTTAGGAAGTTTCCGTAGCTGCAGAAAATATGCATCAATACCCTCTTGAAGAGTCTGGACATTCAAGTTCACCCAAATGATCTTACCCCAATCTTCCTTTGAACTCAACTGTGCAGCATGCAAACCATACAGCTGTTCATAGCCAATCATTTCTTTCTGAATCTGAAAGAAGTCTCCATACGATCTGATTGGTAGGTCAAACAGCTTTTCAGCTGCTCCCAGTTCTTGCCTTTTGGCTTCTAGCTTTGTTATATCCATTCTGATCTGCATCATCAATTCTTGGCCTTTATCCAAGTCGTCGCCAACCGAACCAGGGCCACTCTCATAGAATCGCTTCATAAACTGACTCATCTCTTCACCAAATTCCGTTATGGCTCTTTTAGTGATCTCGGTGAACTTCTTCTTGGACGACATGAGGCGTAAGTTACAGCTGCGAGCCTTCTCCTGCAGATCACTCCAAATGACTTGCATCTGAACAACGATGTCATTCTCCTCTTCGCTGACTGCAATGTGATACATGCTCATCGTATAGTAACATTCAGTTGTGTCTCGAATGGTCTGTTCTATGTCGACTGCAATCTCCTTGATCTCTGCAATCGCCTTTAGCATGTACTTGAGTTCGTCGATGTCTTTGGGCTTAATGTTTAGGTCTTCCGATCGCCTGTCCATTTCGCTCTTGAAGGTGAACAGAGCGGCCCTCGACGACTCGCGCAATACTCGTCCGTAGGTTTCGACCCACTGCCTGATGTGTGAGTTGATGCCATCGGCCAGCGGCAGAAGGTTCAAATGGATGCAGTCTATGTTCACCCTCATCTGTTCCGCATAGACTTCGCTGATTGTTTTCGTGTAGTTGAAGAATCGATCGTCGTAGGCAACAACTGTCGGTGCTGTTCTGTGCGCCCACTTGTGCACAATGGCGTCCTTGTCTTCCTTCCAGATCAGCCGATACTTCTTCCACCGCACAATGTATTTGCTCGTCTGGCTGAGGGCGTCCATCATGCTGTGCGCAATCGTCTTAATGATAGCATTCACTTCCAGATTAGCCAGAATCTCTGGAAAGAACGTATAGAGCACTGGCTCATCCTCGCCTTCGCATCTCTGTGCAGGCGTCTGGAGACAGGTGCCATGCATCCAGCGAATGAAGTACTGACTACTTTCGATGCAGTCTCGGACACTCTGCATTGTCAGCTTAAGAACCTAGAAATGAATTCAGTTTCATGAAGGCATCAGACGACAGAGGAACTATGCAATCATGATGCCATCTTTACACCATCGTCTGAACGCTTACATATATGTAAACTAACATGTTAAAACACTTGGCTCCAAAACTAGAAACCGTCTACATATCATAAATATCTTCAATTAAGGACTGAAGGCAGACGATCTCAGGTCCGTGAACTTGGGTCAACTTTTCAATGTCACTTCTTCAAATGTGGTTCGTTTCTTGCCAAAATTTGTACACATAATCATTCAAGTATATGGAACAAAGGTAGCAAATTTGGTAAAGTAAAATTTGGTAAAATTTGATATGATTTATATTTACGATTTTACAAATGTGGTTCGTTTCTTGCCAAAATTTGTACACATAATCATTCAAGTATATGGAACAAAGGTAGCAAATTTGGTAAAGTAAAATTTGGTAAAATTTGATATGATTTATATTTACGATTTTACTAAACATGATATGTTGTTGTCCAGTGATTTTACATGTATTTCATGCACTAGTTATTTCACAAAGAGCAACAGTACTGTGAACAAAGTATATGGTCCATAATTTTGGAATGGACAATCCTAATCTGCTCAACTGCTTAATACTCACTAGAAACACCCTCCCTTTCTCTTCCTCCCTCCCTCTCTTCATCTCTCTTACTCCCTTCCTCCCTCTTTCTCCTTTCTCCCTCTCCTTCCTTATATCTCTCTCTTACTCCATCTCTGATGCCTCACTGTATGTATTGAAAAATAGGACATAGCACTGGCATTCTCCACTGGTTGCCTTTACGTCACCGCCTCATATTCCGTCTCGCTGCCCTGGTCTGGAGGTGCCTACTGGGCCTTCCTTCGGCCTAACTCCGTGATCCTTACTATCCCACCCCAGGCACCAGAGGTCGCAGTTCCCTCCGATCAATGGAACAGAGGGTACTTTTTGTCCCTTTTGCCCGTACTTCAACTCATCAGGCTCGTGCATTCTCGATGGCAGGCCCCTGTTTACTCTAGCCTTAAAACTGCTCTTTTTAGCCGTGCTAGAGTCGGGAGCGCTTCTGAGTAGTAACCTTGAAGAGGCACTATATAAATTCATGTAATGAATGAATGAATGCAGTACCTCGTTAGTCATTGGGTGAAGAACGATGTCTGGAGGCACCAAGAGCGCCTCGAGTTGAAACAGTGCTCTCTCTCCAGAGATGCTTTGATTGAAGGCTTTCAGATTGCTTATGATCATATCCGTAATTGCATTGAATATAACACCTTCCCAGTGTGCATAATAATTGTGCATCTTTGGACAGCAGCCAGAGCTTGAGTCCCAGACGATTCCTTCAATTTTCAGTAGTATGTAACCAATGTCCTTGTAAAGTCTCATGAGATTACGCATCTCGGCAGCTCTATATTTTCTTATGCAGTCGAAATATTCCATGCATTCTGGCGGTAGTCCAAGAAGATTACGTGGGCAGGCCTTGAA
>Ga0081606_1000394_pt2 | contig 10953 bp, 9 predicted proteins | sample EareggfetidaYelm_FD_71127 | JGI IMG/M metagenome (GOLD analysis project Ga0081606, IMG submission 71127) | Earthworm egg capsule microbial community from the University of Washington, USA - E. fetida Yelm (SPADES assembly) (version 2) | ecosystem: Host-associated > Annelida > Reproductive system...
CGGGTTCTTCTGGGTGACTGGGCAGTGATCGTATTCAAAATCCTGTTGATTTCCGGCTCCTTTGCCTGTGGCATGGCATTCCACAACTGCGCTGCCCGGTACAGCTTTGCCTTGGGCAGAGAAAAACTATTCGCAGTCTTTGGCAGCACGGTTGGCCGTTCCCACGAGATACATGGGTCGCCATACATTGCTTCGTTTGTCCAGACATTGTTTGCCAGCACATTGGTCCTCGTTTTTTGGCTGATGGGCAAGGATCCTTATGCTGACTTGTATGCGGTGTTGGCAATTTTGGGAACCATGGCCATCATGATCGTGCAGACATTGTGCGCATTTTCCGTCATTGCATATTTTCATTTTGGTGGAAATGAGTCCAAAAGACATGCGCACTGGTTCAAAACTTTTGTGGCACCTCTGATTGGAGGTGTCGGAATGATTTATGTCACTCATTTGTTATGGATAAACAAGGAATTTGCAGCGGGTGATTCCGCCACATCGTTGTTGTTTCGGTTGATCCCATGGCTGGTTGCCGCCAGTTTCCTGACCGGGGCGTGCATCGCCTTGTACTTCAAATATTTTGACAAAGATAAATATGACATCATTGGCAGAATTGTCCTGAAGTGATCCGCCAGTGATTCAATCTTCTTGCGGCAATGTTCGACGCAGATGCCTGAAATAAAATAGTATCGTCCGGGCGCCATGGCACGGGTTTTCAATTGATTTGATGCTTATTTTCATGAAATCATGACTGCATACATCAATCAGGAAGCAGCGGCAAAGCTCGATGAAGTCTTTCCCCTTGCAGAATTGGCGCTCAAGGCCTATGGGCCAGAGTTTCAGGGTGAACTCAGTCTGCTGACACACTCTGAAAATTCGACCTATCTGGTGAACGCATTTTCAGGGCAGCGCTTCGTAATGCGCGTGCATCGTGCGCACTACCACAGCAGAACGGCCATTGAAAGCGAACTGGCATGGCTGGATGCACTGGCCGATGAAGGCATGGAAGTGCCCAAAGCAATTGCCGGCCGTGATGGCGCGAAAGTTCAAACCATCAGTCATGGCCATGCAGAGAAACGGGAAGTGGTACTGTTCCATTGGATAAACGGCTATCAGCCAGATCAAAGTCAGCAGGAAAGTCTCATCCAAGGATTTCGCAGATTGGGTGAAATAACAGCCGGATTGCACATTCACGCGCGGCAGTGGCAGCGCCCGCATTGGTTTGAGCGCCGTTTGTGGTCGCACGATACCATGGTTGGCGCCCATGCCGCCTGGGGGCAGTGGCAGAAGGCGCCGTATCTCGACAAGCCTGGGGCGGCCATCATCGGCAAGGCATTGGATAAAGTCCGCATGGAGTTGAATGAATACGGGAATGCTGCTGATCTTTTTGGCCTGATTCATGCAGACCTGCGCCTTACCAATCTGCTTGTCGAAGAAGAAATTACCCGCATCATTGATTTTGATGACTGCGGGTTCAGTTGGTTCATGCATGACCTGGCTGCCGCAGTAAGCTTTATTGAGCATTCCCCTTGTTTGAATGAATGGGTCGGGAGTTGGATCAATGGTTATTCCACGGTTTTGCCGCTCAGTGCCGCCGATCATGCGGTGATTCCTGCCCTGATTACACAGCGGCGGGTGCAACTTTTGGCGTGGACAGGCACCCATCGGGGAGCGCCGCAAGCAGATGGGCTTGGTAATATCTGGGTCGTCCAGACCATTGAATTGTGTGAAAAATACCTGGCCAATACCTTGCTGGATTGCAAGTCCATTTCATGAAAATCCAGTAATGCCCGGTCTCCGCATCATTCGAGCGTTGCCACTTCGACCCGCACCCTGCCCTGGGAAATCGCCGTTTGCAGTTCCCCGGACGGTTGAACGTCGGTTACCAGTGTGATGTTGGATTGCCAGGGGCCCAATAGCGTCAAGGCACGCTTGTTGAACTTCGAGCCGTCGGCCAACACCAACACTTGGTCCGAATTGGCCATGATGGCTTGGTAGACCTGCCCGGCACTCAGCAAGGCTTCACTGACACCCTCACGGCTCACGCCAGAGGCGCCCAGAACAGCGACCGGCACATGAAAGCGCTCAATCGCCTTGATCGCCTCGGGGCCACAGACCAGACCTTCCTTTCCTTCAAAGATACCCGGCAGGCACATCACTTCAAAGCAGGGGTTGCGCGAAAGCTCCTGCGCAACGCTGTAGGCCGGTGTAATCACCGTCATGGGGTGATTGAGTCGTCGGATGGCCCGGGCGAAATGAAGTGTCGTGGCGCCACCACCAATCATCAGAACGTCCATATTGCCCAACCGCTGCGCCGCTTGGCGGGCAATGGCCTGGCGTTCCCGCACCTTCAGCAGCAGGCGCTCAGACAACGCCGGTTCGAATTGCTGCGTCCGCAACGCGCCGCCATAGGTGCGGCTGAGCTTTCCGCCTTCAGCCAATTCAGCGAGATCGCGCCGCACAGTCTCGGCCGAGACCCGCAGCGTCTGCGCCAACTGGTGCACGCGCTGCGTCGGGTTCAACAACAGGGTTTCCAGGATCTGTTCCTGTCGCCGGGATTTGCGTGATTGCGTTGCCAAGGTACAACCTTCTCTCTGTGACCTGATTGCCGTGAACTTGCCAGAGGATGCGCTACCCCGATTGAAGTCGCCTCGAATCTTTGAACCACTCAGCAGTAAAAGCCCGGGAATTGTGTCACACGGTGGGAGTCGGTTTGCGGCATGATACGAAAGAAATGGAAGCCAATTTGCGGCATGACATGAAGGAAATGGAAACCAGTTTACGGCATGACATGAAGGAAATGGAAGCCAGTTTGCGGCACGACATGAAGGAAATGGAAGCCAGTTTGCGGCATGACATGAAGGAAATGGAAGCCAACTTGCGGCATGACATGAAAGTAATGGAAGCCAACTTGCGGCACGACATGCAAAAGGAGTTGGCGCCAATAAAAGCAGATGCGTTGCTGACCAAATGGATGCTCGGCGTCTTGCTTGCTGGCGTTACGTCGCTCATTCTCAAAGCATTTTTCTGATGCATGCCATCCCCTGCAGCCACTGACTTGATCGTTGTGCAGTTTCTTCGAGCAGGAAAGCCAAGCGCATCGTCCACATTCGCTTTGTCGGTCTTGATCAACGCCGTAATGATGGTGGCCCGAAAGCACGCGATACGGTGACCCGCCGCGCCGGCTTGCTGCAGCGCATCAGCAATTCATGGAATAGCCACCAAAAACTCGCAAACGATCAGATTGCGATGTATCCATGCAATAACATGCAAGTGAATGTGACACGTTGCTGATAATTCTCCCGGTGGCCGACAGCACGGATGATGTCAGCGTCAGGATTTCGCTTATGATTCCACTCATGAATCATTCGTGCACTTTGCCGGCATCACCTGTCTTGCATTTGTACTGTTTGCGATTTCCATTATTTTTCGAATGCAGCCCCAGACCCAGCCTGCTCATATCCCACTCCTTCTTCATACGCTGCCAGAGTTGCTCCGGCACCCGGTCGCGGTTTGCTTCCAGTGAGGCGCTCATGCCCGCGTCCACGCGCTCGAACACACGCTCAGGCTTGAGCACATTGCAGCGATGACCAAAGGCGATCAGCGCCTTGCGATCGGGGTAGGCTCTGGACTTGTTCAGTTTCAGGGCAAGCTCGCGGTCCTGCGCCACCCGTCCTGTCCTCTCATTTTCCATGTCATAAACGCTGGTCGTCACCACGTCATACATGGGCGAAAGCCGCACGCTGGCCGGGTCGTTGGGCCGCGCATACAACAGCCCGAAGTTCTTCATGTGCGCATCGCCGTTGCGCATCATGCAACTGGCCGTGAAATACTCGAAGAACCGCTGCTTGCTCTCAGCGGCATTCGGGCCGCAGTAGGCTTCGATGATCGACGGGATAAGCTCGTAAGAACCGCCATACTTGTAGTGTCCATATTCATCGTAGGTCTGCCCCGACAGCACCGACATATCCTCAAAGCCCAGGCGCGTGGCGGCACGGTCAAAGCGGCGCAGCACGAACAAACTGCCGTCATCGCTCAGGTGGAACTCCGGCACCTCGATACCTGCGCGCCTGGCCGCATCCATGCACAGAAACTCGTTCTGCGTCAGATTCGGATGCGCCAGGCCAGAGGCCTTGACGATCAGATCGGAAAGCGTGGTGCGCGTAACACCTGCTGCACCACCGCCCCCCGCTTCGGCATCAGGAATCAGCACCTTGGGCTGCACGCCTGAAATCCCCGAAGCCAGATAAGTGTCCAGCAGATAATCGAACAAGGCGTCCGAAGCCCGCGCGCGCAGCAACTCGCTCAAACCCACATGCGCAGTGCGCCTGTCCGCAGGCGCGGCAGGGTCCGATACCGTCAACCGGCCAATCTGGTCATGCCCGACGATCGACAACATGGCCATGTCATCCAACTTGGCAAACTGCTTGCCATACCGCTCCTTGATGCGCTGCCGCAGATTCCCCTCTGGCAGGTTCATGGCAAAGATCGGGTGCGGCCGGTTGCTGGTGTAACTTGCTGCGCGCAGCGGCATGCCCATGGCAAGCTCGCAATGGCGATCCTGCGTCGTGTAGTTGAAAACGAATTGCGACTCCCGCAGCAGCCGACCGCTCGCCCCTTGCGGCGTGCTGATCTCCAATGCCTTGATCTTGTCGCGCAGCGAATCAGCCATCGCTCGCTTCCAGCATGGCGCGCATCGTCTCCAGATCGGGGCGCGCATCGCTGATGGCCACCACCTTGCCCATGGCCGCCAACGCCGCAAAGACAATGTGCGAACCGACGTTCTTGCCGTTTTCCATGTCAGCGATGGTCTGCCTGCGTGTGCCAACCGCCGCCGCCACATCCTCCTGGCTCTTGCCAAGCGCACGGCGCTCATCCCTGAGCATGTGCCCGAAGGTCTGGCTATCCTGTGCACGTCGTATCCTGTCCATATCGCATCCAAGTCCTGCCTCGGAATGTTCGTATCATCGAACGTTTCCGCTGTTTTGTCCATCAAATGTTCTGTATATCAAACATTTTCCAGGGATGTGTGCCCTTGGCAGCAAACGGCTCGCCCCACTTTTACGGCAGACAGTGCAAGCGCCGGCTCCACCAAGGTCTGGGCATCCCGGCTGGCATCCTGATCGGGCAGACGGGGCAGCGGGAAAACAGCCGGCAGCGCCCCGCTCAAGACCACCGGTGCGGCAGCCGCACGAGACCCGGCATCAGCGTCGGCGAGACAAAGCGAAAGTGCAGATGCTGCAACCACTGGTCATAAACCACCAGGCCGCTGGCATCGAACAAGAACGCGCTGACCACATACTCCCCGCTGTGCAGCGGCAAGGCCGGAAAGGTCAGCACCGAGCGCCAGCTACCATCGGCTTGCCGCACGGGTGCGGCACCCTCCTCATGGGTGGCCAGCGAAGTGATGCCGGAGCCTCTGGACTGCTCGATCATGAACCCTATGTTCGGCTGCTCATCGCCACGCCCGCGCACCACGATGGTGGCGACCAGATCGGCGTGTTCGAGCAAGGCCGGCTCGCCCGGGCCGAGATCGGCCAGCGTCAGCGACAGTATTCTGGCGCCGCCATCATCGGGCGCTGGTGACAAGCCCTGCGGCGCCGAGGTGCCCACGGGCGCGGCAGGCGCCGAGCGCAGGCGTGAATGCATCTCGTAGGCCCCCAGCACCGGCTCGGTCGCGCCCAAAGCGCGCACGCTGCCTGCGGCCAGCCACAGGGCGCGGTCGCACAGGCTGCGGACGTGGTACGGGCTGTGCGAGCAAAACAGGATGGCGCAGCCGCGTTCACGAAACTGCGTGATGCGCGCCACGCATTTTTTCTGGAAATGCTGATCGCCCACCGCCAGCGCCTCATCGATGATCAGCACATCGGGCTGAATGGCCGTCACCAACGCGAATGCCAGCCGCACCGTCATGCCCGAGGAATAGGTTTTCACCGGACGATCGAGTGCCTCCCCCAGTTCCGAAAACGCCACGATGGCAGACTCCAGGCGCGCCATCGCGGCATGGTTGATGCCGATCAGACTGCCGCCAAAATACAGATTGTCACGCCCGCTGAAGTCGGGATGAAACCCGGCGCCCAACTCCAAAATGGCAGTCACCCGCCCCTGGCGCTCGATGCGGCCGGCGCTGGGCTGCAAGGTGCCCGCCAGCAACTTCAGCAGCGAGCTCTTGCCCGCCCCATTGTCACCCACCACGCCCAAACACTGCCCACGGCGCAATTCAAACGAAACATCGCGCAAAGCCCAGTGGCTGTGATGCCTGGCCCGGCTGCCAAACAGCGCCTTGAAGCGCTCACGGGGCGAGGCATAAAGGCGATACTCCTTGGACAGGCCCTGCACCCGCAGCACCACATCGCCAACACCATTGCCACCGCCATCGCAAGAACCGGTCATAACCAATCCACCAGTTGATCGCGGCTGCGCCTGAGCACCCAATCGAGCAGCCACGCCAGCAGCAGCACCCAGACCGCCGCCACGGCCCAAACCTCCCGGGGCGGCAGGTTGCCTTGCAGCAGCAACTGCTGGTAGCCCAGCACCAGGGCCGTCATCGGGTTCAACCACAGCACCCAGCGCCAAGCGGCGGGAAACAGGGTCAGCGGAAACAAAATCGGGCTGAGAAAAATACCGACCGACAGCATGAACCCGACCGCCTGAACCGTATCGCGCAGCGCCGCAGCAAAGATGGCCAGCAAATAGCCCAGCAACCAGCCCAAGAGCAACTGCAACGCCAGCAACGGCAGCAGGCCGGCGACGACGGCAGGCCGCCAGCCATGCAGCGGCGTGTAGGCCAGCGCCAGCGCCAGCAGCAGCGGGCCATAGATCACGGCGCTGGCCAGCACCGCCCGGGTGGCGAACAGCACCGGCGGCAAGGCGTTCTTTTGCAACAGGCTCCCGGCGTCGATCAGGCTGCCCATGCCCCGGGAGACGGCATCACAAAAAGCCATCCAGGGCAACGCGCCGACGATCAGGAAAGTGCCCACCGCATGTGCTGGCGCACCCGCACCCAGGCGCATCGCAAACACCACGTCGAACACCAGGTAATAGGCCGCGACCGTCAGCAGCGGTTGCAAGTACGGCCAGACCAGGCCCGCCGCCGTGCCGGCATGTCTGGCCGCCACCTCCCGGCGCACCAACACCCACAGCAGCGCGCGCGCGCGCCAGACAGCCAGCACATCAGCGGCGAGCGCTGCACACATCAGGGATTTCCATGACGCTGCGCGTCACACCCGCAGCCCGCGCCAGAAACGCCGCGCAACCGGCTTTGCCGGGCCGCTGGCGGCAGGCCACCGCATCACCGCAGGCGACACCACACTCCATTGCGGCGCCGCTGGCGGCAGGCCCCACAGGTGCCGCAGGCGACGGACTCCACTGAGGCGCCGCAGGCGGCAGGTTCCAACCGGGCGCCGCACACGGCAGGCTCCAATGAAAAGGCGCCGCAAGCGGCGCGGAGGTGCTCACTTCAACGGGCCGCATCCTCGGGTTTGAACCGGGACGAAAAGCTGCTGACCGCCGTCTCATCGATCTGCATTTCCTCTTGCAGGCGTTGCGCATCCTTGGCACGCGCCTCGCGCAGCAGCGCGTTGCGCGCCTGCAGCCGCAATGGATCGCGCATCTCGTCGAACCCGCGCAAACCCGCAGGACGGCGTTCCTCCAGACGGATGATGTGATAACCGAACGACGTTTCAACCACCTCGCTCAAATCGCCAGGCTCCTTGAGCGCCTTCAGCGCCTGCTCGAAAGGGGGCACCGTGCTGCCGTCCGTGAGAAAACCCAGGTCGCCGCCCTGGGCCGCGCTGGCGTTGTCTTCGGAATGGTCCTTGGCCAACTGCGCAAAGTCTTTCCCGGCCTTGGCCTCGGCGAGCCACTGCTCGATCAGGGCGCGCTTTTCCGGGGACTTTTCCTTGACCAGAAGATGCCTTACGCGGATGCGCTCGGGCGCTGCCAGTTGCTTGTCGTCCATGGCCCGGTAGGTCGACTGCGCATACGCCAGCAGCGCCGCATCATCGGGTTGGTGGCTCTTGTCGAAATCTGCCAGATACAGATCGGCCAGCGCTTTTTCGCGTGCCAATGCCAGGGCCGCTGCCGCCTCTGGCCCTTGCGCCAGCCCCTGGCGTTCGGCCTGCAGCGCCATCGCGCGCTGCAGATAGACATTGGCGGCCAACTGGCCTACCTGGCCGGGGCGCGACAGCACGGTTGCCCGGGCGGCGTCGGAGATACGGGTCGCCGCATCCGCCGCCACATCAGCGTCAGTCACTTGCCCTGCCGGCCCTTGGGCAAGAACGGACTGCGCCGAAGCCATCAGCGGGATAAAGGAAGCCACGAGGGCCGCGAAGAAAAAGGCCGGGCAGGCCAAGAAGGTCAAGGGAGCCAAAGGGCCTGCGCCAACGGCGCGGCCAAGTGGCAGGCGCGGGGTGAGGAGCATGTTCGTATGAAAAATGAAGGGCACTGTAACACGGCAGGCGACCCGTCTGGTCGCCGCATCAGCGCAGCGCAAAACGGCGCTGCTCATGCCGGGTGCACAGAAAAAAAGCGGGGGCAAGCCCCCGCTTTTTCTTTGATGGCCACCAGTGGCCATCACACCCCGGCCATTACTTGGTGGAGAAACGGTGCGGTGTGGTGATGCTGAAGTTGGTGGACTTGCCGGCAGCTATGGGGCCGGTCATCTTCACGAACGCGCTACCAATGATAGGCAAGCCACGATAGGTTTTCGGGTTGCTGTTTGCCACTTCCAACCCCCTAGTGTTGATGTCCATCCAACCGCTGGTAAACCCGCCGGTGTCGATGTCCTTGGTAGCGAGCTTGGCTTTCAACGCTTGAGTAGTGCTGAAGCCCAGCACGCTGACTTCACCGCAGAAGTTCACGCTCTTGCCCGCAACGCCAGGCGAGATCACGAAGCCACTGGAATCCTTCTTGGCTTCTTCCTGGTTGTATACGAACAACTCACCACCGGGTTCGACGCAGGCCTGGTACTTCGGAGCACCGTCAGCGCCCATTTTCGTGTTAGCAGACGTGAAAAAATCCGAAGGACCGCGGACGGCATTAGCAGCCACACCTTGGCTAACTCCGTTGAATATCGGATTTTCCATGGTTGCGGTGCTCGTGTAGTCGACACCCACAGCGTAACGACGGGTAGGCATGGAGAACACCCATTCCGTAGCGGCAGAAATTTTGGGATTGGTGATGTATTCATTGATCACATGCTGGACCGCCAGCGACCCGGTCAGTGCCTCGGCCTGCCTAATGGGTGCGGAGCCCCTAGCTGCCAAGTTGATAGCAGTAGCATTCTCCGCCTCAATGGAGGCGTTGGTGCCGTACAGCAAGTATGGCGTGGACATGTCAGGGAGGTCAAACTGCACTGCAGGAATGATGCCCGTACCTGGAGTAGCACCGCCCTTGTTGCGCAACAACGGATCCGCGGTCAACAGATTGACGTCGGCAGCAGGCACGCGATCTGACTTCTGGGCTGAAAAAACCACACGACCCGGAGCAGGATCATCAGTACCATTGCGGGCCTCGATGGCAGTCATGTTGCCAGACCAACCCACCGATGCACCGTAGATGTTCAGGATGGTCCACGAACCAGTCAAACCCGTTGTAGGCGCCCAGAAGCCGTGCTTCAGCAAGTTGGTACGGTCAGTTTCCGCAGCTGTGCCAACAGATGCGCTAATGTTGCTCAGGGTCGGATCAGATCTCAGCTTGTCCAATCCCGAGCCGCAAGCAGGCTTGCCTGCATTGTCACCTGAGGCAGCATGCTTGATCGCAGTGAACAGAGGGTTGTCGATGGCTGCTGTGCCGTTTTGTGCTATCTCTCCGGCAGTGGCAGGCACCTTCGGAGGAATGTCGGCCATGTTGAAGATTTCAACATAACCTTCCAAGGTTTCAAGGGCCTTGGCAGCTTCGTCCGCGCCGTACACACGGGCGGTCATGAACTTGGTGCTGTTGAGCGCAGCGCTGCTCGGCAATGTGCAGCTATTGTCCGGGGTGAAGAGCTGGGCCTTGCCCGATGCGGCGTCCTTGCTGACGTTGGCCGTCCACACGTCGCCAGGCGACATCAGCAGCGTGAAATCGAAAACGTCGTCGGAGTTGGAAGCGCCACGGAAGCGCACCTTCACGGCCTTGCCGTTCGTGGTGTCGGTGTTGACGATGCTCAGCAACGTGCCATTGCCCTCTTGCACGCTGTAGTAAGGCACCAGCAGGATGTGACCAATGCCATTGGGGTTGACCTGCAACTGAGTTGCCGACGTCGCAGGCAGGGTAACCGCCGTAGAAGCCGCAGCAGCGGTGCCATATGCGACGCCCGCAGACGCGGCCCCGGAGAGGGCCAGACTACCAATCATGGTAGCGATGCTCAGAGAGAGAACATTTTTTTTCATGAAAACTCCAGTTGGAAAAAGTTGGTAAGCGCAACTACCAAGATTGTTTACGCCCAAGGATGGTAGCACAGCAAGGTTCGGTAGACGCAAGCGAAATTTCCTGTGTCAACCCGATGTGTAGATTAAAAGCAACATGCCTTCCGTCCGTTTGCATCCGTTTCGATAGTGACCCTCCTCTGCCACCCGGCAGATGGCAGGCAAGATTGGTCCAAAGATGTCTCGAGCGCTCATAGTTTCTGGTACAGCCACCACTGCCCGTCTTCCAAAAGCCACGTTTCATCCACAGCCGTCGTTATCGTACCCCTGTATGGCGTGGTGAAGATAGGCTTTGCTTCAATTTTTACCACGGCCGTGCATTTTTCTGTAGCACATTCGACACGCACCACCTGCGCGCCGATCCAGGTGGCGACGCCGCCGAGGTCGGCGCTGTAGCGCTCCAGCGACGTGACTGCGCGGTAAGAGGGCGTGATGAAGCCGTAGGCTTGCTTGATGTCGCCGGCCAGCAGCGCCTTCCAGCGCGCGTTGGCGCGCTGCTCTACGGCTTGCTCGGGGCTGGCAGGGGTGGGGGCGGCGCAGCCTGTCAAGG
>Ga0081606_1000843_pt1 | contig 10937 bp, 5 predicted proteins | sample EareggfetidaYelm_FD_71127 | JGI IMG/M metagenome (GOLD analysis project Ga0081606, IMG submission 71127) | Earthworm egg capsule microbial community from the University of Washington, USA - E. fetida Yelm (SPADES assembly) (version 2) | ecosystem: Host-associated > Annelida > Reproductive system...
GGTCGCGACTCAGAAAAGTTTCGGAACCACTGACCTAGAGCTCTGATTTGCTTTAACTTCTTGATATCTTATATCAAATTAATAGTTTGTTGTCTAGTAGTGGGAAAGCTTTCCTTTCTGCATTATACCAACGTATGTTGCATGCAGTTCATGGACAGTTTCACTCTTCACTCTTAGTGCTTTTCTTATCAGGACAGTATTAGAATCTCGGGCATTCTTTGTAGCTGGTCCTAAGATTTCGAATTCACTGCCCGGTTCTGTGCATTCTATCAGTTCTCTAATGTCATTTGCTGGTACTAAGTTAATCTTACCAGAGCTGTTGATTTGCAAATTTAGTGATTACATAATTTCATGCTATAAGTTGGAGGATTTTGATTTTAGTTTTTTTTAATTTTATATTTCAGTTTTTGATGTCATCGTTTCGCATGTCTTGGATTCGGAAGCATCTGGTGATGCTGCACTCTTTGAATTCGACATTGTCACCCTTAATCAGTTTATGGACTTCTTCAACCGAGTTCCAAATTCCAGTATCCGAAATTATATTCAAGATGTGGCAAAGGAAGGTTAGATGTCCTTATAAGCTTTCATCTTTATAAGTGTTTTCCTGGAAAGTTGTGTTTGAAAAATCGCCATGTATAAACTTAAAATATCCATGTGCTGGAATTTAAAGTAAACTGTGAGCTGAAGATAGTTGCATTGTTCTAGAAATTCACATTAGAATGTTTTGTGTAAGCCTTTAGTGGGACGAACAAACAAACATAAGTACAAACTTTCAGAATTATAGTTTAGATGTATTGATAACTGATGCTGTCGGTAATTCTGTTTGACAGTCCAAAGGACAACTGACCAGATTTATGAAGTGGCAGACTGAGTGCAAGCGGAGAGAGAGAGATATAGGAGAAGGAGAAGAGAAAAATGTTTACCGTGGGACGTAAGAGACGAAATTATCGTCTGCAATGATCCACACAATTCCAGATGTCATGAAGCCGAGTCCATGAAACCAGCATTGTTCAGTGCATAGAAGAAACTCTTAACTGACAACATTTATCAATGCATGACATTGTTTTGTCTGAGGTTTACTGCTGATATAGTTGGAAGTGTTTGCTGCTGCATAAGGAATTCATAGTTACTCCAAGTCGACTAAAGCTCATTGTTAAGCTTTTACTTGTTACTCTAGTTGAATAATCACTGCTGACTGTATGTTGGTATCTCCAATCAAATTTGATATCCAAAGACTAATTTCAAACTGGCTTTATGCTTTCGAAACTAAAGTTGACTATCCCACGCTGAATAGCCTGTGTTGGGTCAGCAGTCATGCACTTCCTGTTCTGTTTTATCAACTCTTCACATTTGTTCTAGATCTGATATTTCAGATATTTTTCAAGAAAAAAGAGGAGAAACAGAAAAGCCAGTCACATTTTCTTTAGACCCTCTCAATAGCACCATATAGTATAAGGAATTCTGATTTAAAAATGTCACAGATGTGGATAAGCAATTTTAGTTTAGCCTTAGGCCCTCTTTTTAACGCAGCTCATTGTAACCTCATTAAAAAGTTGTACTGAGGTGACTCCCAAAACAGCATTTGAAATAAGAAGAATCCAATGTTTATGTATATATGTGAAATTTTAAAGTTTGAAATCCTGTTTGTTAAACGAGCGACCTCTAAAAGTTTTGTATTTGCTTAATTTTCAGTAAGTTTCAAAAGTAATTCAGAATTGTGTATTCATCGCATCCATATGCTGTTCTTAATTAGGATTGAATTTGTGTCTTAAATAAATATTTGATTTATGTGGCTTGTATCAGGCATGTAACATGAATGCCAATGTCATCCAAGCCAGTGAGAGAGACAGATTTTGAGCTTGTCTAGCAATTTTAACTTATTGTTTTTGCAGCTTATTTTTTAAAATCTGGCAGCCCAAAGACAATTCTTTTGGGCAAAATGTAGCAAGGTGCTTCGTCTAGGAACAGAAAATTCAGACTGTATCATACTCTATCAAGGGCTTATGTAGCATTAGCTGATAATGTGCATGCTAAAGCCTAGCTAGATTTCAATTCCAGAGTTTGAATATCTAATGTAAATTTTACAATTTGCAGTGCAAGACTGCAAATATTTGTACAGCAATTAACACGTTATATTCCCTCATTTCTCTGAACTTTGTCAGTGCGAATTTTTCAAATGTGTCATTTTAAATTGACAGTTAATTTATGAGCCCAAAAAGTATGTTGTTCAGTTGTAGAGTCCAGTTTGTAGGCCTGTTTAGTGAAATTATTGTAGCCCAAAGATTAATCAGCTGATGGTGGCTTTGAAGTTGGATCACAACCAATCGTAATTAGTTAAAACGTTAAAGTCAAAATCATAAACACTTGAAGATTAGCAAGCAAGAAGATGTAAGTTTTGAGAGTAGACCTGAAATACACGAGTGTTGGTAGTGCAGGCTGAAGCAGGAACCATAGTCCAAAGCATCAGATCAGTGACCGAGAAAGCTTCCAACAGTTGCAGGGCAGAATTGACTCAGTGGTACCATCTATTTCCCATAAATTTCACACCTATTGACTTTTGCCAACTGAAAAATGCACACCGGATTCAATGAGTCTGATGTAAAATTTCACATGAGTGTGAGTAATGAGTTATAAGTTGAATTATTGCTGCAAGGAACAATTGTATTATATTCAACAACTTATATATCTCCCTCTACTGTTGGACAAGTAGAGAGGAAAGCCAAGCTTTCTTTCTACCAGGGTACTAACATTGCAACAACAGCCTTATGCGATTAGTATTGTTTATAGTTCGATTTTCTTCGCATATCTGAGAAATACAACTAGTTTCTTCTGTGTCTTTCTGTGTGGTGCCTTGAATGTCAGTGTCCTTGATGCTGGCTTTGTTAACTTGTGTTGGTTGAGTCATGGCAAAGCGCTGGATATTTGGACGGTGTCCAGTTTACAAACCCTAACTGGGAATTTATACAGAAAAATGTACATCGAAAAGCATGTGCAACGTTTTCTACAATTAACCATACGTCAACAAGAGATGTTTGCAGAACTAGCAGGATGTGTTTGTTAGTTGTAGCGTGAATGTTTGCTATTTGTTCTGTTACTGATTATTATTGCAACGGTCTGCTCTGCATTGCAATTGTATGTGTGTGCTTGACACGAATGTAGCTTTCATTTTGATGGTATCAGGTTACTTTTAGAATAATGGCATTGCCTCCCTGGCAAAACTGTTTGAAGTATATAATCCGTGAAATAAGAACCATATTGAAATTCTTTATCCTGAATTTCTGTTAGAAAATTACCAAAACTGTTTATTTTAAGTAGTTTGCAGATGCTTTGCCTTCTGCTATATTTTCCATGTTAATTATGCCAAAATAATAATAATAAAACAGTACTGATAAAAATTTTTTCGTGTACTGTGCTACTCATCAGTGATCTCTGCTGACTGATTTCTGCGATGTAACACGCTCTTTTCGTACTCTTGCAATTGCTGTGTAGTTATAATTTTAATACAATGCCACAGATGTTCTGTGCAGGGTATTACTGAAGTCTAACAGAAGTGTACCATGATACAGATACTGTAATTGTGGTCCAAAAGTGGAATCTTGTTAATGTGCATAATTTACAGTCATGTAATGAGGAGCACTTAATAAAACAATTCTTTGATCAAGTCTCATTCATATAAGGGCAGCATGGACATGACTTGATGCTTTCACAAGTGACAATGGCAATGTTTTGAAGATGTGTGGCAAAGTTTCTCATGGGAATAGTTGTATATTGTGACCACATCTTCAACAATGTTTTGAAGATGTGTGGCAAAGTTTCTCATGGGAATAGTTGTATATTGTGACCACATCTTCAACATGTGGGGCGTGGTGGCTCATTGGCTGAATGAATGTAACGTGGTTGGTTGGAGTTTATATCATGTAATGTAATCAGAATGATTTTAAACTGCTGACAGCAATGGCCATGGTTCAGAAGAGCCTTATTAGTTGTTTATCTATTATGAGTTGCAAGTATAGAAGAAAAGCACGAGAAACGACACTGCCAAGGTCGAATGGTGTGCCACTTGCATCAAAAATGCTCCGTTTGTTGTGACATGTAATTTTTCTCTCAGTATTACTCTGACCGCTGTTTCTGACAATCGTTTTTCTTGAAATGCTGATTATCAAATGTTTGTACTTGTGTAAAACTGTGCCCTTGAAGAACTGTTCGACTTTGAAGATGCATTTATTCAAACATGACCTGCAACTTTAACTGTATGCCTTGATTTATTCTCTGATAGCTTCATTTTCTGCTAGAAACAGTCAAGAAAAATGTAATAGGAATGACAGTTTGATAACTGTAGCAGTAAATGGCATGCTAGTAATATGGTTTTGCATTTTTTAAGATGAAGTTAGAATTGGATTGTGATGGATTAAAGACAAGTAAAGAAGCAAGTGAGAGGAAGTGCCTGAATTAAAGTTTAAAATGTCTGCCTTGTGAAGTGAAATGTTTCCTATTTGCAAAATTCTTGTGTTGAAAATTAATAGCATACTTTAATTAAAAGCAGACTTTTGTTTGTGTTGATGTTCAAACAGTAAAATATGTTTCACGTTCTTACACCGCGGCAGGTCTTCAGAGAAGAAATTATATACAAGTTCTGCAACAGTGAGGCATTCTAACTTGCTTGCATTTACAATCTATTGGTTTCAATAGCCTTCGATTGAATGGAGGAGGCATTATGTAAAGTAACAAGGGTGAGGTTCGATGCACAGAGCGTATAACATCCTACAAACAATCGAGTCTTGTTGGGCTTTGTCATCAGCTATTGAGACATACAGAAGTCTACAAGTGGGCACGGCACGGCCACTTTTAAATTCACCGATTATCACATGCAAGGGTTTATTTAGCCAGAAACTTTAGTTTGCATTCAGACAGCTTACAGTTTTTTTATCAACTTGGTGGTGGATATTCTCGTTAGATGGGCCCCTCCCCGTTAGCAATAAAAGGTAATTACATGTACCCATAATCTCTGCAGGGTCACCTTACTAAAGTCAACAAACAACCATGAGTTTGACTTGGCCGAACCCATGACACCACTCCCCCCTCAAAGACCAAGTCTTGCTAACAAAAGTAGTAGTCTCAATGAAAAAATTTGGGGTTTACTTCACAATGAATCAAACAAACCTAACTCAATTAGTTTTGAAAGCTGTAAATACAATGACATAACTTCTTTACCACATCTAACACAACTTTCCAACAACAACTGCAACTGTTTTACCGATTAGTGATGACAATTAACAATTTTTCTGTTCCCATTCACCTCGTATCTGGTTAACGATAACAAAACAGCTTGCACTGCAGAATTTTTTTTACTTGTTTATGTATGTTTTGCAAAAACGTTAGCTTAGTACTATCAGAAAGTAAAATACCGATTCAGATGTCCAACACTAAACTAACAGTAAACACAAAGTTCCACCAACTAGGGATTTTCAGACACGTGGACCACAGACAGTTTCCTTTTATTTTTGTGTCCAACTCACTTCTATAGTATGTATTTTATGAGAACTGACAAGGAAGTGACTAGTTTTTTTCTATTATGCCACGGTATTAAGGAGCATAGATATTATTATGCCATGTCTTTTCTATATTTGTCATTATTATCACTTCTCCGATGAACTACTTTTAATTCCTTTATCTGCAGTGCAACAACAGTGTCATCTTGTCAGGGATAGTGGTATCTAACTTATATGCCTGTCAGGTCTTTCATGTTTTGAATTATGCGAGAGCTGTACAAAGCCTTCCCGTAATGGACTTTCGATAAGGGAGGGCTATATAAATGATCTATGAATTTAATGCCAGAGGGTGTAGAATGCTTTGGAATAGTCTGTGGAGATGACCACAACGAAGTCAAGTGATACGAGGGTGACACAAGTGTTCGTCTTAAGGAGGTCTGCAGACAGTGCAGAGGCTCATCTTAAATAAGGCTCTAGAGAGTCTGGAATCATTTTAAAAATACAACGACTCCTACAGGTTGTGTTTACAAAGCAATATAGAAAGCATATAATTTTTAATTTTTAAAACCAACCCTATTAAGACTGACAGATTGCCATAACAAAATAATTTCTACATTGAATTCATATTTTAAATACTTAAGTCTTATAAGCAAGTAAAAAATCAGACTTCGCTAAAAATAATATAACATCTAAGCTGATGTCATATATTTTAGTAGTAAATTACTCTGACATGTTACTTTACTGATGTCTAGATATTAAAATTATATTAAAAAGCATGCCATCATCCATAAATGACACCAGCAAAAATAACTTGATTTTCCTACCCCTTTAAAATTAAATCAGTTTATCAAATCAGTTTATTGATTCAACTACAAGATTTTCATTAGTCAGGCTTTGTACAAAAGAAACAAAAAGAACAGAAACAATCCAAGAACACTATAAATAGTACACAGATAGATGGTCACCCTTCTTTATCCATCTCCTGATGCACTATTTGCTGATCAAAATCTACACAATTTAATTATAGTCACTCCTAGAGTACAGAGATTAATTGTATACACCAGAGTGAATCACTAGTATTGTAGTTGCATTCATTAATCCCAGACTATTTTATATATGTAAGAGTCGTTGTATTGGTTCTTATATAGGGGCTACTTAGTCTGTTCCTATCATAGATGTAAAAATGTCTTAAGTTTTTTACTTAAAAAGTGCGTTATTAACGTTTTTATTTTAAGGTATTTTTAAATTTTTCAGTGGCCACATTTTTTATTCTACTAAACCTACTAAATTCTGAGATAAAATGCCTTTAAATTAAGGATTTAATGCAGCAGCTATAGGAAAATCTCTTACGAAGAGCCATAACTCTCAAATGCGTCATTCACACTAAGACAGTAATTTTACTCAAATTTTTTTCATTTGGTTTGAATAAGTTTGTGTATTTGTCATCAGCGTTTTTTATTAACGTTTTTAACTTTTTAAATAAAAAACCCATTTTTAACGTTTTTTCATGCTTGGGGTCAACGTTTTTCACATCTATGGTCCGATAGCTGTCTACATCTTTGACCTGACCAATTGGCATAATTTGTTTTCTAAAAGAAGCATATGCCCCGCTCGTTGTGATACTTATTACATACGGGGCATTATGTTTAGCTGATTTCTCTGATTTCAGAGAGGGTAAGTAAGACCCATACATTCATCAATTTGCTGCACATTCAACTTAGGAGACTATGATTGTAATCTATCCTATATACCTCACCTTCTAAAATTAGGAATTGCTTCCATGCCTTTTTAAATGAAGCGAGTGTTTTCGCTTCACGAATACATGGCGGAAGTGGTTTTTTCTTGCAACCAACTCCAGACCGATGAAGTCCCCAATGCTCGCATATAGTAAGAATGCTCTTCCTCCCCTCTGTCTGCCTTTGAATCCATGTGGCTTGCCCCTTCTTACCCTCCCACTTGCAAATGTTCACATCTAGCATTAGATACTGCTTTAGGGTCTAGCAGTGCAATAGCACCTCAGATTCACATTTCGGTGTGATCTTGAGCACGTTATGATTTGTATTGTGTAGCTGGTGATCTTAAAATACGTTGCTCATTGATATCATCATCAACACATGCAGCTCAGAGCAAAGAAAAACTAAACAAAGTTCTTTCATTTAAAAATCATATCGAAGCTGATATGCTGCAGTCAATGCAGTACCCAGCAGTGTATTATGGTAACTGCTAAAGCTTAAATAGCAGCCTCAAGGCAGTATCTCAGAAGCTCTAAAGTTTACAGGATTAATCTGGGTAATCATGACAAGTCAAGGGCTCTATTGTGTCCGAATTGAGGGAGTCTTACACGACATGGTGCATCTTACATAAATGGCTAATTTGCATACTTGCTCAGGTGGGCTGATATACGGGTCATGTAAATAACCTTGCCCTGGGAGCCAGACCTATGTAGACCTATTAGTGCCAACCAATATTAATATATTCTGTGATACAAACTGTACAAGATGATCGCCCATATGCATTGGGTGCATGGTTGTTCTAGTGGTTAGCGCGCCCCTAGCCAACTCAGCTATGATGAGCACACTGACCGCATGAGGTCAGTGGGAATATAAGACGGTGAGGGAGAGAACTGAACACCACCCTAATATGCCAAGGCCAAGAAAATGAAGTTGCTAACACTTCATCTCCATGGCTGCCCTAGGGCAGCTAAGGGCTATTCTTCTTCATTCTTCATCGCCCATAGAGAATGTCCACAACCCACAAAACTGGAATAATAAAAAAGTACCATCTTTCAGATGTCCACAAGGTCCTTTACCCCTCCAACTGTCCGCAGGTGTCAACATTTGACGAAATCCCCTCCCCCTCTTTGCGAACGATTTCCATAGTAAAACAAAATAGTGTTAAGAAACCCTTTTGTAGCAGTTTCTTGCAGACATAGCCCCTTGAAGGGGCGCTACAGCAATCCTCACTATCAATGAATAAATAAATATAGTGAGGCTAAGTAGATGTGGTGTGTCATCTATGGCAAATAAACGAAGATAATATTAACAGTATGATAAATTAAATAACAAAAAAGCAATTCTTGGTTTAAAAAATTACCTGATTCAACAGAGGCTGTTGTCACGAATTCAGTCAGTTGATTCCTACATGGTTTCTGCAAGGCATCTGAGTCAATCTCGGCTGCAAATCTGTCCAGAACCAAGCGCGTCAAAGCACCTTGGAACCATTCTTTATCAGTAAGAGTTGCCAGGTCGAGTACTTTATAGGGCCAGTACTCAATTAATACACTAATGGAATTCCTTATGATACCCCAATCATCCTTCTTCGGAATATTGACGCCAACTTCCATTAGAAATTTGATTAGTTTTCCTGGAAGCAAAGAAACTGCAACCATGGCTCTCTCTTTGTGTTTAAGAATCTCATTACAAGATAATATTTGTAGTGACAATGGCGTTTTTCTTTTACATCTTGCACAGTATTCTCCTTCCGCAGTCAAGAGAACTCTTCGGTGCTTGTATCCTGCATCCTGGAAGTCACAAAAATGTTGACACATTACTCACAAGCAATGATTTGCAATCAACGTTCATCATAAGGCAAAGATGCAAATCTTATCATCTGCTGAGTAATAGCTGAGGGACATTGGCAACATTTGTTCGCTTTAATAATGACCACGTAATGCAGATTAATGTAGGCCTATCTTTTTTGTCAGTGTAGTGTTCAATGTGACAATGCAACTGTGCGACTTGATTTGTATATAAAATTTTAAATGAAAACTTTTGCAAAACAACTATGCCTGACTTTAAAGCATTAAAAACTCCAACTTTAATGTCCACTTTATAGGTGTCTGGACGGACATGGAACCGCCAGGCAGCTTAGAGGGAGCTTTGTAAGCAATACTGCAGATAAATCAAAAATATGTAAACTACATGCAAGAAAGACTAAGTAAATTACATGGAATTAGAAGCATTATGCCATGTAGGCTGAGAGAAGGTAGTAGGATGAGTGGCTGGGGGAGGCAATTAATAATTATAGATAAAATTAGCAGAGTCAATCAGCAAAGAAAGATGGTCAGATACATAGGCATAGACTTTGGGGGGGCAGAGCGGGCACGTGCCCCCAATAATTGAGAAACGCCCATACATTTATCACTTTTTTACCACCTCCTATCCCCCAATATTTTGGTTTTCCCACCCAATATTTTTGACAAGTCTACGCCAGTGGTCGGATATGTCTTATACTACTATAACGGATTGAATAACTTTAAAAGGTTGCATACTACTCAGGTCATCAATGAGGGAAGAGGTTAGGGTACAGCTATACCGATACATCGGCATAATTTGTAATCGGTGCTGATTATGAGACAATTGGCAGTATCGGGTATCGGCAAGAATCATCGCCACAGCCGATACCGAGCATGTGAAATTTTTTCCCGAGATAAAGCTGAAATTTAGGGCATAAAAAGGTGAAAAAATGACATTTTGTAGAGCTGCAGCTCGATTAAAAAAATTAATCGCGATTAATCTCACGATTAAAATTTTTATTCGAAATTAACTGCATATTAATCGATATTTTATATTATTATTAGGGCTGCTGATTTCCCTCGAAATTTGTCCCTTTCACCCCTGTTTCCGGATTAATCGCATGCGTTAATGGTGGTTAATCAGTAATCATTTTTGTGGTCGTCGGAAATTTTTTGCGTAAAATAGGCATTTTTGGTAAAAATTATCGGCAATTAATCGGCCTTATAATTGGCATTTATAATCGACCGCATAATTGGTATCAGCTGTTTCAAACATCGGCTATAAGTTATCGGTATAATCGGCTAAACGCGATATCGATACAGCCCTAGGTTAGGGTAGCCCAATAATGGGTATGCAGTAATAAGATGAATATCAATCAAATTAGGAGACTTTTTAGCAGGTCTACATTAAAATTCCCTATAAGGTAGGCCTACATTTCCTTATTTCCAATGTGAATAACATTCAGCAGCTGAAACAATTGGGCATTGAATTGGTGAAGAGATTGTCAAAGGGGTCGATATATGGCCCCTGCTATGAAATAAGATCCCTTGTGATGAAGGAAACAGAGATACAGTCATTGATAAGTATCATGAACAGTTTCCATGTGTAGGGATATATATCTAGTACAACTAAGACCAATTTCTGACAAAAAATCTTATTAAAAATTGTCTTGCTACGTTTCAATGTTCAGTTAAACTAATATGTGCGCAATAAGACCAAACTCAGAGAAAATGCAATGATAAAGACACAAAAACAGAGTTGCTTAAAGCTGAAGTCTTGCTGCATTTCTTTGCATAATCTGCTGACTTGGACATGGAATTGCTCTCACTCACAATCTTTTTCGAATCTAGTCCATTTTAATTCATTCAGTTACTGTTACACTTGTAATTGTGAACCCACTTGTAAGAAAGCACATTGTGAAAAGTGCATTTTA
>Ga0081606_1000844_pt1 | contig 10932 bp, 10 predicted proteins | sample EareggfetidaYelm_FD_71127 | JGI IMG/M metagenome (GOLD analysis project Ga0081606, IMG submission 71127) | Earthworm egg capsule microbial community from the University of Washington, USA - E. fetida Yelm (SPADES assembly) (version 2) | ecosystem: Host-associated > Annelida > Reproductive system...
GCCGAGGAAGGATTGATCGAGCTGGGACGACGGGTTGGGGTGGATGTCTCGGGGCGACCGATATCGGCGCTGGGGGAGCGCAGTGGGTTTGCCGAGAGCACAGTGCCTGGCGGACTTGAGGGTGCAGCGCTTGGTGGGTTTGCCGAGGGTGCAGCGCTTGGCGATTCATGCGCCTCGAGTGGGGAGGTGTGGATGGCGGCACTGCCGCCCGAGGTCGTCATCAGTACCGTGCCGGGTGACGCGCAGCTCGGGGTCATCCCGCACCCTCACCTCGTGACCTCCGCGACTCTGCTTGACGTCACGTATGCCCCGTGGCCGACAACACTCGCCGCGCAGTGGCAGGCGGGTGGTGGAGAGATCGTACCGGGGCGTGCAATGCTGCTGCATCAGGCGGTCGCACAGGTGCGGATTTTCCTGCACGGCGATGCGGGTGTGTCGCTGCCCGACGAGGCCCGTGTGCTCGCTGCAATGCGTCATGCGGCGACATAGCCCGCCTCTGGTGTCCGCGCGGGAGCCCGTAAACCGGTCGCCGGGGCCAACCGTCTCATTGGCCGCCTCTGGTGTCCGCGCGGGAGCCCGATGAACTGGGCAGCGGTGGGATCAGGCAACACCAGCAGAAATCTACCAACACCACAAGAATCACACCACCGCAGTGCTGCACCTCAGATTTGAACGCGGTAATCGGCAGATCGCCCGGGTCAGCTTTCGGGTGGTCAGCAGCAGTGAGTCGCGCTGGCTCGTGTTTTGGCGTCGCACCCCGATGTTGTTTTTGCCGACGAGCCAACCGGTGCTCTCGACACCGCTACGGGACAAGAGGTTCTCGGCCTCTTGCGAGAATCCGCGGAAGCAGGAGCCGCTGTTGTCCTGGTGACACACGATTTGGAAGCCGTGTCAATGGCTGATCGAGCTGTTGTGCTTCGGGATGGAGAGGTTCACCGCATCATGGAGCGCCCGAGCCCGCAAGAAATTCTCAAAGTCCTTGCTGACGGTAGCCGCGTGCCGTTAACCGCGGCGACCGATACACGATCCGGCTGGCACTGCAGGATTTGTACCTATTCCATCCCGACGAGCTTCGAATTCAGTTCCGCGGTAACAACGGTCGTTGTTGTGCTTTCGGTCGCGGTGCTGGCGTCTATTCGGGGACTGGTGCGAGCCGGTCGAATTCCGCCTTTAGAGGCACTGCGTGAACCTGAGCCGCGAGCCGCTCACATCGGTGTAGCGCGATGGATCTGTGTCGGGGTGCTGGCCCTGGGCGTTGTCATGCTGACCATCGCGCTGGGGAACCTGTCGCGTAATGATGTGAGCAAACCTGTGGTTTCAGCCGTGGGGTTGGTATCTGGCACGCAATTCGTGCCGGTACCGCTTAGGGCAGAGCTCCGCCGCGATCACGCCGCTGATGGTGTCGGACTGCTGCTTGTTGGTGCCGCCATCGTCTCTCAAGGCGCGGGTGCTTTACGAAAGAACACTTCGCAGATGTTCGGAGAGTGAATTCTGGTGATGGTTCAATGCCGGCTGTTATGTGATGGTGGGATTCCCTGGTGGTACTTTTCTCTTTCTCACCCAACTGCGGTTTAGTCACCCACGGGCAGACGGGGCAGCCTGAGCATCTACGGCATCCACACGAGTGTGGGGTTCGGCGCTCGTGATGGAGGTGAACTCCCCGCCGGGTCACGGCATCCACACGAATGTGCGGTTCGGGCTACTCATTCAGTTCGCTCCACTGGGCCAGACTTCGGGCATACACTCGACTACATGGAGGAATTACCCTCGCTGCCCGTTCTTATTTTTGACGGCGATTGTGGGTTTTGTACAGCGTCGGTGAACTGGTTGCTCACTCATCTCCCGCACGAGTTCCGCGCTATTCCGTTTCAGTGGTATCCGTACGGCGAACACGGACTGACCGATGAGGACGTGGCAGCGAAGGTATGGTTCGTGGATGCCTCCGGCGACCCCCTCGGCGGACACCTTGCGGTCGGCGCGCTTCTTTCTGCCCAACCCGGCGGCTGGAAACTGCTCTCGTACCTTATTCGCATCCCGCCGACTCGCTGGCTCGCCGCGCTCGGATACTGGTTCGTGGCACGCAATCGTTACCGTCTGCCCGGCGGCACCCCCGCGTGTGCAGTGCCACGCTGAATGATTCCGCGGGTGTCTTTGCCGTGCCGGCGGCGCTCCCGCGTGCGCCGTGCCGCACTGGTTATACGTGTTATCGAAAGGTCGTCACTTGCCGTTTTGAGCACTGCAAAGCGAGAATGTAAGACCTTTCGGTGTGGAAGCGGGGTTTTTCACGCGGTGTCGGCATTTGCGGGCCTATGGGAGGATAGGGGGATGCTTCGATGGCTCACCGCCGGAGAGTCGCACGGCCCCGAGCTTGTTGCGATTCTCGAGGGACTTCCCGCCGGTATTCCACTCTCGCTCGATCAGGTGCGGGCTGATCTTGCTCGCCGCAAACTAGGCTACGGTCGCGGAGCGCGCATGAAGTTTGAACAAGACGAGCTGGCATTCTCGGGTGGGGTGCGACACGGGTTCACCCTCGGCAGTCCTGTGGCCCTGCGCATCGGTAACACCGAGTGGCCCAAGTGGCACGAGGTCATGAGTGCTGAACCGGTTGCTGACGACCGACTCGGTCGCGGCCGGGGAGCGCTGCTCACCCGCCCTCGCCCCGGTCACGCAGACCTTGTCGGTATGCAGAAGTATGGGTTCGATGAGGCGCGTCCGATTCTGGAGCGGGCAAGCGCGCGGGAGACCGCCGCTCGGGTTGCGCTCGGCGCCGTGGCGCGGGCATTCCTCGGTGAACTGGGAGTCACGCTCGTTGCCCACACCATCGCACTCGGTCCGGTGCGAGTTCCGGAGGGGCGACCCTGGCCGCGACCAGCCGACGTTGAGATGCTCGACGCCGACCCGCTGCGCTGCTTTGACTCCGAGACATCCGCCGCCATGGTTGCTGAGGTGGACCTAGCGCACAAAGAAGGCGACACCCTCGGCGGTGTCGTCGAGGTGCTCGCCTACGGTGTTCCGCCGGGACTCGGTTCTCATGTGCACGCTGATCGGCGGCTCGACGGGCGGCTTGCGGGTGCGCTGATGAGCATTCATGCGATCAAGGGTGTTGAGGTCGGCGACGGGTTTCTCACCACCACCCGACGTGGGTCAGTTGCGCACGACGAACTGCACCGCAGCCACGACGCGATCGCGCGCACAACCGACCGTGCGGGTGGCATTGAGGGCGGGATGTCGACCGGCACACTGTTGCGTGTGCGGGCGGGAATGAAACCGATCGCGACGGTGCCACACGCTCTACCGACCGTTGATATTGCAACGGGTGAGGCTGCCCCGGCCCATCATCAACGGTCGGATGTGTGTGCGGTTCCTGCCGCGGGTGTGGTCGCTGAAGCGATGGTCGCGCTCGTGCTCGCAAATGCCATGCTCGAGAAGTTCGGTGGTGACTCGGTTGCTGAGACACGCCGCAACCTTGAGGGGTACCTCGCTGCCATCCCGCCCGGAATGCGCACCGAGGGTGCGCGAGAGGATGCCGCGGGGAACCCCACTCACCGGATGCGGTGATGACACCGCACATTCACCCACAGCTACCCATCGTCCTCATTGGTGCGATGGGGTCGGGTAAATCGCACGTGGGCGAGTGCCTCGCGCAGAAACTTGACGTGCTGTTTATCGACACCGACGGTCGGGTTGAGGCCGAGCACGGCCTGATCAGCGAGATCTTTGAGCGGCACGGAGAAGGGTATTTCCGGGCGTTGGAGCGGGAAGCGGTGGCAGCGGCAATCACCGAGCCCGCGGTTGTCTCGCTCGGGGGTGGGGCGGTGCTTGATCCACTGACGCAGGATCGACTGCGGGGATTACCGGTTGTCTGGTTGCAGGTGAGCGAGGGGGTTGCGGCATCCCGGCTGCAGGGCTCAAACCGGCCGCTGTTGGCTACGGGGGGAATTGACCGGTGGCGTGAGATTCTTGCCGAGCGAATGTCGATCTACGACGAGTGTGCGCGGTTGCGGGTTGATACCTCGGGGCGGTCAGTCCCGCAAATTGTGCGGGAGATCATGGCCGGTTTGGCGCTTGCAGCGCCGATCGGGCGTGTGATGGCGGGGCAGGGTGTGACGGCATCCGGACAGGGTCCGGCAGTGTCAGAACACAGCGGAACCGTGTCGGGACACGGTGAACGGCAGTCGGCGACGAGCGGGGCACGTGAGTCAGTATGAGTACAGTGAGCGATATGAATGGACGCAGAGGGGACGAGCCGGTGACAACCGTCTCCGTCACCGGGATGCCCGGCTACGATATCCGCATTGGCCGGGGCCTGCTTGCTCAGCTTCCCGGTGCTCTCGGCACGGCGGTTCGCAAGGTGCTCGTCGTACACCCGCCGACCCTGGCCGCCCGCGCTGAAAAACTGCGGCAGGAGCTTTCCGATCATTACCAGGTGCTGCTCGCCGAGGTCCCCGATGCGGAGGCGGGCAAACGCGTGGAGGTTGCCGCGTTCTGCTGGCAGGTGCTCGGGCAGACCGATTTCACCCGCACCGACGCGATCATCGGGTTCGGCGGTGGGGCAGTCACCGACCTTGCCGGGTTCGTTGCGGCAACATGGTTGCGCGGGGTGCGGGTCGTGCAGGTGCCAACGACGGTACTGGGCATGGTGGATGCCGCGGTCGGAGGCAAGAGCGGAATCAACACCGCCGAGGGCAAGAACCTTGTCGGAGTGTTCCACGCTCCGGCCGCCGTGCTCTGCGATCTTGACCTGCTTCACACCCTGCCCCGCACCGAGATTCTTGCGGGTTTTGCCGAGATTGTGAAAGCTGGATTCATCCGCTACCCGGAAATTCTTGACACGATCGAGGCATCGATGGATGTCGCGACCGACCCGAATTCGCCGCAGTTCCGTCGGGTCGTTGAGCTGTCGATTCAGATGAAAGCGGATGTGGTGGGAGAAGACTTTACCGAACAGGGACCGCGTGAAATTCTCAACTACGGTCACACCCTCGGCCACGCCGTTGAGCATGCCGAGCGATACCGGTGGCGGCACGGTGCAGCAATCGCGGTGGGGATGATGTTCGCCGCCGAACTCGGGCGCCTCTCGGGGCGGCTATCGGATGTGGTTGCTGACCGTCACCGGAGCGTGCTCGAACTTCTCGGCCTGCCAACCTCGTACCCGGTGGGTCGGTGGGAGTCGCTGCTTGGCACAATGCAGCGCGACAAGAAGGCACGCGCCGGGCAGCTGCGGTTCATCGTCCTCGATGATCTGGCCAAGCCGACCGTTATGCAGGCACCCGATGGATCGCTGCTGTTCGCGGCGTATCAGGAGATCGGAGCGTAACGAGTCAACCGCCGTCCGCCGTGGTGACTCTGGGCGTGACACCGAGTCGGGCTTTCGCCGAGGACACTAATCGACCAACCGCACCACAAGATCGGCGCGCGCCGCGGTCGACACGATGAGCTCTGCATTGCGCTGGTCGCTTCCCCGCGAGCGCTCGCGTGCCTCTTCGGGGGATCGTCCAAAGCGCTCGTGTCGTCGGATGAGTTGATCCATTCGCTGTGACTCGGGCGGTGCAAGGAACCAGATGTGGTCAATGACCCGACGGGCTTGTGCCCAGGGTTCAACGTCCAAAAGCAGGTAGTTGCCCTCGGTGATCACGAGCGGTGTCTCCGGACGGACCGCAACAGCAGAGCCAACCGGTTCTTCAAGGTCACGGCGGAAGTGAGGGGCGTAGATGGTTCCTTCCGTGCCCTGGGAAACGTGGTCGCGCTGTGCTCGAATTCGCCCGATCATCTGGACATACCCGTGGGCATCGAACGTGTCCCAGGCTCCTTTACGGGGATGACGGTTAAGGTCGTGCAGCACGGTGTTGGCGAGGTGATACCCGTCCATCGATACGAGAACAGCAATCTCGGGTCCGAGTTCACAAACAAGCCGTTCTGCGAGTGTCGTTTTTCCCGCTCCGGGAGCGCCGGTGATCCCCAGCACCGTGCGGGCTCCCTCGGTTGCCAGGGCTCTCGCACGGTTTGCCAGTTCAGAGAACGTTGTCTCGGTGATGTCCAGTGTTGTCACGTGTCTCCTTATAGCCAGGGCTGTTCTCAGTTCAATTGCGTTTCGGTGAGTGCGCTCACCCAGCGCCGCGGTCCGATTGTTGCGCACCGCATTGACGCCACTCGGTTTGCGAAGACGATTCGATGTTCGATTTCCATCCTTCGTGCGCGTGCAAATGCGTAGGCACCGTGGAACACATCGCCTGCTCCGAGGGTATCGACGACGCTAACACGCGGCACGGATACGGTGCCGCTGTTGTTGCCGCTCCACCAGCGCACTACCTCAGCGCCCGCTGTCGCGATGACGTGGGGTGTGCCGTCACGGATGAGCTGACGCGCTGTCGCCTCAGACGATGCCGTTCCCGGTATTCGGAAATCAGCGGATGCCACGATATCAGTCACCAGTGGGATCAGGTCTGCCATCACGGGCTTCCAGTGGCCCGCATCGAGCACGGAGGGAATTTCTGCGGTGCTCGCGGCTTCGGCAACCGCCCGGGCGAGTGCCGGATGGTGTCCATCAACGACAATCACATCAACCGGATGCAGGAGCAGGGCAAGCTCAGCACTCGAGGGAGCGGGAACAATCAGCCCCGCGGCATCCCCGCCCACAACTGCGCGGTCTCCGGTTTCCTCGGTGACGATAACCGATGAAACCGGGGCGACTCCGTCGAGGTGAGGGGCGATGTCCACAACGCGAACGTTGACGCTAGCAAGATCGTGCTTAATCATCTGCGCGACCTGCCCTGTGCCCAACACGGTCACGAGCGTTGCCTCACCACCAAGCGCCGCGAAGGCTGTGGCTGCGCCGACTGCTGGCCCACCGGCTGCAATGAACTGCGCATTCGCCGTGATCTTTTCGTTGGGGCCAGGAGGTGCCCCAACCCGATGGATGATGTCCAGCGTTGCTAACCCGGCGAACAGCCCTCGGGGTCGCTGCGGGTGAGCTTCCTCGTTATTGTCGGGCACTCCCTGCACTGCTAGAGGCCCCCTGCTGCTTCGGTTTCTGTGGGACGGGCGGCACCGGTCATGAGGGCCACAACATCGGACATTGTGCGTTCTTGTGGGCTCACCACAGCGGCGCGTCGACCGAGTCGGTGTATGTGAATTCGATCTGCGACCTCAAAGACGTGGGGCATATCGTGGCTAATCAACACCACCGGGATCCCCCGATCGCGGATGGATCTGATGAGCTCAATCACCTGCCCTGACTCGCGAACTCCCAGTGCGGCGGTCGGTTCATCCATGATGATAACTCCGGTGCCGAAGGCCGCCGCGCGTGCCACGGCAACCCCTTGCCGCTGACCTCCGGACAGAGTCTCAACCGCCTGTGACACCGAGGTCGTACCGATTTTCAGTTCGGACATGTGACGGGATGCCTCCGACCGCATGGCGGGCATATCGAGTCGTCGGAAAAGCGATCCCACGACTCCTTTGCGGCGTAACTCACGGCCAAGGAAGAGATTTGAGGTGATATCGAGCGCGGGAATCACTGCGAGATCCTGGTACACGGTCTCGATTCCGCGTGCACGTGCGTCGCTCGTATTGCGGAAATGAACGGTGCTGCCGTTCATTGTGATCTTTCCCTCATCGGGCACGATTGCACCGGCGAGCACCTTGATGAGGCTCGATTTGCCGGCACCGTTGTCGCCGATCACGGCGAGGACCTCACCTCGACGCAGATCGAAGTCTGCGCCGTTGATCGCGGTGACGCTGCCGTAACGCTTGACGAGGCCGCGCGCTTGGAGCGCCAGGGGTTGGCTGGTTGCCCGTTCAGTCGGGGGTGCTGGTTGAGTCAAGATTGTCCTCCCCGCTATGTGGCCGTCTTGCGACGCATGAACTGGTCAACGGCCACCGCGACGATAACGAGCACACCGGTAGCGATATTCTGGTACAGATTGTCCACCCTTGCCAGTGTCAGGCCGTTGCGAAGCACACTGACGATAAGTGTGCCAACCAGGGTTCCCAGCACGCCCCCACGCCCGCCGAACAGACTCGTTCCACCAATCACCACGGCCGTGATGGTCTCCAAACCGGCGTTTTGGTAGGCATTCGGGTCGGCGTTAGGAATCCGCCCGAGGGCGGCCCAGGCAGCGATCATTGCGATGACGCCCGACACTGCGTAGACCGAAAAAATCGTGCGGTGTCGTTTCACTCCGGACAATTGAGCTGCCATCGGGTTGCCACCAACGGCATAAACATGCTTGCCCCACGCTGTCTGACTGAGCGCATACCCGACGACCAGATACACGAGAAACATTGCGACGACGCCGTAGGTTGTGGTGAATGAGCCGATGGTGATCGAGTTTCCGAGGAGCGTGAGAAGCGGGTCGTTGACCGGGAATGTTCGCGATCCGGCGATCAAACGGGTTCCGGCGACAAGAACAGTAAACGCTCCCAGGGTGACGATGAAGGGTGGCAGCCGAAGCAGGGTCACGAGCATTCCGTTGACTGATCCGAGTGCTATGCACACCGCCAGCACCACAAGCAAACCCACTATCGGTCCAGCGATACCCGCCGTCTGCGCGAGCAGCACCGTGCCGAGAACCGTGATTGCACCAATTGAGAGATCGATGCCCGCGGTAAGGATGATCAGTGTTTGGGCGATGGCGAGAATTCCGATGACCACCGACTGCTGCAGTACCAGTGACAGGTTCCTCGGTGCGAGGAAATTGGGTGTGATGACGCTGAATACAATAATCGCGACCAATAGTGCGGCAACTGACCCGAATAGTGGGGTTTGCAGGAGACGTGCCACACCGCGCTGCGACGGGGTGTGGGCGGGCACCGACATCTGAGAGGCAGTCATGGTTCTCACTCCTTCTGAGTGCGAGTGACCCGCAACCTGTGTCGCGGCTCACTCGCACTGCAGCGTTGCCAAGAGGTGGTCGGGCTTAGCCCCAGCAATTACTCGCACCCCATGTCGTGTCCTTCGAATCGATGCCGCTGACCGGCTTGTCGGTGATGAGAACCGAACCTGTGTCATTGAATCCGGCCTTTGGTTTTGTGCCGTCTTTGGCGAATGCAACGATTGCCTCAACACCCAGCGTCGCCATCTTGGTCGGGAACTGCATAACCGTTGCGCCAATGATGCCCTCCTTGACATTTTTGACGCCGGTGCACGAACCATCAATCGATCCAATCAGGATGTCGTTCTGCTTGCCAGCGGCCTTGATTGCCGCATAGGCACCGGCAGCAGCTGGCTCGTTGATTGTGTAGAGAGCGTTCACCTGCGGCGCACGCTGGAGCAGGTTTTCCATCGCGGTCTGCGCCTTCGTCTGATCGCCGTTCGTATTCTCCATGCCGACGATCGCAGGCGAATTGGCAGTGAGGCCGAAACCCTTGAGGAATCCATCGTGACGGAATGTGTCCACCGTGCCGCCCGGGGTGCCGTCGAGCATCAACACCTGGGGTGTGGTCGTTCCAAGACGTGCCTTCACCCACGCACCCTGAGCGACCCCGGCTGCGAAATTATCGGTGGCGAAGGTGGCATCCACGGCGTTTTCAGGGTCGGTTGCGGTGTCCAGTGCGACGACCAGAACGCCCTGATCTCGTGCTTTTTTGATCGAAGCAAGGATGCCGGAGGAGGAGTTCGGGGTGATCATGATTCCTTTCACTCCCTGGCTCACGAGGTTTTCGATTGCTGATACTTGCCCTTCGTTGTCGCCGTCAAACGAACCTGCCAGCGCTATGAGCTCAGCGCCATTCTTCTCTGCCGCTGCCTTGGCTGATTCGCGCATTTTGACGAAGAAGGGGTTGGAGTCTGTCTTCGTGATGAGCCCAACCTTGACCGATTTTTTGGCGGTAGATCCGTCGCCACCGCCGCTGCCGCACGCGGTGACACCGGTCAGTATTGCGGCGACAGCGAATGCTGCACCCGCGATGAGCGACCGCTTCGAGCGCTTTCCGTTCATGTGAGTACTCCTTCGTCTCTCATTCATTTCACGTTCCAGGAAGACACGTGTGTGAGAGCTATGGTAGACCGAGGCAAGCGCTTGCGCAAGCGCTTGCCGCCTATGGCGAGGATGTTACTGTGAACACAGGCGAGGTGAAGATTAGGGGGTCGAGTTGGTGGTGACCATTGATGACGTGGCGCGGCGTGCGGGTGTTTCAGCGAGCACAGTTTCGCACGTGTTGAACAACACCCGCCGAGTGAATCCCGACACTCGTGAGCAAGTCACGCGGGCCATCGCCGACCTGGGATACCGGCGCAACAGTGCCGCGAGAACACTCGCTGGAGGAAGTTCCCAGACGATCGGACTGGTGATCTCAGGTATCTCGAACGTGTACTTCGGCCCCCTCCTCAACGCAATCGAGCGCCGTGTTTCAGAGGCCGGATATGTCCTCGTCCTCGGAGATACGCACGAGGATTCGGCGGTCGAGCAGCGTGTTGTCGATTCGTTACTCGATCAGCGGGTTGATGGCCTGATTGTTGCGCCATCGATTGGTTTTCTTGAACAGGCGGCTCCGCGCATCGTCACGTCGGGCACTCCCGTAGTACTGATAGACCGAAACATAGCGCTGGAGTGCGATCAGCTGGTGCCCGAGAACACAAAGTCTGCGCAACAACTGACCGAGCATCTTATTGACCACGGACACACCAGGATCGCCGCCGTGGTGGGATTACGTGGCCTCGACTCGACGGCTGATCGTGAAGCAGGGTATCTCGCAGCGCTGGGCAAACACGCACTTGCGGTTGATCCGAGCCTCATCGTTGCCGGTGAATCCACTCCAGATATCGCCGAGCGTGCAGTTTCAGAACTTCTTTCTCGCCCCGACCCTCCAACGGCGATTCTTTCGCTCAACAACGCCATGACAATCGGTGTGCTCCGTGCCGTCCGACGCGTTGGACTCAACATCCCAGCTGATATCAAACTCGTCGCCTACGATGATTTTGAATGGAGCGAC